>CESF01033150.1_pt1 | contig 49863 bp, 46 predicted proteins | sample 356331 | NCBI WGS metagenome assembly CESF01 (sample SAMEA2621779, study PRJEB7988) | marine metagenome | biome: marine biome (ENVO:00000447); feature: surface water layer (ENVO:00002042); material: "saline water (ENVO:00002010), including plankton (ENVO:xxxxxxxx)" | depth 5 m
ATTTCTTCCTATCTTGCTAATATTCTTAATTATTTCTATTTATTCAGCTTCTTATATCTGCATGAATAGCAAAGAATAGTGGCTCCACTACAAAAGGAAATGCGTTATGAGTACATTCGGAACACAACTAAAACACTATCGCTGTGAGCTAAAACTAAGCCAACCAGAATTTGCTGAGCAAATAGGGATAGAGCAAAGTTACCTATCAAAACTTGAGAACGATAAATCAGTGCCTTCAAATGACACATTTCGTTCGATACTAACGGCGCTCAACCTAACAATTTGTGACTTTATGGAGCCATTAAAACACTCGGCAGATAAAGCTAGGTTGATTAATGTGCCTGACATTGAAGCTTGGTATAAGCGACAAAGTAATAAACAATTCATTAAACAGCGCTCATTGATATATGTTGCCATACTGTTGAGTGCGCTAGGCTGTGCCATGTTTTATTTAGGGCATCAAGAAAAGCTATTCAATACAATGTTCTATGAGTACAAATCATACGGTGTAGTGAAAGATAATGAACCAGATGGCATTTTTCATGATTGGCGAACGCTACTCGTTGAACAAAGCCGCGAGAAAATAGATGCAAAACGTCGAGAAATGATTAGCAGGCATGATTTTAAATTTATTATCTCAGCTGACTATAAGGGCATCTCGTTTGTAGAGCCTGGCGAGCAAGACAGCAGACGCTTATACAGCCTTACTTCAAAAACACCTATTATCAAGCCGCATAAAGGCCATGTGTGGCTTGAGTTTTTAGGTATCTTATTGCTTGTGGTTGGTGCAGGTCTCATCACATTTGAGAGTAAACTGACAAGACAGCATTAATGAGTTGCAGAACCTGACGCGTGTTAGCTGGCGTCAGGGTCACGAGGAATTAAATGAGCAAACTGTTGCTGGTGGATTTGTTCGTATAAGGTCGCTGCATAGCTTTGCGCATCATGTAATCGGCGAGTACTAATGTGCTTTCTAAGGTCATCAAGAGCAGCGGTTGCAGGCTCATATCCCTGACTACTTGCCAAACTTAGCCAAACCGCACCATGAAATACGCTGTGCGGAACACCTTGCCCTTTGATAAAAAATAGCCCCATGTAGAATTGCGCTCTATGATTACCTGCCATAGCAGCTAGGCGCATCCATTTGGCTGCAAGGGGAGGCTGTTCATTTTTTAAATAATACAAAGCTTTGTTTAGCACGTTTTCAACAGATTGTGCACTTTTATCTGGCACCGACCCTTTATCGGGTTGGGTAATAAAGGCAAGCACATTATCAAGCTGTTGCTCTAAATCTAAGCCTACTGGCGAATTATCAGACATAGTTTAGTTATTTTCTTGAATTAAAAGACCTTATTAGTTTAGAACATTGCAAGGCAAAATGTCCTCTTATTGAGATAAAATATGATAAAATTAGCCAATTAATCTCAACTTAAAGTTCAACATGTTCGAAAGACTTTTCAAAATCACTGAAAACAACACCTCTGTGCGCCGCGAGACTATTGCTGGCATCACAACATTCATTACCATGGTTTACATTGTATTTGTTAACCCTGCCATGCTAGCAGAAGCGGGAATGGATCAAGGTGCGGCATTCGTAGCAACCTGTATTGCTGCTGCAATTGGCTGTTTTATCATGGGTTTATGGGCAAACTACCCATTAGCACTGGCTCCGGGTATGGGCTTAAACGCCTTCTTCACTTATGGTGTTGTTTTGGGCATGGGCTACACTTGGCAAGCTGCATTAGGTGCAGTTTTTATGTCTGGCTGTATTTTCTTATTCTTAAGCCTATTTAAGGTGAGAGAGTGGATCATTGATGCTATTCCACTGGTATTAAAGCGTGCCATTGCCACAGGTATCGGTGCTTTCTTAGCGCTTATTGCATTGAAAAACGCTGGGATTATCGTAGCAAGCCCTGCAACCTTAGTGCAGTTAGGCGATATCACAGCCCCAGGTCCACTACTTGCGATTTTTAGCTTCTTTGTTATTGCTGCGCTGTTATATCGCGATATGAAAAGCGGCGTGCTTATTAGTATTTTACTAGTAACGGCTATTGCGCTTGGTTTAGACCTTGTGGAATATCAAGGAATTATTTCAATGCCACCTTCAATAGCGCCAACCTTTATGCAATTGGACTTTGCAGCCGCATTCGAAATCTCAATGCTAACAGTGGTTTTTGCGTTCTTATTTGTTGATTTGTTTGATACTTCAGGCACTTTAGTTGCTGTAACGCAAAAAGCAGGTCTTGCTGATGAACAAGGTAAAATGCCTCGTTTAGGTCGTGCATTAAGTGCCGACAGCACAGCTACCATTGCAGGTTCAATGCTTGGTACATCAACAACAACGTCTTACATTGAATCAGTAGCAGGTGTGTCAGTGGGCGGCCGTACAGGTCTTACTGCTGTGGTTGTAGGCATTTGTTTTTTGTTAATGATGTTCTTTGCGCCACTTGCTAGTATGATCCCAGCTTATGCAACTGCGGGTGCGATTTTGTATGTTGCTGTTTTAATGATGCAAAACTTAAAGCTGGTAAATTGGGATGATATGACAGATGCAATCCCTGTCAGCGTAGTATTATTAATGACGCCGTTAACTTTCTCGATTGCACACGGTATTGCACTTGGTTTTATTTCTTATACTGCAGTGAAGTTGGTATGTGGTAAAAAAGATGAAATCAGTATTAGTGTGTGGGTATTAACAGCGCTGTTTATTGTTAAGTTTGCGTTTTTATCTTAATTAGCACAAAGCAAAGAAAAAGTGGTTTACCACTTTTTCTTTGGTGCGAATAATACATCTAAATCGTCTTGCTCTTGTTCTGCTTTTTTCTTCAGTGACGTTGCATTTGATGCTTTTAATTCAGAACTAATCGTTTCTAGATAATTCTCTACTTCTTGCTTTTTGGTATTAACATAATCATCGCTATAGCTAACTGCGCTGAGAGTCGCAAGTGCCTTTTCAAAATACTGTCTGGCAGAACCCACCATGTTTGCTGAACGGGCAGAGATACCACGCTTAATTTGGCTTTCTACATTGATTCGCAGTTGTAACTTTTCAAGACGTTTATCTTCAGCAACAAATATTTGGCTATCTATTTTACCTTTGCCATGCTCTGAGCGAAGTAATGCACGTAATTTCTTTATCCCTTGAATTAGGGCAATCAGTTGTTTGTCGTTATCTGGTAGGGCTAATGCATCACTATTATTAGCTTCGATAGGAGAGGCTAAACGTTCTTTTGATTCTTTTAATCTGTTTTTCAATTCTTTTGAGCTTGGAGAGAGCTCTACCATACCTGCTAAAGCATCATAAATACGACGCTGAATAATACGTAGGATATTTTCAGACATTGGGATATTGGCACTGTTAAGCAGTACATCCTCTGCTTCTTCAATGATTTTTTTCTGTTTTGTAAGCTCTTTACGGCGCTCTGCTTCTTGTTTTTCTTTATGTTGTTGCACTGCACTGACCCATAGTGCGATCACAATTAATGCAACAATGAGCATGATGATGATAGAAACAATCATTACTAAATCTCAGTTTTAACTATCTAATTTTTTTATCTTACATTAAAAAGATTAGATCTGAACAGTTTTGCGGTTAGTTATCTCGAATAAACTTCTTACACTTACTACTTTATAATGAGTATAGCCTTAAACTAGCACCTTTATTGAATATTTTGCGAGTAAACACCGCTACCGAGCTGTAATTTAATGTGTTAGCCTTAGAAACAATCGATATAAATGTATAGCGCGATGAAATATCGCTTGGCATTGCGCTTTACAGCCTTTATAAATAAACAATAACAACGTCTACAATGCAGCCATGAAACTACAACAACTCAGATATATAGTCGAAGTCCAAAATCATAAACTGAATGTATCCGCAACAGCAGAAAGTTTATTTACCTCGCAACCGGGGATCTCGAAACAAGTTCGTATGCTTGAAGACGAACTCGGTGTACAGATCTTTGGCCGCAGTGGTAAACACCTTACCCATGTAACCAGTGCAGGTAACGAAATTATTAATATCTCACGGGAAATACTGTCGAAAGTTGAAGGTATTAAAGCGGTTGCCAATGAGCATACCTTACCCGATCAAGGTAAGCTTAATATTGCGACTACTCATACTCAGGCTCGTTATGCATTGCCGAATGTTATTCAAGGTTTTATGAAAAAGTACCCAGCTGTTTCGCTGCACATGCATCAAGGTACGCCGCAACAAATTTCAGATGCTGCAGCACGCGGTGATGCTGACTTTGCCATTGCGACTGAGGCATTGCATTTATATTCTGATTTAGTCATGTTGCCTTGTTATCACTGGAATCGCAGTATTGTTGTGGCAAAAACACATCCGCTCGCGCAAAAGGCTGATAATTTAACGGTTGCCGATGTGGCTAAATACCCACTTATTACTTATGTGTTTGGTTTTACGGGTCGTTCTGAATTAGATAAAGCTTTCAATGCGCATGGGCTTGAGCCGCATATTGTATTTACTGCAACCGACGCTGATGTAATCAAAACCTATGTCCGTTTAGGGCTAGGTGTGGGTGTTGTGGCGTCTATGGCGATTGATCAAATAACTGATTCTGATTTAGTGTGTATTGATGCAAGCCACTTATTTGAAGCGAGCACTACCAAAATTGGCTTTAGAAAAGGCAGCTTTTTACGCAGCTACATGTATGATTTTATTGAGCGTTTTGCACCACACTTAACTAAAGAGTTAGTGGAAAAAGCAAGCTTATTACGTAATCAAGAAGATGTTGATAAGCTCTTCGAAAACATTGAATTACCAGTAAAATAGATATAAAGAAGCCGCGTTAAAGCGGCTTTTTTATTGTGCTCAAAACGTGCTATAAATTAACACTCGATGATATTAACAGCTAAGCCACCGCGCGCGGTTTCTTTGTATTTTGTTTTCATATCATTTCCTGTGTCGAGCATGGTTTTAATGACCTTATCAAGCGTAACCTTTTGCTCGCCAGAACCGCGCATTGCCAAACGTGACGCGTTAATTGCTTTAATTGAACCCATCGCATTACGTTCAATACACGGAACTTGCACAAGACCGCCAACGGGGTCACAAGTTAAACCCAGGTTGTGCTCCATACCGATTTCAGCGGCATTTTCAACTTGCACAACATTACCACCCATTATTTCAGTTAGTGCACCAGCGGCCATTGAACAGGCAACGCCCACTTCACCTTGGCAACCTACTTCAGCACCCGAAATTGAAGCATTCTTTTTATATAAAATACCAATTGCTGCAGCTGTTAATAAATAACGTGTTGCAATATCACGGTCTACTTCTTTAATGAAAGTGTGATAATACATTAATACCGCTGGCAAGATACCCGCAGCACCATTGGTTGGTGCGGTAACAACACGGCCACCTGCTGCATTTTCTTCATTTACTGCAAGAGCAAACAAATCAACCCAGTCCATTGCGCGCAATGGGTCATTATTAACCTCAATATTTAATTTAAGGTGTAAGCTTGGTGCGCGGCGTTTTACTTTTAAACCACCTGGTAAGATACCCTCTGTACGCATACCTCGCTCGATACAGGCTTTCATTACTTGCCAAATATTAAACAACTCATCTTTAATGTCTTTTTCGCTGCGTAGAGTTTTTTCGTTGTGCATCATAAGCGTTGATACACTAAAACCTGATTCACGGCATAGATCTAATAGCTCTTTTGCAGTATTAAACGGGTAAGGAGCTGGGTTTTCTTCGCGTATCTCGAGCGCTTTTTGTTTTTCGTTCTCGAACTCATCATCGCTTACGATAAAACCACCACCGATTGAGTAATACACCTTACTAAATAATTTTTCGCCATTTTGGCTGGCAATGATTTCCATTGCATTTGAATGTTTTGGTAGTGTTTTACGGCGGTGGAATACAATCGCCCCTTGCTTTGGGAAATTGGCTTTATGGCTTTGGTTTAAATAAATAACCTGTTCTTTTTCGATTTTTGCGAGGATATCGTCTACTAAATCAGCATCAATGGTTTCTGGATCATAACCAGCAAGACCTAATATTACGGCTTTACCAGAGCCGTGGCCAATACCTGTCTGCCCTAATGAGCCAAACAGCTCAACTTTAATATCGGTCACGTTTGCAAGTAAGTTTTTTTCTTCTAATTCGTTTACAAATAAACGCGAAGCGCGCATTGGGCCAACAGTGTGAGATGACGATGGGCCAATACCAATACTAAACATATCGAATGCACTGATCATAATTTGCTACTCATTTTTCTATTAACGGCATACTACCTGCCTTTGAACGGTGCCACATGATAACGTTTAAACGTGTCTGTGTAACCCTAAAAGCAGGATAATTAAACTGGTAGGGCGAGCTGTTTGATAAAGTTATTAATAATGCTGGCTGTTGCCCCCCAAAGCAGACCATGCGGGGTCATTAAGCCTTGTAAAATAATGATTTTACCATTTCGTTCAAAGGGCAGGGGCTGCCAATTTTGTTGATTACTCAAATAAGATAAAGGCAGTAAAAAGCTAGCAGCAACTTCGTTGGGATCTGCCTGCCATGTTGTGCCTTCGCTAAGGACACAAACAAATGGCTCAATAGTGAAACCGGTTAGGGTCGCGTATTGGTGTAATTTACCGTGAACCGTCACTTGATGTGTCGCAATATTGAGCTCTTCATTGAGCTCTCGAAGGGCTGTGTGCATCAAAGAGTCATCATGCTTTTCATACTTACCACCTGGTAAGCAAATTTCCCCCGGGTGGTGAAGCAGATAACTTGGTCGTTTACATAGTAATAAATGTGCTTCGTCATTTACATCAAGCAATGGTAGCATCACGGCACTGGCGCGCTTTTCGGCATTAAAGCGAATGGTGGTAGGGCTCTGTGTGGTTTTACTTAAACTAAAACGAGCTATTATTTGCTGACTATTCAAGGTAGTTACTTCAACTTTTACTTTAACAAAGGCAGTATTTTATTTACTTTATCGTAAGTTTCTTGGTACTCCAAGTCGACCTTTGAATCAGCCACAATGCCGCCGCCAGCCCAGCAATAGATAGCACCTTGATGACACACTAAAGTACGAATTGTTATACTGGTATCCATGTTGCCACAGGCACTCAAGTAGCCAATTGAGCCGCAGTACACAATACGGCGATGCGGTTCAAGCTCTTCTATGATTTCCATAGCGCGAATCTTCGGTGCTCCGGTAATTGAACCACCCGGGAAAGCAGCATGAATTTGGTCAACGGCATCTTTGTCATCAGCTAATTCTGCGCGCACAGTACTTACTAAGTGATGTACTGCCGGAAAGCTCTCTATGGCAAATAAGGACGGCACGGTGACACTACCTGGACGGGCAACTTTTCCTAAATCATTACGCAAAAGATCGACAATCATGACATTTTCCGCACGGTCTTTCTCAGATTGTTGTAAGCGAGAAGCTTGCGCTTGGTCTTGTTCATGGTCGGCCAAACGAGGAAGCGTTCCTTTAATTGGTTTGGTTTCTATTTGGCCCTGATTAACTGAAATAAAACGCTCAGGCGAGATTGATAAAATAGCGCCATCAGGGTGGTTTATATAGCTTGAGAATGGTGCTTTATTGGCTTCTCGCAACTGTTTATAGGCTTGCCATGTTGAACCCGAAAATTCAGCTTTAAATCGCTGAGCAAGGTTGATTTGGTAGCAATCACCGCTTTTTAAATAAGCTTGAATTTGTTCAAACTTTTCGCTGTAGCTGGCTTTGGTCATATTTGAGTGCCAGTCACTTGTTAGAGCGAACTCTGCACTTTCTGGTGTTTCGTTTAGCTGCTGTTGATAGAGTGCTAAGCGATTTTGATTTGGCTGACAGACGTAAAACCAGCTTTGTTGTTGCTTATCAAAAATAAGGGCATCAGGATAAAGACCTATTGCCATTTGCGGCATATTAATATCATTTTCGGCAGTAGTCGGCATGCTTTCAATCACGCGACCTAAATCATAACCAAAATAACCAAGCCAACCACCAGTAAAAGGTAGGTTGTTTGAGTTTGGTGTGTGATTAAACTCCCTAAGACCAGATTTCATCAAACTAAAGCAATCACTTGATTGTAATTTACCATCTACAAAGCACTGATTATCGCGCACCTCTAATTGCTTTAATGGCGCAATGGCAATGATATCGAAACGGCTATTCATATGCTCGCTATTAGCTGAATCAAGTAACACGGCGTGGGGCAAATGAGCGAAATGAGTAAATAGCGTGATGCAATCACCGCTTAATTCTAATTTAATGCATAAATTTTCATCGTTTATCATCTACATTGCCCTGAATAACTAGCCCGAAACGGGCGAGGAGGGTATCATAAGTTAAATTTGATTGGCAGCGTTATGATTTCCTTTATAGTGATGCCATGACTAACCCGTAGAGTAAATCTTCGTCACCGGTTTACTCAGGATCACGTACAGCGCTACGCGATAAAAACTTAAGGAACCCGTAATGAGTACAATTCGTCAGCAAGACTTCATTGATAGCATTGAAGATGCATTGCAATACATTTCTTTTTATCACCCTCTCGATTTCGTACAAGCCTTAGAAAAAGCTTACAATAAAGAGCAAAGCAAAGCGGCAAAAGATGCCATTGCGCAAATATTAATTAACTCTCGTATGTCAGCTGAAGGTAAGCGTCCGCTATGTCAAGATACAGGTATTATTACTTGTTTCGTAAAAGTAGGTATGGATGTTAAGTGGGATAAAACAGACATGACCGTACAGCAAATGGTTGATGAAGGTACCCGTCGCGCATACTTAAACCCAGATAACCCGTTACGTGCATCAATTGTTGCAGACCCTGCTGGTACGCGTAAAAACACCAAAGACAATACACCATCAGTTGTTCATATCGACTTAGTGCCAGGCGCTGAAGTTGAAGTAATGGTGGCGGCTAAGGGCGGCGGTTCAGAAAATAAAACTAAAATGGTTATGCTTAACCCGTCTGATGATGTGGCTGCATGGGTTGAAAAAACATTACCAACTATGGGCGCGGGTTGGTGTCCACCTGGCATGCTAGGTATAGGTATTGGTGGTACTGCAGAAAAAGCAGCTGTTCTTGCGAAAGAATCTCTAATGGACCCAGTTGATATTCACGAGCTTATTGAGCGTGGTGCAGAAACGACTGAAGAAAAAATGCGTATCGATATCTTCGAACGTGCAAATAAATTAGGTATTGGTGCACAAGGCCTAGGCGGTTTAACAACAGTGGTTGATGTAAAAATCAAAACTGCACCGACTCACGCAGCCTCTAAACCAGTGGTTATGATCCCTAACTGTGCAGCAACTCGTCACGTTCACTTTACGTTAGATGGTTCAGGCCCTGCTGATCTTAAAGCACCGAAACTAGAAGATTGGCCAGAAGTAACTTTTGAAGTTGGCGAAGGTACACGTCGCGTTGATTTAAACACACTGACTAAAGAAGATACGCAAGAATGGAAGATGGGTGAAACTGTACTTCTGTCTGGTACTATCTTAACGGGTCGTGATGCAGCTCATAAGCGTCTACAAGACATGATCCAATCAGGTGAAGGTTTACCAGAAGGCGTTGATTTTGATAACAAGTTTATCTACTACGTTGGCCCTGTAGATGCTGTGGGTGATGAAGCAGTAGGCCCAGCAGGCCCTACAACTGCGACTCGTATGGATAAATTCACCGATATGATGTTAGAAAACACAGGCATCATCGGTATGATTGGTAAAGCTGAGCGTGGTCCTGCTACAGTAGAATCAATCAAAAACAATAAGTCTATCTACTTAATGGCGGTAGGTGGTGCAGCTTACCTTGTTTCTAAAGCAATCAAGAAAGCACGTGTTGTTGCGTTCGAAGATTTAGGTATGGAAGCAATCTACGAGTTTGAAGTAGAAGATATGCCAGTAACCGTTGCTGTTGATAGTGAAGGTGCGAATGCGCATACGCAAGGTCCAGCTATTTGGAAAGCAAAGATCGAAGAACTTGATGGCAAATTAAAATAACCATCTTGTAACTCTTTAAATAAACGGCGCAACAGCGCCGTTTTTTTCAGCTCTGACCAGTCTTAGTTATTTCTTCACCATACCCTTAAAAAGCATATATTTCTTGGCTTTATCGATACAATTTCTTTGTAATATTTTCTTTACGCTATACTTTACCTTTACGTTCACGTAATTAAGTATGCAATGTTAATATTTTGTTTTGAATTAACAATGCTTAAAGTGTGCTTTTTATGGTGTGTTTTTTCTTTAAAGTGTTATTTTTTGAGTTGTTATTTCGGCAGGGGAACTTTGCTTAGTTTTATCATCTCATATAGTGGCAAGGGAGCAAACGAAGTGATAAAGTCTCGGCACTTTCAGCGCTCACACCCCTTAGGGTAAGAAAATTTCGGAGTATTTAACTGTGGCTGTATTTAATAAAGTCGACTTTGATAACCACGAGCAAGTGGTGTTTTGTTCAGATAAAGAATCAGGCCTAAAAGCTATTATCGCGGTTCATAATACCAAGTTAGGTCCAGCGGTTGGTGGTTGCAGAATGTGGGACTACACAACTGATGAAGATGCTGTTACTGATGCACTTCGTTTATCAAAAGGTATGACGTATAAAAATGCTGTGGCACGTTTACCATTTGGTGGCGGTAAGTCAGTGATCATCGGTAATGCTAAAGAAATAAAATCAGAGCAACTTTTCCGTGCATTTGGTCGTCAATTAGAGCGATTAAGCGGTAGCTACTATTCAGCTGAAGACGTGAACATCACCTGTGACGATGTTGCTATTATGAATAAAGAAACTAACTATGTATTAGGTCTTGAAGGTAAAAGTGGTAACCCATCGCCTTTCACTGCTTATGGTACATTCTTAGGTATTAAAGCTGCATTACAACATCAACGTGGTCACCAAGACCTAGCAGGTGTTAAAGTAGCAGTTCAAGGTTTAGGTGCTGTAGCATATGGCCTTTGTAAACACCTACATGAAGCGGGCGCAACATTATTTGTAACAGATATCAATGAGCAAGCTGTTGAGCGTGTTGTAAATGACTTCAATGCAACGGCTGTGGGTATTGATGAAATCTACGACTTAGATGTCGATGTTTATGCACCGTGTGCACTAGGCGCAACGGTAAACGACACGACTATCCCTCGTTTAAAAGCAACGATTATTGCAGGTTGTGCGAATAACCAATTAGCAGAGTCTCGTCACGGTGAAATTATTCGTGAAAAAGGTATCTTATACGCTCCAGATTACGTAATTAACGCAGGTGGTATCATCAACGTTTACTACGAAACAGCGCCAGAAGGTTATAGTGCAGAAGCATCAACGAAACACGTTGAAGGCATCTTTGATACCCTAACTGAAATCTTTGCTCGTTCAGAAAAAGAGCAAAAGTCGACGCATTTAATTGCAGATGAGCTAGCATTAGAAATCATCGAAAACGGTTTATAATTTAGTAAATTCACTAAATTTACAGTCAAAAAAAGGTGCGCAGGTCGCACCTTTTTTGTATCTGTTATTTATCGCATCAAGGTGACGAAGTTAAGCTTGCTAGGTACACTCAGCTTTTAAATTTCGAGGACACCTAATGAAAGCTCCATCTTGTGAAATCACGCCTATTGATCTAGCGACTTGGCCTCGTAAACAGCATTTTGCTTTTTTCAAAGAATTTTCTCTGCCTTATTTTAATGTGTGTGTTTCGCTCGATATGGCAGCTCTCTACACTAAATGTAAAACAGAGTCTTATTCGTTTTTTCACTGCTATGTCTACCTAACACTTGAAGCATGCCATGATTATGCGCCGATGCGTCAACGTATTATTGATTGTTTGCCAGTACAACTGTCATCGGTAAGAGGCAGTGTTGTAGAGCTTGCTGAAGATGAAACATTCCGCTTTAGTTATTTTGAAAAACAAGCGTCGATGGACGATTTCTCAAAACATGCCATTGCAGCGAGCAAAACAAGTAAAGCAAAGCCATTTTTTTCTGATGCATTTGCTGCAACAGAAGGGCAGCCTGATCTTATTCATATCTCAGTGCTTCCATGGTTAAACTTCACAGGCTTCTCGCATGCCGTGAGTGAGGGGCACGGCCTTGGTATACCTAAGTTTGTGTTTGGTCAATATGACTCGAAAACTGGCAAGATGCCACTCTCAATTGATGTGCATCATGCTTTGATGGATGGCTTACATGTGGCGCGATTTGTGAAAATACTGCAAGATAAAATTACGAATTTTTGTAATTGATTGTTGCTAAATGTCATTAAAGTGAGTAAGAATTGCAACTAATGTAGTATTATCTGAAGTTAGCGATGACTTTGGCTTCACAGAGCTACATCACTGAATAGAACGATAATAAATATCAGGGTTTTAGTTTTATGGTGCGGGTAGTTAGTTGTATTTTACTTTTCTTATGTTTCAGCGCTTTTGCAGACTCTGCACGCCTCTCTCTGAGTGACTACTTTACAGAGACTTGGAGTACTCGCGCCGGACTTCCTCATAATAGTATTAATAGCGTTACGCAAACTAAAGATGGCTACATTTGGATAGCGACTTGGGAAGGCCTTTCTCGCTTTAATGGCCGTGAGTTTAAACTTTTCACTCGCACAGAAATTCCTGGTTTACCAGATTCAGGCTTACGTAGCCTTATTCCCATGGATAATGGAGATTTATATATCGTTGGTGCGCGAGGTGGTATTGCTCTTCGCTCACAAGGTGGGTGGCGCGCATTACCCAGTTCTTCTGCGATGGTAAATCATGCGCTTGTCACTGAACAAGGTGAGCTTTGGTTAGCACTAGAAGGACAAGGCATTACTTATCGTGCTTCTGAAAATGCCACTGAGCAAAAGTTACTTGATAAGCTGAGCGCATATCGTCTTTTACAGGACAAAACTGGGGTGATCTGGGCTGCTACCAGTGATGGACTCTATCAAATTATTAATAATCAAGTTCGTAGAGTAGGTCAAGAATCAGGCCTACCTGACGCCTCTGTCTTTACTTTGTTACTCACTAGTTCAGGTACCTTAATTGTTGGGACCGAAAAGGGAGTATGGAAAAAGCAGCAAGACAAATTCATTTCTGTTGACCCTGTACTGAATAAAGAATCTATTTCTAGCTTACTTGAAGATAGTGAAGGCGATTTGTGGTTTGGTACCATCAATAAAGGGGTGTTCAGACTCAGCAGTGTAGGACTTGAAAACTTGGCCGCCGATGATGGTTTACCCAACAACCGTATTTTATCTTTACTGCAAGATCGCGAAAAAAGTATCTGGGTTGGCACTAATGCTGGTTTATTTCGCCTGCGAGAAGCGCCATTTACAAATTGGAGTCAAAGTCGTGGGCTTGCATCTGACTATGTGCGTACCGTGTTATCGCATTCTGATGGTAGTTTGTGGGTGGGCAGTAGTAATGGTTTAAACCGTATTGAAAATGGCAAGCTCACAACTCTTAGCCAAGCCTATGAAAAAGACCCGCTATCAGTTTTAAGTTTAACCGAAGATAAACAAGGCACAGTGTGGTTAGGCACTTATACTGCAGGTTTAATGAAAGTGGTAAACAAACAAATTTACCCAGTAAGAAATCGCAGTAATGGCTTGATTAGTAATGAAGTTCGCGCTGTGTTGTTCGATAAAATGGATAACTTATGGATTGGCACCGCGGGTGGTTTAACCAAAATAGATCCTGCCGGGCAAACTGAATTATTCACCACAGAAGATGGTTTAATTGGTGATTTCATTATGGCCCTTGTCGAAGATGACCTTGGCAGGTTATGGGTTGGTACGGGGGTCGGTGTTTCAATTTATGACCCAGCAACAAAGCAGTTTAAAACTCTAGAGTTTCCAAAGCAGTTCAGTACTGAGTATGCATTTGGCTTTTATTTAGATGACGATACTATGTGGCTTGCTACTGATAGAGGCTTAGTTCGCTACAATCTCAGCACAGATAAAATGAGCTTGTTTGGTCGAGATCATGGTTTACCAGTTGATAAGCTGTTCCAAGTAATTGAGCAAGGTGACTCATTATGGCTGACCAGTAACCGTGGTGTTATTCAAGTCAACAAAGCTCAGTTAGTTGCAATACTAGATAACCCTGAAAAAGTTCAACCAATGAGCATTTCGATGCAGCTTTATGATGAAGGCGATGGCATGTTGAGTGCGCAAGCAAATGGCGGTTCAAACCCTGCAGCTGTTCTTCATTCCGATGGACAAATATGGGTTGCTACTGCTAAAGGTGTCGCTATCGTAACACCAGAACGCTTAAAAGAAGCTAGTAAACGACGATTATCGACGGTTATTGAAAGCTTTGAAGTCGATGGCAAACCAATGACTTTACCTGTTGGTAATGAAGTTTTGAGTTTACCTGCTGGTGTTTCTCGTGTTTCGTTTAACTATGCAGGGCTTAGTTTTATCATGCCTGGGCGTTTAAACTACCAAACTCAATTAAGTGGTTACAATCAACAATAGGTAGACAGGGGGCGTTTGGCCATTACGGAGTACACCAATTTACCGCCGGGTGAATATACCTTTAAAGTGCGTGCAGGGTATCCTAATAGTGATTGGCAAAATAATGAGCAAGTACTGCGTTTTAAAATCGCCCCTTATTTTTGGCAAAAAACTAGCTTTAAGTTATTTATCTTAATTGCCGTACTTTTTACTGCTTATGTCATTTATAAATACCGCTTATATCATTATAAGCGTATTGAAATTGAGTTAACCGAAAAAGTTGAACAGCAAATGCATGATTTACAAACCCAAGCGGATGCTTTTGCTCATTTAGCGAACCATGATCAGTTAACGCAATTACCGAACAGACGAGCTTTCGATAGCTGGTTATCTGAAAACTTTAATCAATTTCAGCGTGATAATAAAACGCTTAGTATTGCCATTATGGATATTGATCACTTCAAACTTATTAATGACAACTTCTCGCACTTAATTGGCGATAAAGTGATTTGTGAAATTGCTCGTTTGCTGCGCCTGAACTTCCCTGATGAAGGTTATGCCGCTCGTTGGGGCGGTGAAGAGTTTACTCTGCTGTTCCCTTATAAAAATGCTGAAGAAGCTGCAAAAATGTGTGAAATTATCCGTTTAGAAATAGCCGATTACGATTTTTCAGAATTAGCACAAGAGCTCTCAGTGACGGTTAGTTTTGGCGTTGCAGATAATGCAGAAGTTACTGATTATGACCGTTTATTATCACATGCAGATACAGCTCTTTATCACGCTAAAAACAACGGGCGTAATAAAATTTTTATTTATAATCAAGGTTGCACTGCGCTAGATTAGCCAATCTGAAAATAAAAATGTGTGTAAACAATTGATCTTTTTTTGTTTGCACACATTAAAGTATCAAGATTGTTTTTTAGGCGATAGTAATGCTTAACCTGGTTTTGATACTTTTTTTAATAATTTTTGTTGTGTGTTACTGGCGCTGGGACGACATCCGTAATCACTTTTGGCAGAAAAAATACCTCAATAACTCCCTCAATGTTCAGCAAAAAAATCTGCTGTTAAAATATATGCCTATCTACCGAAAGATGACGGATGCCGATCGTGAAAAGCTGGAGCGTCACATCGTTTGGTTTTTAAATGAAAAACGCTTTATTGGTTGTGATGGCCTTGAGCTTAATGATGCAATGAAGCTGATTGTAGCGGCAGATGCCTGTGTTTTAGTGCTTAATAAACCGTGGCCATTGTATCGCAATGTAAAAGAAATCCTACTTTACCCTAGTGCTTATTATGCACCACAAACTTCCCGCGATAATGCTGGGCTTGTCAGTTATCACAATACTGTGCGACAAGGTGAATCATGGCCGGGCGGAACGCTGGTATTGAGCTGGCATGATGTCCTTGAGGGGAATCGCTTGCCAAGTGATGGTCATAATTTGGTGTTTCATGAATTTGCCCATCAGCTCGACCAAGAAACCGGCAAAACTACAGGCACGCCATTGCTTTCGAGTAATGAGGATTACCAAAAGTGGGCAAAAGTATTTAGCCGTGCGTTTAATCAATTAAAAACCCATTTAGCCTATGGCATGCCTCATGTTATTCACAGCTATGGCGCGACCAATGAGGCAGAGTTTTTTGCTGTTATTACTGAAACCTTTTTAGAAAAGCCTGCTGAACTCAGACAGTTTGACCCAGAAATATACCATTTACTGGTTGGCTTTTATCAGTTTGATCCGATTGCGTGGCATTAGTCGACTATTTACGTCTGTTTAACACGAATCACTGGAATCTTGCTATGCTATTTGGTGCAATCCTAAAAGTGTGCATATAAGCAAAACAATAAAAAAGTGAGATTTCAATGAAGAAAATGCTTCATACAGTGCTTGCTGTATCGATTTCACTTGCTTTAACAGGGCAAGTGGCTGCAGCTGAGCAATCAAATGATGACAAATGGCAGGTAGACGCACCAAAAGGCCAATTCTTAGACGCTAAAATTAGTGTTGAGCAAGGCACGTGGATGAATGTTGATATTAGCCCTGATGGTAAAACAGTCGTGTTTGACCTACTCGGCGATATTTATACCATGCCAATGTCTGGTGGTACTGCAACGCAATTAACCAGTGATATAGCATGGCAAATGCAACCGCGCTTTAGCCCTGATGGTAAGCACATTGCATTTACTTCAGACCAAGGTGGTGGCGACAACATTTGGGTTATGGATTTAAATGGTGAAAACCAAAAGGCAGTAACGAATGAAACATTTCGTTTATTAAATAGCCCAGCTTGGAGCCCTGATGGAGACTACTTAGTGGCTCGTAAGCACTTTACTGCAAGCCGCTCTTTGGGTGCAGGTGAAGTATGGCTATACCATAAAGCGGGTGGTAAAGGTGTACAGCTAACTGCACGCGAAAACGACCAAAAAGACTTAGGTGAGCCAATGTTCTCGCCTGATGGGCGTTATGTTTATTTCTCTCATGATGCAACGCCGGGTAAAACATTTCATTACTCTAAAGACTCTGTAGCGGGTATTTATAAAATTAAACGCTATGACCGTGAAACTGGCGATATTGAAACAATTATCGATGGCATGGGCGGGGCTATTCGTCCTACACCTTCGCCAGATGGTAAAAAGCTTGCTTACATCAAGCGTGATGATTTTCAAACAAGCTTGTACTTATATGACCTTCACACCGGTGAGCATACTAAGCTGTATGGCGAGCTTGAGCGCGATATGCAAGAGACATGGGCTATTCATGGCGTATATCCAACAATCGCTTGGACACCAGATAACGAACAATTGGTATTTTGGGCTGGTGGTACTATCCATAAGCTAGATGTCGATGATAAGTCTGTTTCGACTATTCCATTTAAAGTTGAAACTAATAAGCAAATTCAAAAAGCAGTGCGTTTTACACAAAACATCGATAGCGATAATTTTGATGTGAAAATGCTGCGCAATGTACAAATTTCACCAGATGGTGAAACGGCTATATTTGAAGCGCTAGGTCATATTTATAAGCGTGATTTAGAGTCTGGCAAAGTGAAGCGCTTAACTAAGCAAGACGATCACTTTGAATTATTCCCACAGTTCTCTCGTGATGGAAAGAAAATTGTTTACACAACATGGGATGATAATGAGCAGGGCTCAGTACGTGTTGTATCTGCGCGTAGTGGTCGTGGCGATACTATTACCAAAGAGCCGGGTAAATATGTAGAGCCAACATTTAGCCCAGATGGCAAAACGGTTGTTTACCGTAAAGCGTCAGGCGGCAGTATTCTTAATCCTACATGGTCATTAGAGCCAGGTATTTACTCAGTAAGTGCTAAAGGCGGTAAAGCAACGCTTATCACTAAATCAGGCTATCAACCACAATTTGGTGTAGCAAACGACCGTATTTATGTGATGAGTCCTTGGCCAAAACCAACATTAAGCGTTGTTGAACTTGAATCAAAACAAATTCGTAAACTTTATGAATCAGAGCATGCAACAGAGTTTAGAGTATCACCAGATGGTAAATACTTAGCGTTTGCAGAGCGATTTAAAGTGTTTGTCACGCCATTTGTTGAACGTGGTAAAACCATTAATATTGGCCCGAAAGATAGCCAATTCCCAATTGAGCAGCTCTCTGTTCGTGCGGGTGAAAATATCAGTTGGAGTGGAACAAGCGATAAACTTTATTGGAGCTTGGGCCCTGAGTTATATCATGCAAGCCTAGCGGGTTTATTTGATATTAACCAAAATGCTGAGACTGATTTTAAAGTTAAAAGTGGCGACAATATCGGTTTTACAAAAACCATGGCGGAGCCTAAATCTGTATTTGCGTTAACTGGCGCGCGCATTATTACTATGAATGGTGAGCAGGTCATTGAAAACGGCGTTATTGTTACCGACGGTAAGCATATTAAAGCTGTAGGTAGTAAAGACAGTGTTGATATTCCTAAAGGCGCAGAAGTAATTGATGTGACTGGTAAAACAATTATGCCGGGTATTGTTGATGCGCATGCACATGGCTCGCAAGGTAGCGATGAGATCATTCCACAGCAAAACTGGAAGAACTTAGCTGGATTAGCGTTAGGTGTGACAACGATTCATGATCCATCAAACGACACCACTGAGATTTTTGCTGCAAGTGAAATGCAAAAAGCAGGCATGATTGTCGGCCCTCGTATCTTCTCTACGGGTACCATTTTATATGGTGCGAATATGCCAGGTTATACATCGCACATTGACTCGCTAGAAGATGCTAAGTTCCACCTTGAGCGCTTAAAGAAAGTGGGCGCGTTTAGTGTTAAATCATATAACCAACCGCGTCGTGAACAGCGCCAGCAAGTAATTGAAGCAGGCCGTGAACTTGAAATGATGGTTGTGCCAGAGGGTGGATCATTACTGCAGCACAACTTAACCATGGTGGTTGATGGTCATACGGGTATTGAACACTCAATTCCTGTAGCCAATATATACGATGATATTCGCCAGCTTTGGTCACAAAGCGATGTTGGTTACACGCCGACACTCGGTGTAGCATACGGTGGCATTTGGGGTGAAAATTATTGGTACGATAAGACTGATGTGTGGAATCACCCGCGTTTAAGTAAGTTTGTACCAAAGAATCAGCTATTACCTCGTTCAATGCGTCGTGTTAAGGCTCCCGATCATCACTATAATCACTTTAACAATGCCCGTGTTGCCAAAGAGCTACAGGACTTAGGTGTTTTAGTCAATCTGGGAGCACACGGTCAACGTGAAGGTTTAGCTGCACACTGGGAGATTTGGATGTTTGCTCAAGGTGGTATGACGCCACTAGAAGCAATTCGTGCAGCAACGTTAGATCCTGCTAAATACATTGGCCTTGATAACAACATCGGTTCTCTTGAGCCGGGTAAACTTGCCGATTTAATCGTTATTGACGGTAACCCGCTAACTAACATTCGTGATACAGATAAAATAGATTACACCATGATTAATGGTCGTCTATTTGATGCTGCAACCATGAACGAAGTGGGTGAGAAAAAACGCGAAAAGTTATATTTTGAAAAAATCTAACATAGCAAAAATCTAAACTGAAAGCGGCCATAGTGCCGCTTTTTTTATGATTTACTTATTGTTTTAAGTGAGGAAACTGTTTAGTTCCTATTAGTTTTGCTTGGCAGATCATGCCTTCAACGAGCGTCATTAAATAGTAGCTTTGCGTGTCCAGCTGCGCACTTTCCATGTTATTACACGATGACAGACGCAGTTTAATTAACTGCTGTATGGCCATTTTATGTTCTTTACAGGCTTGATTTATCGGGCTAGTAGGATCAGGAAACTCGGCTGCAGTGTTAATAAATAAACAGCCATTGAAATCACCTAACTCAGTCACCTCAGAATTAAACCAAGCTTCATGGCAGCTGATCAAAGCTACTTTAAATTCTTCAACAGTGGTTAGCTTGCTGGTGGCATGCGTTAACCAATTTAAGAATCTGTTATGTCGCTCACTAAGGCACGCAAGTAATAATTCATCTTTACTTGTGAAATGGTGGTACATGGTTTTTTTGGCGACACCAGCCACATTAATAATTTCGTTTATTCCCACACTATGAATGCCTTTTTGATAAAAAAGTGACAGGGCAGTCAAAATAATATGTGTTCGTTTATCCATAACAAAGCCTCATTGGGTGACTAATGATAGCTTGACAGAAGTAGACCGAGTTGTCTACCATTTGTGAGGTAGACAACTCGGTCTACTTTTGGAGGTGTTATGGAAAATAAATTTCGTAAAGCTGCTATTGCTGGCATATTTGCTTGTATGGCAATTTTTGTTTTAGCGTATTTGCAGCAATTAGGAAATTATGGTGTTTGGTTGATGGCGCCATTTGGTGCAACTGCGGTGCTGGTGTTTGGTGTACCGCACAGTCCTTTAGCGAAAGCGAAGAATGTCATCGGCGGGCACATTTTGACTGCTTTAATCGGCGTTGTATTTGTAAATTATGTTGGAGTAGGGCCTGTTGAAATTGCTTTAGCCACAGGGTTGGCAATTAGCCTGATGATGTTGACAGATACAATTCATCCCGCAGCAGGCGCTAACCCAATTTTGATTATGCAATCTCTACAAAGTTGGGATTTTTTAGTGATGCCCGTACTGATTGGAACTGTGTTTATTGTGTTATTTGGTTACTTAAGTCAATGGCTATTAAATATTCAGTTGAATGGGCATAAAAAAACCGCTAACGAGTAGCGGTTTTTAAAATTTTTAAGTGTAATTAAATTACACAACACCACGCGGTAAACGACAATCGTGGTCTTTTTCAGCTAGGTTAACAATCCAAAGCTCTTCAGCTTTGTAACCATCGTCGTTTGCTGTAACAACAGTGAACGATGCTTTCTTAGCTGTTTTAGCCGGCGCAGCGGTTTTAGTTTTGGTTTTTTTCGCTGGTGCTTTTGGTGCTTCTTCTGCTTTAGGCTCAGCTGTTTTACCAGAAGTGAGCTCTTCAGTCAGCGCTGCAACATCAGCAAGGCGCATATTTTTGCCACCGTCGATGCTATACCAACCAGGTTTTGTTGTGATTTCAGGTTTCTTACCATTCGCTGCTTCGTATGCTGCTTCGAAGGCATTTAACACTTCTGTTTTGTCTAGTTTGCTCATCAGAGACCCTATACGTTGTAAACACAGATTAAGAATATATATTTATACCTATTTTCAGCTTACTTTTCAATTTTTTGCGATTTTCCTTCCATTTTTCACTCATAAACGCCAAAATTTGCACAAAATAGAGGGTTGAAGGACGATTTTTATATGCAACGCAAACAATTTACTCAATTATTAAACGACATTCTTAAACCTGATTCTATCGCTGACTTTTGCCCAAATGGCTTACAAGTTGAAGGTGCGAGCGAAGTAAAAAAAATAGTGACGGGTGTCACAGCAAGTCAAGCATTGATTGATGCTGCTATTACACAAAATGCAGATACTATTTTGGTACACCATGGTTATTTCTGGAAAGGGGAGTCACAGCCAATCACGGGCATGAAAAAGCGCCGTATAGCGGCACTTTTAAAAAATGATATTAATTTATATGGCTATCATTTACCGCTAGATATTCACCCCGACATTGGTAATAACGCACAATTGGCAAAGTTACTCGATATTGAGTTCACAGGCGGGCTTGAATCAGGTCCAAATAGTGTGCCAGTAAAGGGACGTTTAAAAACACCGTTAAGCGGTGAAGAGTTTTCCGATAAAATTACTCAAGTACTTAACCGTGCACCATTAACTAGCTTGGTTAGAGAACAGAAAATCGAAACCATCGCTTGGTGTACAGGAGGTGGACAAGGGTATATTGATTTAGCGGCTGCTCAAGGTATTGATGCTTATCTTACTGGTGAAGCCTCTGAGCAGACTATTCATAGTTCACGTGAGCAAGGCATCGACTTTTTTGCAGCAGGACACCATGCTACTGAGCGTTATGGCATTAAAGCCTTAGGCGAACTTTTAGCTGAGCAGCATGGTTTTGATGTAACGTTTATCGATGTAGACAATCCAGTCTGATTAAGTCTATAGCGCCTCTGGATCAATCCAGCGGCGCACACTCACCCATGCACTGCCAATTTTCTCATGAGCAACTCTGGTCACTGCAACAAGTACATCGTCATCAGGTATAAACTGCTTATATGTTGGATACTGACTAAAATCTTGAAAGTCGGTTGCCGCTGGGATCACATTAACACCTTGTGCATTAAATAAGTCTTTCGCTCGCGGCATATGGCTTGCTGAGGTGACAAGCGCTGTTTTTCTATCGACTAAATATTTGGCAAGTCGTTTCGCTTCTTCTGCGGTATCCATAGCGAGGGGATTTTGTTTAATTCTCGTTGCAGAAATACCTAACGCTTTTGCTGTTTCAAACATGAGTTGACTATTGGTGGTATTAGCAAAACCGCCCCCTGATACATAGAGGATGGCATTTGGGTAGTGGTGAGCAAGCTTAACACCTTCAAGTAAGCGAGCAAGCGCACAATCGCCTAACTGGTGGTTTGCTTGAAGGCGCGAGTTGGGCATTATTGAGCAGCCAAGTACCACAATATTATCAAGTTTAGGATGTTTTGCTTGGTTAAATTGCCATGCAGGGTTATTGCTTGTAGCTATCAATGACTGGCCAATAAATGGCGTGCTTATCAGCATTAAAGTTAAAATGCTAACAAAGCCAAAATAGAGTGCTTTGCGTTTATGTGTAATGGCTAAAAATACCATCACTAAAGTAAGCAGCCCCAACAACGGCAGGGGCATTAATAATGAGCCAATGATCTTTTTAATTTCAAACATATATCAATGCTATTGTCTGTGACAGATAATGCTATGTTAGTTATTTTGCCTTGCTTTAGCGACCGTTATTTTGCTTACAAGTATTTAAAAAGTGGCGATAAACAGGGTTATCTTTCATATTTTTTTTCATCGCTAAATACATAGGGCGTGTAAGACCTAATGCACCTAACGGAATAGACTTAATAAGCCCTTGGCTTTCATAAGGGGTGACTAGCCAATCTGGTAATGCTGCAACTCCCATACCTGCGCTCACTAATTGGAAAATCAATAAGCCTTGGTCAACAGTTTTAAGGGTGCCATCAAATCTTGCATTTTGAATGAAATGTTTAAAGATATCTTGGCGCTCACGCGGAATAGGGTAAGAAATAATTGTTTCGTTCTTTAAATCAAGGGCCGTGACATAGGCTTTTTTTGCCAATTCATGATCCGGTGCAACGATTAGTTTTAATTTAAAATCAAACAGGTGAGCATATTCAAGCTGATCTGGTTCACGGATATCAGAAGTTAAGACAAGATCTAATTCATCATTAATTAAATCTGGGATAGCGTCGTAACTAAAGCCGCGCTCGTAATCAATTTTAATATCAGGCCAAAAGTTATTAAATTCTTTTATGGTTGGTAGCAACCAATGAAAGCAGGCATGACACTCAACACTTAAACGTAAATTTGATATTGGCTGATTCAGGCTTTCCTTTAAGCGACATTTCGTTGCTTCAACTCGAGGTAATACCTCGTTAGCAAGTTCCAGAAGTAACATACCTTGTGGTGTGAAGCGCACAGGCTGTGTCTTACGTTCAAACAGTTGGCAATCTAACTTATTCTCAAGATCTTTAATTTGATGCGATAAAGCCGATTGAGTTAGAAATAACTCACGCGCTGTATTGACCAAAGAGCCTGTTTCTTTAAGGGTCGCTATGGTTTTTAAGTGTTTTATATCAATCATCTTTAAAAAATCTCATGAAAAATGTGAGTCTGACTCAGATTACGAACATACTACGCCTTAGAATTCTTTTTTTCAACGTCTAGACGTCTAAAATTGGCGATTAATTTAACCGCTTTTTTACAATACGCCTTCCTATAAATAATTGACAGCGTTGTCATGTAATTGTTTGTATTTTAGTTATGAAATTATATGAATTTACCTCAAGTTGAAACTTGCTATTTTAATAGTGTTATAGCTTGCGAGAACTAACTTGATATTTATTTTCAATTAATAGTAGTAGGGTAGAGCTGTTCGCTAAGGTATTATTTTTTATAATGTTATTATCTAAAACAATGGTAGTTTTATTTTTCATAGGGATGTCTGTGTTGCGTACTGTATTTTTACTCTGTGCTTGTTGGGTTATGCCTGCTTTTGCTGGCACTATTAACAGCCAGTTTCCGACAGAAATTGACCCACATGGTCACTATGTTTTTTATTCACATGGTTTTATTGTAGAAGGGCATAACCCTAAGCCTGTTCACAAAACCTTTGGGATTTATGATTTTGTTGCCGTAAAAGAAGCGCTTGCAGATGAGAGCTATCATTTAATTGCTTACCATAGACCAAAAGGCACTGAACCTTTTGTGTTTGCGAAAAAGCTTGTAGCAGACGTTGAAGCATTAATAACTGCCGGTGTTGCTGAATCAAACATCAGTTTGGTTGGTTTTTTCAAGGGGTGGGGCATTGTCGATAATGGCAGCCAATGAACTTAAACGTACAAATATCAACTTAATTATTTTAGCTGGTTGTGCTGGTTTAATTAAAAAGCTCCCATCAGTTAAAGCTTACGGCAAGGTTTACTCTATCTTTGAACGTTCAGATCAGGTTGGCTCTTGCCAATTTTTAATTGATAGGAATGAGGTAACCAAGTTCGAAGAAATAAGCATCAATACAGGGCTTTCACATGGCGCATTTTATAAGCCAAAAGATGAATGGGTGTTACCTATTAAGAAGTGGCTAAAGGATTAACTATGCCTTATATATTGTTATTTTTAGCGATTAGTGTTTTCGGAATAAGCTTTTCAAGCGATGCTGAGCCGTTTACGTTGCCGCGCACTGATACAGTTTTGCTTAAAGATAAACATTCAGACAACGAATACCCAATCACTATTAAACTGCCACCTAGCTACCAAAAGCAAAGTCATAAACGCTACCCTGTGGTGTATCTATTAGATGCAAATTATAGTTTGCCAATTGCCTCTGGTGCTAGTCGCTTTATGATGAATTCGGGGTCCATTGAAGAGGTGATTATCGTTGCTATAGGATACCAAAAAGGCATGTCTGGGCTTAATAGCCGTATTTATGACTACACCCCATTTGAAGATAAAAATTGGCAGCGACAGACTGGGGGAGCAAGAAACTACATCAATTATTTAAAACAATCCGTATTGCCCTATATTGATGCTCACTACAGAACAAGCCAAAAAAACACCTTGGTCGGTAACTCGCTTGGTGGTTTATTTGCAGCCTATACCTTGTTTACTGAGCCTACGCTTTTTTCCAGTTATGTCATAGGTAGCCCTTCAGTGTGGTTTAAGCAGCATGACCTTTTAGCTTTACCTGTGGTGCCCACGAGCAAAACAACTAAAGTGTATATTGGTATCGGAGAACTTGAAGAAAGTGAAGGTGAACAAATGGTTTCGAGCGCAAGGCAATTAGCAGCTAAAATTAATAAACAAAGCGGCGCGCTGGTTACAACAAATTTATTTGTTATCCCTCAGGCACGCCATGCAACAGCATTCCCAACAACGATTACCCAAGCCTTAGACTGGATTTACCAGGTTAATGATAACTAAAGAGCGTGACACTTTTTATATTTTTTGCCGCTACCACAAGGGCATTCATCATTACGGCCAATTTTAATATCTGCAACTGGCGTTATATCACCATCTAGGTAACGCCATAGGCCATCTTCTTTAATAAAACGCGATTTTTCGTGTAACTCACAATACAAGTTTTGGTAAAAGTAATTTGCTTTAAATTCTACAAAACCTTCTTGATCATTATGTTCAGTATCTAAAACACTGAGTTTGGTAAAACGGCAGCTATTAGCAAAATCTTTGATTTCGCGAACCGGGTTAGCGGCTTGCTGGCTTTGTGCATAGGTACTAAATACATATTTAGCATCTTTTAGCGCGTAGGCACTAAAACGAGAACGCATAAGTTGCTCTGGGTTATCAGCTTGGCTTGCACCTGTATGAAAAGGTTGGCAGCAAAGCTCGTAAGTCAATTCGCTGCCACAAGGACAAAGGGAGTGTGTGAGTGATGTCATAACAACTTACCTAAAACTATAAATTGTTATTTTAACAAGCCTATTGTGGCTGCGGTACTAAATTGTTTAATTGGGCGCTTTTTGTAAAACAATAAAACTTAGCAGATGCCTGCTCAAGGTTTAAGTTCATCGAATCAAGTTGATGATTGCTTACAATATCTGTCCATGTGATTACAGCAGCAAAATTACCGTTATGTAATGCTGAGCTAAGTACATACTCAAGGTTAACTAAATGCTTTTGTCTTATCACAAGCAGTTTGCTGGTATCAATCGAACACGAATCTAATAACGCTTTACTAGGAACATGATCAGGAGCAATTAATAGGGTCCATGCATTTTGGCTATTGTAATGATGCAATACCTTTAATAGTTCAAAGGTTGCTGATATTTCATCTTCAATTTGAATTAAGTTAACAGACGCTTTGTCGTTATCTTGTTGGTAGCTTTTAACTGTTCTTAAGGTAATTGGCTGTAACATAACTTTCACTCACTGGTTGTTTATACAGTATGTGTATACAGTAGTTTATACAGTGTTCTTGCGCAAGTACTTTTTTGCTATTTTTTAACCAATAATTCAGTTTTATTTTAATTAAAATAATTTAGTTGTTATTAAACAATTGGTTATGGTTTTGTTTTGAAGGTTGAAAAAGGTGAGAAATTTACCGCTAAAGCTATACAGTATTTTATACAGTACTATGTAAATAGCTAAGTTTTGCTTCTATACAGGTATTTTGCATAAAAAGCCGGTATAGAAACCGGCTCTTAATCTTTGTAGTTCTCCTATTTATCTAAGTAGGTATTTAAAAACTCAAGATATGCGTTTGAGGCTTTTATACGGTTTTCCTTTTTAGTAAACCCATGGCCTTCATCATCGAATAATACATATTCGACAGGCACACCATTTGCTTTTACAGCGGCAACGAGCTCATCGCTTTCAACTTGTAAAACGCGAGGGTCGTTAGCACCTTGAATCACCATTAAAGGCTTAGTGATGTTTTTAGCATGAAATAGTGGCGAAATTGCACGGTGACGTTCACCGTCTGTCGCGGGGTCGCCCATTTCGTCATACAGCGCCTTTTTAAAGCTTTCCCACCATGGTGGAATCGAGTTTAAGGTTCTAACCCAATTCGTTACACCAAAAATATTAATGCCGACTTTAAACTCTTCAGGTTCGAAGGCAAGTGCAGCAGCAGTCATAAAACCACCATAGCTGCCCCCTATGATGCCAATTTTATCAGCATCGACCCAATCTAGGCTTTGCAGGTGTTTTTTACCGTAAACGATATCTTGTAAATCGTCAGTGCCATGCTTTTTGTCATCTAAATGGAAGAAGGTTTTACCGTAACCTGAGCTACCTCGGTTATTGACTGCAAAAATGGCATAACCATGATTTACTAGATGTTGCTGCATAGCACTATATCCAGTGCGGCTTTGTCCACCAGGGCCGCCATGCACCCATACTAAAGCAGGTACTTTGTTGTTGCTGTTGGCTTGCTTAGGCTTGTATAAAACTCCCGGAATTTCTAAACCATCAAAGCTTTTAAAGCGCACAATGGTGCTTTCAACCAAGTCACTTTGATCAATTGCATCACTTAATGTATTGGTTAATTGTTTAGCTTTCGACTCACCGACTTGCCATACAAATAGGTTGCTTGGAGAGGTGTCTGAATTTAGGTAAAACGCCATGGTTTTTTCATCAGCTGAAAAATTTACACCGCGTAAGTTACCAGCAGGCAGTGATGGCATGGCAATACCTTTACCTGTGGTGGTATCGATTATCGACACCTTAGTGCTTGCATCAGCATTAACACCGCTTACTTGGTAACGGCCAGATTTAGAGAAGTAAATAAAGCTTACATCCCACTCATCTTTGAGGGCAGGGCTGTGCTCACCGGTAGTTAAATCATAACGCCATACTTCTGCAAACTCACCCTTAGCATCAGTTGAGTAGTACAATGATTTACTGTCTCTTGAAAATGTTTCAGGGCCGTATTTAGCGTCGCCGTCATGGCGGGTAATGAGCTCTGGTTTCAGAGTTTTTTTACGAGTATCAAGTATGAATACATCGCTGTCTTTGTTCGAATTGTTTTTCGATAAAGCAATAAAACGGCCATCAGGGCTGATTGCGCCGACATCAAGGCCCATGGTATTTTGATAAACAGGTGTTACTTCATAGCTGTTAGCATCAACACGATATAGGTCCATAAACTTAGCATCACGCTGGTTGCTGGTTATAAAAAACTGTTTACCGTCTTCGGTGAAGCCAGCAAACCCTGCTCGGGTTTCTTCACCAGGGGTGAGGTCTTTCACTGTGCCATCTGTTTCGCGAACATAGATGTGATAACGCTCGTTACCGCCTGAGTCTTTAGTAAATAATACGCGCTCATCTTGAGGGAAATAAGCCACTGCATAAGTACTGTCTTCAAAGTCTGTTAAGCGGGTTTTTTTGGCAGTTTTTATATCTACTTCATACAGGCTATAAATGCCGCTTTCGTCACTGCTAACGAGTATTTTGTCGCCTTTAGGTGAAAAGCTGCTGCCCATAATTGAGGTTGTATCAAAAAAAGTTTCAGCATCATACTGTTTAACATTTTGGCTTTGTTGCACGCTTTCGGTGATGCTAGTTGATGGGGTTGATTGTGAACATCCTGCAAGTGCAAGGCTAAGCGCACATGCAACTGCTGCTATTTGAAAACTCGGTTTCATTGTAATTATTCCTTGTTAATTTTTCGTTATAAAGTGTTGCCTGTTCATAATCTAAACGCAAGTTTTACCCGTTCGATATTTGTTACAAATCATGTAAATGAATAGGTACATGAGTGTGTTATTATTTTTTCACTATTAAAGGAATAAACATGATTGAAATTAACAACCTCAATAAGGGCTTTGCCTCAGCGCACGTGTTCAAAAACTACAGTAAGCAATTTCAGAATAAAAAGGTTTGTTTACAGGCAGCCAATGGTAGAGGAAAAACAACATTACTGATGATGCTAGCTGGCCTTGAAAAGCCGCAATCAGGGGTTGTTTTATATAATAATCAAGCATTAAAGTCGCCGCAAAACGATGTTTCAATTGCTAGCGACCGTATTACGCTGCCAGATTTTTTAACTGCGCGGCAGATTATTGAACTTAGTTGCAATGCGTTAAAGAAAGATATGCCAGAGCAACTTATTACTGGATTTAACTTTACAGAGCATTTCAATACTCGCTTTAGTGCTTTGTCGAGTGGCAATCAAAAGAAGTGTCAGCTTATAACTGCTTTTTTAAAGCAAGCTCCATTTTTACTATTAGATGAACCGAGCGCTGCGCTTGATCAAATAAGTATAAAATTTTTGCTGACCATACTCGATAGCTACCTAGATGATAAACCTAATGGGCAGGTCATCATTACAAGCCACGAACCAGAGGTGTTTATACAACACGGTTTTGAGTGCACATCACTATGATAAACTCCCTTGCTAGTTACTTGTCATTCCTTTCTTTTCGATACCTAGCATATACGACCACCCTCAAAAGCATGCTATCTCAGTTAAAGAGCTTTAGTTTGTTGTTCGCACTAGTACTGGGCCCAGCTTTCCTTGGTATGGTTTTATTGTTGTTTTTAGGGCTTGGAAAAATAGTCGATAGCCATGCAGCACCTGCTTACGGTGCAAAATTAGCAGTGATTTATCTCTTACTTGAATCAGTGATGTTATGGGCCATGGCGCCAGCCATTAAAAATTCGCAAAATAGGGCATTTCAGCGAAGTCTTTATAAATACAGTTGGCGAGTATGTGTTGACTGCAAATTACTACTTTTAAGTAATGTTTGGCTTATTGCCAGTTTACTAATAGCAGTAGATCTATCGTTAAAGCAATGGTTACAAGTGCCTCATTTTATGCTGTTTATGTTGTTGCAGTGGCTAAGTGGAGTATTTGTTCTTTATAGGCCTCGTGCACTTTTTTATAGTTTATTGCTCAGTTCTGTATTGGTATTACTGCCTGTTAGTTTAACTTCACTGCAATACTATCTAGGTTTTGTTGCTATTTTCGGCTGTTCGATTTTACTCCCTCCTCTAAGAAAAAGTCATAAGTTAAAAGTACACTCGCTTGCTTTATTTTGGCTTAGTTACTTTATTCAGCACAGCTGGAGCTTAATATGGCGTGGCTCAGTATTGTTAGCATTCTTGCTCGCTTTATTACAGCTAATTGAAGTTCGTAATGACTTTAGTGACTTGATACAGGCTGTGGCTTTTTCAGTATGCGTGTTGCTAACGAGCTCGCTGCAGTTCGATTGCTTATCTGTTTATAAAAAATACCGGCTGTTCTTTCAAAGCAATAACCAAGACAAGCCGTTTTATATAAGCCAGTTTTTACCGAGCTTTATATTTTTTGCTGTGGCTTTAATTGTTGTTATGAGCATGCTTGGCACTAACTTGATTTACATCCCCATTGGGGCAGTATGGTGTGTATTGCAGCAATATTTAGTGCAAAAAAAACCAGCGCAATTTGCGCTGGTTTGGTTTTTCATAACAATTGGAATTGTTTTGCTAGCTTAAGCGGCGTCTGCTTTTTTATCGCTCTCGCCGCGGGCTACCTTACCGGCAACTAAGTCAGCTGGGTCAAAGTCGTCAACGTTAATAACATCAAGACGGGCTTTTTCAACAGCAGCTAATTTGTCGGCTTCAGCTTGGCTTAAAATACCTGCTTCAAGGCCCATTTGCGCTACTTTATCAAGCTGGAAGAAAGGCAGTTTCACGCCTTTTTCACGGCATACCTTGTCAAACAAAGGCTCAACTTCAAGAATGTCTTTAAGCGTTTGCTCCTGACGACCCACAAGGTTAAGCGGCTCGTTTTTAAGGTAAATGTAGTTAGCTAAACGGTTACGAGTTTCGCTTGGTACTTGTAATAAGTGAGCAAGTTTGTGCTCAAGCTTATCTGTAGGCTTACGAACTGGACGACCGAATGGGAATAACATGATTTTTAGCATCGCACGAAGTGGTGCAGATGGCATGTTGTTAATTAAGTCAGCTAGTGCACGTTGGCAGTGGTAAAGGTGATCTTGGCAGCTCCATTGAACAAGCGCAAAATCTTCTTTTTTACGGCCTTCGTCGTTGTAACGTTTAAGTGTTGCAGATACAAGGTATAAGTAGCTTAGTAAGTCACCTAAACGTGCAGAGATACGCTCTTTACGTTTTAATGAACCACCAAATACCGCCATGCTGATATCTGACATTAATGCTAACGATGCACTGAAACGTGACGCAACACGATAAAACTCAGCGGTTTCATCTTTGTACGGCGTACTCGTAAAACGTGCATTTGTAAATGCTAACCACTTAGTGCGAACAAGGTTCGAAATAGTAAAGCCAACGTGACCCATTAACGCTTTATCGAATACTGCAAGGGCTTCTTCGCGGTCTTCAATTGCACAAGCACCTAGCTCAGTTAACACAAATGGATGACAACGAATTGCACCTTGACCATAGATGATCATGTTACGTGTTAAGATATTTGCACCTTCAACGGTAATCGCAATTGGCGCACCTTGGTAGCCACGACCTAAATAGTTGTTTGGACCAAGCATGATGCCTTTACCACCGTGAACATCCATGCCGTGAATAGTCGCTTCACGCATTTGCTCAGTTAAGTGGTATTTAATAATTGCAGATACAACCGATGGTTTTTCACCAAGGTCAACAGCCCCTGTAGACATACTAACTGCAGCATCAGAGCTATATGCGTAACCTGCAAGTTTTGCCATTGATTCTTCAACACCTTCCATTTGACCAATTGGTAAACGGAATTGACGACGAATACGGCTGTAAGAGCCTGTTGCAAGCGCGATTGTTTTTATGCCACCTGTAGAGTTAGACGGCAATGTGATTGCACGACCAACAGATAAACATTCAACAAGCATACGCCAGCCTTGACCTGCCATTTTCGGGCCACCAATGATGTAATCAAGTGGTACAAAGATATCTTTACCGCGAGTAGGACCATTTTGGAATGGTACGTTTAGCGGGAAGTGGCGACGGCCAATTTCTACTCCCGGAGTATCTGTTGGGATCAGCGCACAGGTAATACCAGGTTCTTTGTCATCACCTAGTAAACCGTCAGGATCTTGCAATTTAAATGCAAGGCCAAGTACAGTTGCAACAGGAGCAAGAGTAATATAACGCTTGTTCCATGTTAGGCTGATACCAACAACTTCTTCACCGTTCCATTGACCTTTACAAACAACACCGTAATCAGGAATTGCACTTGCGTCAGAACCTGCTTCTGGTGAGGTTAGCGCAAAACATGGAATTTCTTGACCACTCGCTAAGCGTGGTAAGTAATGATCTTTTTGCTCTTTAGTACCATAGTGCTGAAGTAATTCGCCCGGACCTAATGAGTTAGGTACACCTACGATAGAAGATAGCAACGTTGATTTACTTGTTAGTTTTTGCAGTACACATGATTGTGCATAGGCAGAAAACTCTAAACCGCCGTATTCTTTTTTGATGATCATGGCAAAGAACTTATTATCTTTTAGATATTGCCAAACATCTTGCGGTAAATCAGTTAGTTCGTGGGTTGCGTGCCAGTCATCTAGCATACTACACACTTCTTCAACAGGACCATCAATAAATGCTTGTTCTTCGATAGTCAGTTTAGGAGCTGGGTATTGGTGTAATTTGTTCCAGTCAGGACGACCACAAAACAGATCCGCTTCCCACCACGTAGTACCGGCATCGATTGCTGATTTTTCAGTATCCGACATAGTCGGTGTTACTTTTTTGAAAGCAGCAAAAATAGGTTTAATGATGTATTGTTGACGAACGCCAGTCACAGAAAGTGGCACAGCGATAAGTAAGAATAGTAGCCAACTAATTGCGCCAAACGCGCCAGCAAATGTGCCAACAAGTAAAGTCGCAATGGTAATACCTAAGCAGGTATTCCAGCTTGCTCTGTGGTAACTCGCAATACTAAGCAGCACGAGTAAACCAAGTAAAAATATGAGAGTCATTGATTATTCCTTAATAGAGGTCAGACCACCTCTTTTAGAGTAGCGCTAGAAAAGCGAATTATCAAGAGCAGAACAGAGATTAAAACAGTCTGTTCAGTGAGTTTTATTCATTTAAAAATGACTATCAGTGCAAAAAGATTTACAGCAAATTAGAAATTGTTGAGTAATTACTGATAATCATCGCCGCTAAAACAGCTATTAGTTGTGAATTGCTCAGATAGTTCTGAAAATCTCAGCATAGCAGTTGCCATCTTTAGCGCTATGTTTAACAATGAGCGCAGGCAGGGATCAGCCCATCATGCCTTTCCTTCGATTAGTTTTATAGGTTAAGAGTTCTATGTGTGAGTTGCTTGGCATGTCGGCCAATGTACCAACGGATATTTGTTTCAGTTTTTCAGGATTATTAGAGCGGGGTGGTAATACTGGCCCACATAAAGATGGCTGGGGCATCACCTTTTATGAAGGTAAAGGCTGTCGTACATTTAAAGATCCAGAGCCAAGTTGCCAATCAGAAATTGCTAAACTCGTTAAAGCGTATCCAATAAAAAGTATTTCGGTGATAAGTCATATTCGCCAAGGTAATCGTGGCCGTGTATGTCTTGAAAACACTCATCCATTTACCCGAGAGTTGTGGGGACGCGAAATTACCTATGCTCACAACGGGCAATTATCGAATTATCATGATTTAAAGCCAGATTATTATCGGCCAGTGGGTAATACCGACAGTGAGCTAGCGTTTTGTTGGTTGCTCGATAAAATTCGCGAAAAATACCCTAAGCGCCCATCAAATATGGCATCTGTATTTCGTTATGCTGCTAAGCTTGCTCACACACTGCGTGAAAAAGGCGTATTTAACATGCTACTTACCGATGGTGTTTATGTTTTAGCTTATTGTACCAATAACTTACATTGGATCACTCGTCGAGCACCGTTTGGTAAAGCAACATTAATTGATGCTGATATGGTGGTCGATTTTCAAAAAGAAACCACACCGAATGATGTGGTTACTGTCATTGCGACAAGACCACTCACCAATGACGAGCGCTGGCAAAAAATGGAACCGGGTGAGTTTGCACTGTTTAAAATGGGCGAAAAAATCTAAAAAAGAATGAAGCGCTATTAGGGCGCTTCTTTACTTTCTTCATTTGTTAACGAGACTGGCGTGGTCACAGTGAATGAATTAAGTTGCACTTCAAATTGTTCTACCCCTTTTTCACCTTTCCACATACGAACTAACATGTAGTCCATTTCAGGAGCAAACCAAGCTAGCGCTTGACGCTTATCGTTATCGTATAAACGTTTTACTTTAATGGCTTCTACATTACCAATTGGCAGCGAAATCATTTCTGTGCCCACAACTTCAAAGTCGTAATTTCGCAGATTACCTTTTTTATCAATCAATGGATACGATAATTGCGTTTTGCCTTGTTTTAGTTCTTCTCGAACTTGAACTTGATAAGACAGTGAATCTTGAAAATCATCAGACCAATCAATTTTAAGTGGGTATTTACTTTGATTGCTTTGCACTTGCTTTTGAGTTGAATCAAATTTTAAGCTGTATTCTTTATCAGGCCCTGTTCCCGAGCGCTCCATAGTGTAACTTACTGGAGAGATTTTGTGATCATGATAAGTAAACATTGATGTTTCTTTTCGTGAGTCCGAAAAAATCATCCATTCGATTTCACTGTGATAAGTGATCACGTAATTACCGTCTGCGGCTCTTTTAAGCTCGCGGACTGCTTTACCATGGGTTTCGCCTTTACGAAGTACATCGTATTCTGCTTGGTATTGAGTGAGGTCGCCAGCTAAAACACTGGTAGGAAGTAATAAAGTGCCCACACAAGCAAGTAGGGCACTTAGATTTTTATTCTGGGTAGTGCGCGCCGTGTGCAGGAAGTTTCTTTTCGTCAAAAACTGCATAATCTGCTTCCATCTTGAGTCGTTGTTCACTGAACCACTTGACCACCAATGGATAGATTATATGTTCTTGCTGATGAACACGTTGTGCGAGTGTCTCTGCGGTATCGCTTTCGAGTACCGGAACTTTGGCTTGAAGAACAACGGGACCGCCGTCTAGCTCTTCTGTGACAAAGTGAACACTAACACCATGAACGTCATCTTTTGCATCTATCGCTCGTTGGTGGGTATTCAGCCCTTGGTACTTAGGCAACAAAGAAGGGTGAATGTTCAACATTTTTCCCTTAAATTTTTGCACTAAGCTAGGAGTAAGAATACGCATAAAACCAGCTAATACAACTAGATTTGGTTCAAAATTGTCAATAATGTCCATTAACTCAGCATCATAGGCCTCGCGCGAGTCAAAATCTTTATGGCTAAGTACACGAGTTTGTATACCTGCATTTTTTGCTCGCTCAAGGCCATAGGCGTCGGCTTTATTACTAATTACAGCGGCGATTTCGGCCTTAATTTCACCACGCGCACACGCGTCAATGATGGCTTGAAGGTTAGAACCGCTACCAGAAATTAATACAACAAGACGACAAGGGGTCATTAGTCACGACCACCTAAAATTTCTACTTGCTCTTCGCCTGCTTTCGCATCTTGGATCTCACCGATATGCCATGCATTTTCGCCAAGATCTTTAAGAATTGTTAAGCTTTGCTCAAGTTTGTCAGCTGGAACAACTAATACCATGCCTACACCACAGTTGAATGTACGGTACATTTCGTGTGTTGTGATGTTGCCGTTTTCTTGTAACCAGTTGAAAACTACAGGCCATTCCCAGCTGTCGCCTTTGATTACTGCTTTTGCAGACTCAGGAAGTACGCGCGGGATGTTTTCCCAGAAGCCACCACCTGTGATGTGAGATAACGCGTGTACATCAACTTGCTTGAATAGCTCAAGTAATTGTTTAACGTAGATGCGAGTTGGCTCTAAAAGGTGATCGCCAAGTGCTTTGCCTTCAAGTTCAGCGCTTGTGTCTGCGCCAGATACTTCAAGGACTTTACGAATTAATGAGAAACCGTTTGAATGAGGACCACTTGATGCAAGTGCGATTAATTGGTCGCCTGCAGCAACTTTAGTACCGTCGATAATTTTTGATTTTTCTACCACACCAGTACAGAAACCAGCCATGTCATAGTCTTCGCCGTCGTACATACCTGGCATTTCAGCAGTTTCACCACCGATTAATGCACAGCCAGAAAGCTCACAGCCTTTACCAATACCTGTTACAACATCAGCCGCAGTATCTACGTCTAATTTACCAGTTGCATAGTAATCAAGGAAAAATAGTGGCTCTGCACCTTGTACAATAAGGTCGTTTACACACATAGCAACAAGGTCGATACCCACTGTGTCGTGCTTTTTAAGATCGATTGCTAAACGTAGTTTTGTACCAACACCGTCTGTGCCAGCAACCAGTACAGGCTCTTTATAGCCAGTTGGTAGTTCGCAAAGTGCGCCAAAACCACCGATACCGCCCATTACTTCAGGACGTCTGGTTTTTTTAACTACGCCTTTAATACGCTCAACAAGTGCATTACCGGCATCGATATCTACGCCCGCGTCTTTATAGCTAAGAGACTGTTTTTGTTCGCTCACAGGTTTTCCTCAAAAAAGTTGCATGTGGGTTGCTTAGAAACGCGCGTATTTTACAACAATTGCAATGGCGCGGCTAGTTGAAAAATCACTTTAACCGACTTGACAAGGACAGTTGTCCGGTTTTTTTTGCTTTCAAGTTACAAGGCTAAAGTATCAAGCAAATGACCCTTCAGCCTTGTAACTGATATTTGTTAAGCTTTCGCGGTTAAAATAGCGCGAAGAGGGGCTGGGTAACCTTCGATGGTTTTGCTGGTGTCATTTGGGTCTAAAAAGTCGACTAATGATTCGTTTTCCATCCACTGGGTTTTGCGTTGTTCTTCAAGCGTTGTGATTGCGCAGTCTTTTACTTGCACATCTTTAAAACCAACGCGCTCCATCCATAGTTTTAATGCGGCGGTGCTTGGGATAAACCATACATTACGCATTTTCGCATAACGGTCGGTTGGCACTAAAACTGTGTGTTCGTCACCTTCAACAACCAAAGTTTCAAGAACTAACTCACCCCCTGGGCGAAGCTGTGCTTTTAATTGTGCTAAAAAGTCGATAGGTGAACGACGGTGATATAAAACACCCATCGAAAATACTGTATCGAATGCTTTTAGCTCTGGCAGGGCTTCTACACCTAGCGGCAATAAGTGCACGTTGTCATCTTGATGATAATGCTTTATCGCTTGGAATTGGCATAAGAACAAATCGGATGGATCAATGCCCACTACAAAATTAGCGCCTTCACCGCGCATGCGCCACAAGTGATAACCTGAGCCACAGCCAATATCAAGCACAGTGCGGCCTTTTAACGGTTCGATATGAGGCAGTAAACGATCCCATTTCCAATCACTGCGCCACTCAGTATCAATCTCGATACCGTGTAAGCTGAATGGTCCTTTACGCCATGGCATCATGCGCTTTAATAAATGCGTTAACTGTTTTTGCTGGCCTTCAGATAGCTCATCACCGGTGCCAATTTGTACTTTATCCTGAAAGTTCACATGGTTTGTGCTTACCTCAGGTAAGTTTTTCAGCACTTTTTGCCATTTTGGTAAATCACCGTGGCTAGCTTCTAGTTCCCAGTGCTTTAATTGGCCAGGCAAAGTTTCGAGCCAGTGGCTAAGCGGGCTTTGTGCAATCGCAGCGTAAAATTGGTTAAACCATTGAGACATGAAATACTCTTTATATCGTTGTGATGATTACTTGATTGCAATCATCGAGCAGAAGTTAAAACATTGATACCACACTTGCGTTTGGCTAAAACCAATTTCACTTAATCGGTTTAAGTGGGTAGATAAATGATCAGGGCGCATGACATTTTCGATAGCCGTGCGCTTTTGGCTGATCTCCAGTTCTGAATAGCCGTTGTGACGTTTAAAATCATGGTGCAAATCAATGAGCAAATTATCGCATTGCTCATTTTCACCTCTAATTTTTTCGCTAAGCAGCAAAACGCCGCCAGGTTTTAAATTTGCATAAATCTTTTCAAGCACTGCTTGGCGCTTTTCAGGTGGAATAAACTGTAGTGTAAAGTTCATCGCTACCACAGAAGCATTCTCGATTGCTAAATCGTTTATATCACCCAGCGTGACAGTGACCGGCACGTCAGAGCGAAAACCTTGTAAATGTAATTTACAGCGTTCAACCATCGCTTCTGAGTTATCGACGGCAATAATATTACAGTTATCGGTGCGAATATTACGGCGCATACTTAACGTTACAGCACCAAGTGAACAGCCTAGGTCGTATAGGTTTGAATTACTTTGCGCGTACTCGCCAGCCAGTTTACCTATGGTGCTAACAATGGTTGCGTAACCCGGCACCGAACGCTGGATCATATCAGGGAAAACTTCTACTACATGTTGGTCAAAGCTAAAGTCTTTAACCGCTTGCTCAGTGGCATAAATACTGTCTTTTTGCGTCACGTGAACAGTCTCTTTAAAAAATAATACCGCTATTTTAGCATTTTTAACTGGATAGTCAGTGATAAATTCAGTAGCTTGGCTAGAATTATCAATAACAAGTACAAAAAAGAGAAGTTTAATGACAAAAAGCAAAGTGATCAGTACAGAAGATATCTTATCAACTCTGTGTCATTCAGTGACTGGAGTTCTGTCTTCAGCAAGTGGTAACGGTATTAGTTATTCTGCTATGGTTCAAAAAATCACCCGCACCTGTATGCGCCCAGATATTGGCTGTTTTGTATTGTTCGATGGTGGCTTTACCGGTCTTGTGGTAACAAACTTCACAGCGCAAGCAGCCATGGAAATTTACCATGATTACATGCGTAACATGGGTATGCCAGAAGACGAAATTGCACAAAGCCATTTATCAGATGATGTGGCGAACGTACTCGGAGAGCTGATGAACCAAATCGTTGGTGACTTTACGTCAAAAGTACGTGACCAGCTGCATACTTCTATCACGCAAAACCAACCTAAGATGATGGCAATTAACAAGCAGGTGCAAATCTCTGTTGATACTACCATGGATAGACCGCAAGCACGCCGTGTGACATTCACCACAGCTAAGCAAAATATCTTCTATCTTGAGCTGGCAATGGATAAAACTGAATTCATCAAGCTACATGACTTTGATATTTCAGAAGCCGTTGACCCAGATGACATCATTGAGAACGAAGCTAAACAAAAAGCTGAAAAGCAAAAAGCATCATCACAAGCAGACGATGCAGATGATGATTTTATGGCAGAACTTGGTTTGTAACCCAACGACTTGAGCTGTCAGCCATCAGCTTTCAGCCGTCAGATAAAATAAACAGAGGCGCGGTTTAGACCGCGCTTTTTTGTGTTTAAAATGCTAAACACTCAGTGCTTTATAATAAGCTTATTGCAACTGTAAAATTCAATTGAGGGCACTAAACTCGGAGTTTGAAATATGGTTTTGCAGCTTTTATTAAGTTAATGCTTTGGTGCGTTATACATAAATTAAATAACTGAAATAACTCAATAGGCAGTTGAGTAACTAGTCTTGGCTTAAAGCTGAACTTAAAGCTCCTTTTAAAGCCTACATTCATCCAATTTATGCTTTACTCATTAAGCCTTAAATGGATTTGATGATTGCATGAATTACTTAAAAAACTTTATAACTAAATTTGTTTTCATGATGCAGAAGCGGCCGGGGTTGATGGCTGTGTTGGCTTTTTGCAGTGGTGTGGCAAGTTTTGTCTTTGTTGAGCGAAAAGAGTCGTTTTCGCAGCTTATCTCTATTTTGTTATTAGTTACTTGGTTGTGGTTGTTAATAGATAACTGGCTAAGAGATAAAGTAGAGGAGCGTTTTGGTGTGGCGGTGTCGCCCAACGTGATGCGCTTTGCGCTGCAAGTTGTGCAGCAAGAAAGTTTGTTTTTTGCCTTACCATTTTTCTTGGCGGTGACAACTTGGGACCATGGTCAGGCCGCGTTTACCGCTTTAATTATACTTTGTGCGTTCGTTTCTGTTGTTGATCCCCTCTATTACAAAAAGCTTGCAAGGCACAGTGTCTGGTTTAGTGTGTTTCATAGCTTCTCTTTATTTGTCGTGCTGTCGGTTACCTTACCTATTTTATTAAAGTTAACGACCAGCCAGAGTTTTGAAATTGCGCTGATCACGGCTGTTATTTTAACGATTCCAAGTCTTGGCAATTTGATGCCAAATGCGAAATGGTGGCGTTTCCCACTGTTGGTGTTATTGCTTTGCGCTTTAAGTGCTGGGCTTTGGCAATTACGCAGTTTTGTACCTCCTGCGGCACTGCGTTTAACTGATATGAGCATGTCGTATCAGCTTGATGAACAAGCCCGTAAACCTCTTGCACCAATTACAGAGCTCAATGAGCAGAGCTTGCATGGAAAAGGTTTATATAGTTTTAGTGCGGTAAAAGCCCCTCGAGGTTTAGATGAAAAAATCTTCCATGTATGGGTACATAATCGTAAAGAAGTTGACCGCATAGCCTTGGATATTTCTGGTGGTCGCAAAGAGGGCTATCGTGCCTGGAGTCATAAAACTAATTTCCCTGCAAATGCTGCAGGAAAATGGGTCGTTAAAGTGGTTACCGAGTCAGGTCAGCTGATAGGACAGAGAAGGTTTGAGGTAATTGAAGACTAGCTGTCAGCTTTCAGCCGTCAGTTTTTAGCTGATTGAGATGGAGGATAGTTATTAGTGTTTTTGAACAACAATAGCTTAACATTCATTCCTCAGGTTTTATGTTTTTAGCTGATAGCTTTAGTACGGATTTTTCCCTTCACCTACCAACACACTGAATATTCTCAAATCCAGTTCTACTTGATGGTATTGCGGTTCCATGTGGCAGCAAAGTTGATAGAAGGCTTTGTTGTGGTCTTTTTCTTTAAAATGAGCCAGCTCGTGTACGACGAGTGCTTTGAGAAGTGGTTCAGGTGCGCGAAGTAGATCGCTATTAATGGCAAGGTCGTGTTTTCGGGTTTTACCTTGCATACGGAAAGTATGGGTGCCTAAGGCATTTGTGACCATATCGCCTTGTTTTTTGAACGCGGCCCGGCCAAATGGCAGGGCATTTTTAAGGTAACGCTTTTTCAATTCAGTGGCGTAATTGTATAAAGCTTTATCGCTGGTAATGCTATGCGCATTAGGGTATTTGCCTTTAAGGTATTTTGCGGCTCTGTCACCCTTAAATAACTGTAACACTTGCTCAATGATGTGGGGCGGGTAACCTTGAAAATAACGGCTGTAATCTTTCATATGTTCTCTGACAAATCGGGCTTTATACTGGGCGCTAAAATAAACTGCTTTGGCTTGCTTCGCGTTCACCTATAAACGGCTCGAGCGCGGGGTGATTGTAACCTAAATCTTGGCAAAACTGTCTTGCTAAAAGTGGTGACTGGCGATTATCTGCGGTATGGAAAAACAAATAGGGTGATTTTCCTTCATCAAGCCATTGTTTTACTTTTTTCAGCCAAGGCTGGTAATACGATTTATATTCATGTTCAAGGCTGGCAATCACAAAGCGCAGCATTGGCTGATCTCCTGTTGCAATGGCATGCACCGGTAAATAGGGCTTTTTCTTTTGCGCATCAATGAGTGCATCGGTATCGGCGGGTACAGCAAATAAAGCGCGGGTATCCATGCTTATGCGGTCTATATTGTTTTCAATTAATAGCTGATTTAAACGAATTTCAGCATCATCTTTGTTAAAAAAGCCTGGGTGACGTACTTCTACACCGTAACTAAGTTGCTTGGGGAGTTGTGCAATAAAATTAGCAAGCAGTGGCAGTGCTTCTGGTCCAAAGGCGCGGGGTAGCTGCAACATGACTTGCCCCGTTTTAGCAAAGATTGGCTCAAATAAGTTTAGCCATGCATTAAGTTCATTATTTATATTTGTCAGTTGTAATTCGTGACTAAAACGACGATGAAACTTAAAAGTAAATTTAAAATCTTCGGGTACCGCATCATGCCAGCGCAATAATGACTCATGACTTGGGTCAGCATAAAAACTGGTGTTGCCCTCGACTGAGTTAAAGCATTGCGCATACTCACTGAGCATGTCGGCGCTTTTACAGTGACTAGAGAGTAAATTTCCTTTCCATGCGGTACTAGACCACTGCGGACAACCTAAATACAGCATTAAATCAACCAATAAATTGAAACTTTGCTTAGTGTAACAAAAGAAATGTTTGCTCAGAAGTCGAGGCGTATATTTAGCCCCCGACAAGCACTGCTGGCACTCGCATTTTGCGATGGTTTGGGTATAATGCTCTGCCTTAAATGATTACTTTGTATAGTGGCTTTTGCTCTCAAAATAGCGAACTCTTAAGAGCAGGCGGCTATAAGTCTTTAACTGACAGGAATACTATGCGCTCTATATATTGCGGACAGCTAAATAAATCTCACGTAGATCAAGAAGTTGAACTATGTGGTTGGATCAACAAACGCCGTGACCTTGGTGGCCTTATCTTCGTCGATTTACGTGACAGAGAAGGTTTAGTACAAGTTGTTTTTGATCCTGAAGTAGAAGGATTAATGGATACTGCGAATAAACTACGCCAAGAGTTTTGTGTGCAGTTAAAAGGTGTTGTTCGCGCACGCCCTGATAGCCAAGTAAACAAAGACATGGCAACAGGTGAAGTTGAAATTTTAGGCACAAGCTTAACTATCATCAACCGTTCAGAGCCATTACCACTTGATTTTAATCAGCAAAACTCTGAAGAGCGCCGCTTAAAATACCGTTACCTAGATTTACGTCGTCTTGAAATGAGCGACCGTATCAAGCTTCGTGCAAAAGCGAGCAGCTTTGTGCGTCGTTTCTTGGATGACAACGGTTTCTTAGATATCGAAACACCGGTACTAACAAAAGCAACACCAGAGGGTGCGCGTGACTACTTAGTACCTAGCCGTGTTCATAAAGGTAGCTTCTACGCTTTACCTCAGTCGCCACAGTTATTTAAGCAATTATTAATGATGTCGGGCTTTGACCGTTACTATCAAATTGTTAAATGTTTCCGTGACGAAGACTTACGTGCAGACCGTCAGCCAGAATTCACACAAATCGATTTAGAGACGTCATTCATGAGCTCTGATGAAGTGCGTGCAATGACTGAGAAAATGATTACAGAAATGTGGCAATCATTATTAGACGTTGACTTAGGCGACTTCCCAGTGATGCCATACAGCGAAGCAATGCGTTTATATGGTTCTGATAAACCAGACCTACGTAACCCAATGCAGCTTGTTGACGTTGCTGATTTAGTAAAAGACGTTGAGTTTAAAGTATTCTCAGGTCCTGCTAATGACGAAAAAGGCCGTGTTGCTGTATTAACTGTACCAGGCGGTGCTGAGCTTTCTCGTAAACAAATCGACGATTACACTAAATTCATCGGTATCTATGGTGCGAAAGGTCTAGCTTGGATGAAAGTGAACGACCGTGCTGCGGGCGTTGAAGGTGTGCAATCACCAATCGCTAAATTCTTAAACGAAGAGGTGATCAACCAATTACTTGAGCGTACTAATGCGCAATCTGGTGATATCATTTTATTCGGTGCTGATAAGCGCAACGTTGTAAACGAAGCAATGGGTGCATTACGTCTTAAGATTGGTGTTGATTTAGGCATTACTGATCTTGATAGCTGGAAACCTTTATGGGTTGTTGACTTCCCAATGTTCGAAGAAGACGACGAAGGTACATTGCATGCGGTTCACCACCCATTCACTGCACCGAAAGGTATTTCTGCCCAAGAGCTTGAAGCAAACCCAGCTGCAGCATTATCAGATGCATACGATATGGTATTAAATGGCTACGAAGTTGGTGGCGGTTCGGTACGTATTCACAATGCCGATATGCAAGAAACAGCATTCAGAATCTTAGGTATTGATGCACAAGAGCAACAAGACAAGTTTGGTTTCTTACTTGATGCACTTAAGTACGGTACACCTCCGCATGCGGGTCTTGCGTTTGGTCTTGACCGTTTAGTTATGCTGTTATGTGGTACTGACAACATTCGTGACGTGATTGCTTTCCCTAAAACAACGCAAGCATCATGTTTATTAACAGATGCACCAAGCAAAGCAAATGCAGATGCATTAACTGAGCTAGCAATTAATGTTGTAGCGAAAGACGCTGAATAATTCATAATAAACTGAATTATAAGACTTTATGAATAATAACCCTAAGGTATATGCCTTAGGGTTTTTTTGTGCTTAAATGAATATTTAGTATGTTCTTCAAGGAGAGAAAATGAATATCAATGCAACTTTAATCGGCCAAATAATTGTTATTTTAATCCCTGTGTTTGCCGCTATCAGCTATTACTTAGGCAAGCGTAAAACCTCAACACCAATTGTGGTGGCCGTTATTGGTGGATTATTAGCGCTTATTCCCTTGTTTGGTCTTATTTTTATTGCAGTTCTTGCGCTTAAACAAGATATTGAGACCACCGCGTGATCGTAAGCCACTCGCTTTATTTTGAACACACCTTTGAAGTAAACCTAGTAGACCAAACATTTTCGCATTGCGAATTTGAGCAATGTGAATTTATCGACTGTGACTTTAGCAATAGTCAGTTTGAAAACTGCCGGTTTATAGAGTGTGAGTTTAAAAACTGTAATTTAGCTGCGCTTGGGCTTAGATACACCTCACTCGAAGAAGTGAACTTTAAACAGTGTAAATTAACCAGTGTGCGCTTTACTGATGTTGATTGGCCGCTACTCGCTAGCCGTGCTCCAGTGAGTTTTATTGGCTGTGAGCTTAGCCACAGCAGCTTTTTTGAGCTTAGCTTAAAAGCTTTAAAAATGCGTAGCTGTTTTGCCAAAGATGTTGATTTTAGACATGCAGATTTATCTTCTGCTGATTTTACTGATACTGATTTTCGTGACAGCTTGTTTCAACAAACCAATCTCAGTAAAGCTAATTTTATAGGTGCTAGTCACTTTGCTATTGATATAACAGCTAACAATATCAGTAAGGCCAAATTTGAACGTTATGCCGCTTTGGATTTATTAGCAGGGCTCGACATCGAGCTGGTGGATTAAAGTTAAGGAAAGTTATGGATTTAAGTCCCATCTTTTTGGAAGGTCAATTTGTTAAATTAGTGCCGTTAACGCTTGAGCACCGTGATGCTTTAGTAAGCGCCGCTTCAGATGGAAAGCTTTGGGACCTGTGGTTTACCTCGGTGCCCAATGAAGAACGTGTTGACGATTATCTAACTATGGCGTTTGAACAACAAGCACTTGGTCGCGCATTACCATTTGCTGTCATCGATAAACACACTGATGAGGTGATAGGCTCAACTCGCTTTTGTAATATTGACAGTAAAAATCGCCGTTTAGAAATTGGCTATACCTGGTATGCCAAGCGTTTTCAGCGTACTGGGGTTAATACTGAATGTAAAAAACTGCTGCTGAGTTATGCATTTGAAACGCTTAATGTGATTGCTGTTGAGTTTCGTACCCATTGGCATAATCAGGCTTCGCGCAATGCCATTGCTCGCTTAGGAGCAAAACAAGATGGGGTTCTTCGTAATCACCAAATAATGGCCGATGGATGTGTACGCGACACCGTGGTGTTTTCAATTATTGATGGTGAGTGGCCGATGGTTAAACGCAGCTTAGAATTCAAATTAGAGAAGTCATAGCATGTTAAATATTAAAAAGGCGGCGCTAATGCTCGCGTTAACCCTTAGCGGACAGACAGCCTTTGCTAATCAAACAGAGATACTGTTTGATACACAGCGAGCTCGCCATATTCCGGTGACCATTACAGTAGCCGATAGCAAATGCACGATAAAGAAAAAATGCCCAGTGGCGTTTATTGGGGCAGGCTATGGTATGGCGCATACAGACTATCAATTTGCCCAGCAGGCCTTCCATCAGCATGGTTATTTAACGGTTGAAGTTGCTCATGAGTTAAAAGGCGATCCGAGTTTAAACCCTGAGCCACCATACATGACCACACGCATGGAAAACTGGCACCGTGGTGTACAAACCCTTGAGTTTTTAGCCGTAGAACTTGCAAAGCGTTATGCTGAGTATGACTTTAATCAGCTCACTTTATTTGGTCACTCAAATGGGGGTGATATTGCAGCATTATATGCCGCTATTTATCCCGCTAAGGTTTCTAAATTGATCACCCTCGATCATCGTCGTATGCTGACCCCAAGGAACAAAAATATTGCTGTACTGACACTACGTGGTAGCGATTACCCAGCAGATGACAACGTATTGCTTACGCAGCAAGAACTCGCTGTATACCCAGTGACGCAAATTAAGCTTAAAGATTCGCGCCATAACGATATGTATGATGGTGGCCCAGAAGCGCTTGTCGCACGTATGAGTAAAGAACTTAATACGTTTTTGGCACGTTTTTGATGCTCAGTTAAAACTGAGCATCAATATCGCTGCGAAAATTAAAATAGCCCATCTCGACAAGGTTGTTATACACACCCTCAATATTCAGTGGTAGCCATTGCTGGTACATTTTTAAATGGCTGTATTGGGGCAAGCTTATTTCTTTTTGTAAGGTAGCAAGGTTTTTACCTTTTAACATGCCATCGCGAACGGCAGTGTGTAAGTCTTCAATGTAGTGTAAGTAAGAGACAACATCATCGCGGTTGCCTGTATCAGCATGGCCACCTATAAATGCAGCAAACGCAGGTTCATTTAACACGGCTTTGGTTGAATGCAGCATGCCGTTAATATCGTAACCAATCAGATTTTTATATGGCATGCGGCCAAGTACAATCCAATCAACAACATAAAGTACATTGGCAGGCATAAAGCGCATACTGACATTACCACGGCCATTATTTGGCCCATAGTAATTAAGCTGCACGTAGCTATCACCTAAATCGACTTTGAGTGTATCGGTAAAAGTAAGATCAGGCAGGGCAGTAGGCACTTTATTCAATTTAAGGTCCTCAGCTGCAAACTGATGAGCGACGACAGTTGTGTTGGTATCGATTAGCTCATTACCGCCCATCGCATGGTCAACATGGCTATGGCTGTATAGCATGTATTTGATATCTGCGTTAAAGGTTTTCTTTATATAGCGTTTTAAGTATTTTGCGGCATCGCTATTAATAGGATCCGTTACCAAGGCAAGGTTATCAACAATCATAAAAGCACTATGATAATGGCCGGCAGTAAAGCGATATACATTATCTTTAATATTTTCGACTTTATAGTTTGCTTGCACAGCTGAGATGACCGGATTGGTAACGAGTATGAGCGCACTGAAAAGTAAAATTTGCAGCCTTGTGAACATAAGCGATCCTTTCGTGTTGAAACGTGTCTTATTAACCATATCAAAGTTTATGTAATAGTACGCATTATACTACTTAAAGGCTTAGTTGATCTGTATCAAACTTAAGGAGCTAAGCTAGGCAGGGGCGGACATAAGTCCTTATGTTTTTGCTTGTGTTTCTCTATTCTCGCGAAGCGCTATAATGAAGAAATGCTATGCTTAGCACAGACTTCTAGAACCTTATTCACTGGAAAAGACAATGCAACATTTACCTACCGTTGATTATAAAGCGAGCGATGCGGCCGCTCAATTTGTTGAGTCACTAAGAAACACAGGTTTCGGTGTATTAAAAAACCACCCAATACCTCAGTCATTAGTTGAGTCTATTTACAAAAATTGGCAAGAATTCTTTAATTCTGAGCAAAAGCATGAGTTTTTATTTTCAAAAGAAACACAAGATGGTTACTTCCCACCATCAGTGTCAGAAGTTGCAAAAGGCTTTACCGTTAAAGATATTAAAGAGTACTACCACGTTTATCCAAAAGGCCGTGTTCCAGCACAGCTAGAAGAAGAAATCCGTGAGTACTATCGCTTAGCCAATGAGTTTGCGGCAACATTATTAAGTTGGGTTCAGGCAGAAGCACCAGAAGAGGTGCGTGCTAAGTTCTCTATCGACCTTAAAGATATGATTGCTGACTCTGAGCAAACACTCCTGCGTATTCTTCACTATCCACCAATGACTGGTGATGAAGAGCCAGGTGCAATCCGTGCGGCAGCACACGGTGACATCAATTTATTAACTGTATTACCAGCGGCGAATGAACCCGGTTTACAAGTACAAAAAACAGATGGTGGTTGGTTAGACGTACCATGTGATTTTGGTAACCTGATCATCAATATTGGTGACATGCTACAAGAAGCGTCAGGTGGTTACTTCCCATCAACTATTCACCGCGTGATCAACCCAACGGGTAAAGCGTCAACGAAATCACGTATTTCGTTACCACTATTCTTACACCCGCGTCCTGATGTTGTGCTTTCTGAGCGCTACACTGCAGACAGCTATTTACAAGAGCGTTTACGCGAACTTGGTGTTAAGTAAAGATTAGCTATACCCAAACCACCTCAAGGTGGTTTGGGTATATAAGATAAAGCGGCATCAGAGCCGCTTTTTTTATACCTAAAATTATTCTGCTAAATCCACCATTAAGTACTAGTTTGTAAATAATTCCATGCATTATTGACTATCCTAGGTATAATGCGCCCACTTCGCCGTATCGGCTGAATTTTTTAAAGAGAGATAGTATGAGTTTTGATGGGTTAGGTTTATCACCAGCTTTAGTAAATGCAGTTTTAGAAAAGGGCTATGAAGCACCAACGCCTATTCAATCACAAGCTATCCCTGCGATCATTGAAGGTCGCGATGTTATGGCCGCAGCGCAAACTGGCACAGGCAAAACCGCGGGTTTTACGCTGCCGCTAATTGAGCGCTTGTCAAAAGGCCCTAAAGCAGGTGGCAATAAAGTACGTGCATTAGTATTGGCACCAACTCGTGAGCTTGCTTTGCAAGTAAGCGAAAATGTTGAGCAATATGCTAAGCATTCAAATGTCAGCTCATTTGTAGTGTATGGTGGTGTTAAAATTAACCCGCAAATGATGCGCCTTCGCAAAGGTGTTGATATTTTAGTGGCAACACCAGGTCGTTTATTAGACCTACACAATCAAAATGCTCTTAAGTTTGATGATTTAGAAGTACTGATCCTTGATGAAGCCGATCGTATGCTTGATATGGGCTTTATCCATGATATCAAACGTATCATTGCTAAACTGCCAACTAAACGTCAAAACCTGATGTTCTCAGCGACTTTCTCTGATGAAATTCGTGAACTTGCAAAAGGGCTAATTAACGATCCGGTTGAAATTTCAGTTGCAGCAAAAAACACGACCGCTAAATCGGTTACTCAATCAGTTTATGCACTAGATAAATCGCGCAAAACAGCATTACTTAGCCACTTGATCCGTACTAACGATTGGCAACAAGTATTGGTATTTTGTCGTACCAAACATGGTGCTAACCGTTTAGTTAAGCAGCTTGAACGCGATGATATTGTGGGTGCTGCCATTCACGGAAATAAATCGCAAGGCGCTCGTGTTAAAGCACTCGAAGGCTTTAAATCAGGTGAAGTGCGCGTACTAGTGGCAACCGATATCGTTGCCCGAGGTCTTGATATTGTTGAGCTACCTCACGTTGTTAACTACGATTTACCGAATATTTATGAAGATTACGTACACCGTATCGGCCGTACAGGCCGAGCAGGTGCATCGGGTCATGCTATTTCGTTTGTGACAGCTGAAGATGCAGTTGATCTTTACGGTATCGAACGTTTTATTGGTGAATTGATCCCACGCGCGACTGAAGCAGGTTTTGAACCAAGCAATCCCGTGCCTGAACGAGAGCTTGATGCACGCCCAATTAAACCCAAAAAGCCGAAAAAAGCCAAACAGCCGTTTTCTAAGCCTAAGTCGGATAGTAAAAAACCAAATAGCAATGGCAGTGGCATAGGTCCACGCCGTGGTGGTTCTGGGAAAAAATCTAATGCCAAGAAAGCAAGTGACGAGCAAACACAAAGCCCATGGGCTAAGCGTCAGTCTG
>CESF01019688.1_pt1 | contig 47320 bp, 55 predicted proteins | sample 356331 | NCBI WGS metagenome assembly CESF01 (sample SAMEA2621779, study PRJEB7988) | marine metagenome | biome: marine biome (ENVO:00000447); feature: surface water layer (ENVO:00002042); material: "saline water (ENVO:00002010), including plankton (ENVO:xxxxxxxx)" | depth 5 m
GGAGGCGGTGGCGGCGGAGGTGCTGGTGGTGTATTTTTAGATGCTGATGTTCCAGTAACTGGTGGTGCTGGTGTTGCAGTAAATGTTGGTGCTGGTGGTGAGGGTCATTTTGTACCTAATCATCCATCTTATCCAGCAGTTGGTTCTGCACATCCTTCAAGACCTTCAGAGTGGGTAACTTACTCACCATTCTCTGCTGAGCCTGGTACTCACTCAAAACCTGGCGCTGATACAACTTTTGGCCCTACTGTTTTAGCAGAAGGTGGTGGAGGTGGTGGTCACGGATATCAAGGAACAAGTGAGGGTGCATCTGACCCAGCATTTCCTGGCCAAGAATTAGTAGATGGATTGCCTGGTGGTTCTGGTGGTGGTGCTGGATATTCTGAAGGTACAATAGGTGAGGGAGAAACTGGAGAAAGTAGACACCCTGCTGGAGATTTAGCACAACAAGGATTTGACGGTGGTATATTTTATGGTTCTGGGCCAGGTTATGGTGGTGGTGGCGGTGGTGGTGCTGGTCAACTAGGTGAAGCTGCAAGTGGTTCAGAAGGTGGAGAAGGTGGTAATGGCATACAAGTCGGCCCTGCTAATCCACAATTAAATTGGATGCCTGCTGGTTACGGTTTTGATACTGGTGAATATATTGCTGGTGGAGGAGCTGGAGGAGAATATGCCCCTGGCGCTTTAAATAATGGTGGTTTAGGTGGTGGTGGTGATGCAAATCATTTTCCACAAGCAAGTGGTATAAGTGAACCAGCTGTAGAAACAAGAGGTGAAGATGGTGATGCAAACTCTGGTGGAGGTGGTGGTTCATTTGGTGGTGGGCCAGGTGGTAGCACTCCAGATAAAAGAGGTGGTCTCGGTGGTAGTGGACAAATAGTTGTATTAGAAATGGAGTCATTAGCCACATCTGCAAGTAGCACATTAGTATCAGATACATTTACTGCAAACTCAACACCAACTAAAGCAAGAATAGTTTTATTTGCAGAAATAAGTGATGATTTAAATACAGATGTGTCAGTTTCTGCAACCAGAGATAACACTAACTACGATGCAATCACATTAACAGATACTGGTTATGTAAGTGGTAGTAGTGGTACAAAAGTATATTCTGGTTCTACTACATTAACTGGAGCTGCACCTGGCCAACCTCAAGTACAAGTCCGTTGGAAAATTGTTGGAAGTAATCAAACTGCTGAAAATAAAATACACGGTGTTGCGTTGCAGTGGAAATAAATTATGCCAAATCCCTTAACTGGTTTAACTCAGATAAAATCAACTGACATCACAGATGGAACTATCACTGATGCAGACATATCACCTAGTGCAAGTATCACATCTACAAAAACTGAAATTGATACCGATTTAGCAGACACAAATACACCTTTCAATATTGGTGTATTAGGATTTAAACACGCAGTCAATGAAGGTTTGACAATATTTAATTTAGTAGATGGTATTGTTGATGAGTTTAATAGTGAAGGTGGTATAGATACTTCAGAAAATTCAAACGCAGTATATAATTCTTCTTCAGATTTTTATGCAAATACAAATCCAAATCAACCTTTACCCTCTCCATCAATACAAAGAACATCTATTACTGATACTGGTTCTGGAACTTACTCAGTAGAACCTACAACATCAGCAGTTGATATTTTAGTTATTGGAGGAGGTGGTTCTGGTGGTGCTGGTGGATATAATAATACTGCTGGTGGTGGTGGAGGTGCTGGTGGTTTAATATTTTATGAAGATTATCCAGTAACTGGTGGAACAAGTATTCCAGTATCAGTAGGTGCTGGTGGTAGAAGTGCTGGAGGAGGTGGCCCTCTTGGAGTTGCATCATCTGGTTATGAACCATTTCAACCACAAAGATTTACTTGGGCTTACGACCCAATGCCAGAAACTCCCGTTCAACAACTTTATTCGCCAGGCGAAAAAGGTACAGATTCAGTTTTTGGTTCAGCTCCAGCGTTAGTTCTAACTGCTGAGGGTGGTGGTGCTGGTGGTGGATATTATCACGAAGGTTATGTTGGAAGTTTAGAACACACACAAATACAAGGTGGTAGTGCTGGTGGAACTGGTTCTATAAATAATGCCCCAGTAGTTCCAGCTGCTGAACACGCATCAACTCAAACAACAAATCATCCAGTTCCTGGCTTATCAAATGACCCTTTGCCTGGAACTCCTATAAATGCACGAGGTGCTTTTGGTAGTGCTGGTGGATTAGGTTTTCATACTGGCCCACAAAGTCAACTTGCAAACTCTGGTGGCGGTGGAGGAGCAGGAGCAGAAGGTGGAGATGTAACATCACCTCAAGGACAAAGAGGTGGTGCTGGTGGTATAGGTTTAAATTATAATATTGCAGATGGTTCAACACCAGTAGGTTATGCTGGCGGCGGTGGTGGAGGTGGTGCTGATACTGCACCTCCTAGTGAAAGTGTTCCTTATGGTGGTGGAGTAGGACAAGTAACAACTAATCAAGCATCTGCACCTTGGGCTCCAACACCAAGTCCATATAGTCCTTTCGTTACAGGCACAGAGGGTTTCTTTGGAACTGATGCAGTTGTAAATACTGGTGGTGGTTCTGGTGGTGGTCATATGGAAGGCCCTGCTCCGGCAAGCACTGGTGTAAGTGGTATTGCTGGTTCTGGTATTATTGTTGTTGCAGAAAGTAAAGGTGATATTGCTAACTCTAGTATGACTTTAATATCTGATACATTTACTGCAAGTTCAACACCAAGTAAAGCAAGACTTGTATTGTTTGCAGAAATAGGAGATGATTTAAATACCGATATCAACGCATCAGTAACAAGAGATAATACAACATTTAATGCAGTCACACTAACAGACGAAGGGTTTCAAGCAGGAAGTTCTGGTATAAAAATATTTACTGGTAGTACACCTTTAACTGGTACTGCAAGTCCTCAAGTACAACTTAGATGGAAAATTGTTGGAAGTAACCAAGTTAATACAAATAAAATTCACGGTGTAGCCCTCCAGTGGGCATAGAATATATATTATTATGAAGATATTTAAACAGAAATACAAAACCCCATCAAAAGAAGAATTTCCTCCAATCATAAGTTATCACGATAAAAGATATAATGGTACAATGGTTGATGAACAAGGTCGTTTCTATACAGTAGAAGATGAAACACAAAGATTGTTTCGTTGGGAACGAATGATTCGTAAAAAAGAAAGACAAAAAGAACAAATTAAAACTTGGATTGCAATCAAAGAAGGAACATATCATAAAAAAAATTATTATATGAGTAATAATACTAATAAACAACATTTTCACTGGAATAAAATGCCTAAACCTAAAACTGGTGGTAAACTATCTAGAAAATTAGATGGTGGTTGGGTAGAAGAATATAAACCAGTAAAATCTACACGATTACATAAATGGTTAGAAAATGCAAAAGAGGGAAAAGTTTTTAATGGACAAAAACACAGAACAAAACAATGGTTAATAAAACCAACTAGTGCAGATGTTGACCAAATTAAAAACCCTATTGACATTGAAAAAAAATAGTGTATAATTATTAAAAGGTGAAAAATTATGAATACATTTACAGACTCAGAGATTGATACTCTGGAACTTCCTAAAAAAGAGGAAGAAAAAAAAGAAGAACCCCAAGAAAAAAATATTGTTGAACCAGATGATAAAAATATTGTCAAACTGGTAGGTAATAAAAATATAGTTTCTATATTAACATCACAGTTTTTTGCAGAAAAAGAATGTGATGCAATAGTAAAAGAAACAGTTAAAGAATTATGGGTTGATAGTTCATTAAAAGGTGTGAGAAAAGCAACACAACAATCTTTACCTATGAACGATAAAGGTTGGCCCTATACTAAAGTGTTAGAACTTGCACAACAAGCTAATGATAAAAATTTTAAAATGCAACTTGCTGGTTTTTATCAAGCAGACAATCCACAAATAGTTTGTTATAAGAACAAAAACTTCTATAATTATCATTTAGACATTGGAAACAATGCACCATTTAGAAAATTAACTTTTATTATTCAATTATCTGACACCAAAGATTATGATGGTGGGCATATTGAATTAATGAATATGACTACGGATAATAAATTATTTAGACAAAAAGGTCAAATAATTATATTCCCATCTTTTGTTCCTTGGCGTGTTACTAAAGTTACAAAGGGTGTAAGAAATTGTATTGAGGGTTGGTTACACGGCCCAAGTTATGTATGACATTTAATAAACTCGCACAAGAAGTACCATTAAATAATAGGGGAAAGATAACATCTGAGATATGGTTTCCTACACTATTTCATTTTAAAGATATTTTAGATTATCAAGAAAGAAATAAAAAATGGTTAAAACATATCTTCAAATGGAGAGATGATGACAATAGAGGTATTGTTCGTTCTAACTCAAGAGGTTGGCATAGTGCAGTGGATATGCATATGCGAGAAGAATATGAAGATTTAGGAAAAGAAGCACTTAAAATAGGTTTGAGAATACAAGAAATAATGGATTTAAATCCAGACACAGAACCAGTCATTGATAATATGTGGGCGAATGTTTCTCAGTTTGGTGCTCATAATCGTAATCATACTCACCCAGGCTCACATTTTAGTTTTGTTTACTATTTACAATCTCCAGAAAAATGTGGAAGTATATGGTTCTCTGACCCAAGAGCACAAGCAATCGCAGTTCAACTACCATATAATCCAAAAAAACAGAGAGTAAGAGAAACACTTAATGAAGTATATTGGGCTCCAGTTCCAGGCAGATTAATTATGTTTCCATCTTGGGCAGTACACGAAGTAGAACCTAATTTATCAGAACTAAAAGGTAAAAAAGGTCTAAGAGTAAGTGTTTCTGGTAATTTATCTTTTCACATAAAAAAAGGTCTTAAATTTAAAGACGAAAGAGAAGGACACGATGCGAAAGGTTTTCTTACTATGAAGGGTGCTGAAAAACGAACATAATCTCTTTTTATTATAAATAGTTATAAAAAGGATTAGTTATGGCAGTACCTACTTCAAAGTCAACATTTAAAGAATATTGTTTAAGAGCATTAGGTAAAGGTGTCATTGATATCAATATATCTGATGACCAATTAGATGATAGAGTAGATGAAGCTTTACAATATTTTTCAAAATACCACTATGATGGTATTGAAAGAGTATATTTAAAACATCAACTGACAACCACTGAAATTACAAGAATGAGAAGTAATGAAAGTGCAGTTACAGCAACTGATAAAGTTGATAGTTCAATTACAGCAGACTTCTTACAACAAGAAAATTATTTACCTATTCCAGATAGTGTATTATCAGTTGTAAAAGTATACCCAGTAACAGATAAATTAACTCAAAATTTATTTGATGTTCGTTATCAATTAAGACTAAATGATTTATATGATTTCAGTTCAACTTCAATAATTCACTATGAAATGACAATGAGGCATCTAGATTTTCTAGACCACATTCTTACTGGTGAATATCCAATAGATTTTAAAGAACATCAAAACAGATTATACATTCACGCAGATATGGAAAAAGATTTCAATAACGGTGATTTTCTTTTAATTGAATGTTATAGAAAATTAGACCCAGCAGTATACACAGATGTATTTGATGATATGTATTTAAAAAGATATGCAACTGCATTAATTAAAAAACAATGGGGTTCTAACCTATCAAAATTTAATGGTGTTCAAATGTTAGGTGGAGTTACTATGAACGGTGAAGCAATCTATCAACAAGCGTTAGATGAAATCACTAAGTTAGAAGAAGAAATGAAACTAGGATTTGAGTTACCAATAAATTATATGGTAGGATAAGTTATGGCAGTCAACAAATTTTTTCACGACAGTAATAAAACTTCTATATCTGCCGAGAGAAACTTATATAAAAATCTAATCAAAGAAGCTATCCAGATTCACGGACACGATGTCTATTATGTAAATAGAACATTTGTAAATGAAGATACTTTATTTGGTGAAGATACATCTTCAACTTTTTCTGAATCACAACTTATAGAAATGTATGTAGAAAATGCAGAAGGTGGTCTTGAGGGTGAGAAAGAATTAGTATCAAAGTTTGGTTTAGATATCAAAGATGAAGTTACCTTTGTCGTAAGTAAAGAAAGATTTCAAGACATAACAAAACAAGTTGTTTTAGAGTCTGGTACTACTGAAACTTTTGGTGCAGTATTATTAGAAGATGAAACAACTACAAGTGAAAGTGCATATCTTGTAAATGAAGATGAATCTACTGATGCAGATAGACCTTTAGAGGGTGATTTAGTTTTTCATCCTATTATTAATAAAATGTTTGAAATCAGTTTTGTTGACCACGATGAACCTTTCTTTCAATTAGATAACAATCCAGTTTATAAATTAAAATGTAGATTATTTGAATATGGTAGTGAGGGTCTTGATACTGGTGTAAGTGCGATTGACCAAATAGAAACTGATAGTAGTTTAGATGCACTTTCATATCAATTCACATTAGAACAAACTGGAACATACACAGAAGAAATTTCATTAGAAGATAATGATTTATTATTATTAGATAGAACAGATGGTAGTGATTCTGATGCTGGTGATAATTTAATTTCTGAAACACAGTTTGGTGCAAGTTCTATATTACTAGAAACTGCTGATACTTATTACATTACAGTTAAAGATGAAACTGGTGCGTTTGAATTAGACGAAGTTATCACTGGTGCAAACGGTGGACAGGCTTATATTAAGTTAATAAATAGTAACACATTACACTTTGAATATATAACTGGAACATTTGCAAAAGATGAAGTTATTACTGGTAGAAACAATGGGTTTACTGCAACAATAACTGAAATGAAAGAAGAAAATCATTATCTAATTAATGAAGAATATAATGTAGATACTATTGATGAAAAATCTCAGATTGAAGATTTTGAAAACTTAGATAATACAATATTAGACTTTAGTGAATCAAATCCATTTGGTGACGCTGGGAAGGAAACATAATGTTAGGACAACAATTTTATCACGAAACGATTAGAAAAATAATAGTATCATTTGGTACTATTTTTAATAATATTCAAATTATCAGAAAGAATAGTTCTGGTAATATTACACAATCTATGAAAGTTCCATTAGCATATGGGCCTAAACAGAAGTTCCTTACAAGAATTAGAGAAGATGCAAGTATTAGTAAAACAACTGCGATTACTTTACCTAGAATTGCATTTGAGATACAAACACTTTCTTACGATACAACTAGAAAATTAAATCGTGTTACAAAGATTAGAAAAACAAGTGCAAAAGGTTCTTCTAAATTAGAAACACAATATATGCCTGTACCTTATAATGTTGATTTACAATTATTTGTTATGGCAAAAAGTGGTGATGATGCACTACAAATTATAGAACAGATATTACCTTTTTTTCAACCAGAATATACAATCACAGTCAATGATAATTTAGATATGAAACAAAAAAGAGATGTACCTATTGTATTGACTGGTATAGATTACGAAGATAATTACGAGGGTGATTTCACAACAAGACGAGCAATCATTTATACATTATCTTTTACTGCAAAATTTTATTTGTATGGGCCTGTTACTTCACAGTCTGTTATCAAATCAGTTCAAGTTGACCAGTTTACAGATTTACCAGACAAATCACCTAAGAGAGAACAAAGATATAGTGTCACACCAGAACCAGTATCTGCTGATTTTGATGATAACTTTGGATTTAATGAAACAACATCTTTTTTCCAAGATGCAAAAGAGTTTAATCCAAAAACTGGTAGTGATGAATAAATAAGAGTAGGAGAATAAAGTGCCAATAAGAACATTACCAAGTAGAGCTATTGCAGATGCATCAATACAGGCTGTTGATATTGCAAACTCTAGTATATCAAAAACAAAAATAGATGCAGATACACGATTAGGTCTGCAAAACGATTCAATTATATTAGATGGAACAGATGGCGCTGGTGCAAACAAGGGCGACTTTTTATCATTAAATGGTACAGATGGTTCTAGTACAAATGCAGATGATAGAATACTTTTTGACGAAACTTTTATTGATAAAGTAAACTTATTTAACATAAACACATTGGGTTCAAGTGGACAAGCTCTTAAAGTTAATGATGCTGGAAATGATTTTACATTTGGTTCTGCTGGTACTAATGTTAAAATTACAGAAACAGATGTTACAGGCAGTGTTTCTGAAGTAATATTTGATAATACAGTAATGACTGGTTATACTAGATTTAAAATCGTAGTTCATAATCTTACATTTTCAACAACAGCAGATTTAAGAATGGCAGATTCACCAGATAATGGTTCAACTGTATCATTTACTGGTTATTATGGTTCTCACTATTCACAGTTAGGTTCTTCATCACACGCAGTTGGTTCTGATACTGATACAAACTATTATGATTTTGCTGGTTGGAATTTTAAAGCAAATATAGGAAATTATCTTGAGTTTGATTGTGTAAATTTTGGTAGGTCAGATACTAATGATTACAAAAAATATATAGTTAATTGGATTCATTATAATAACAATAATAATCATTATGGTGTTATAAATTACTTTACAAGTTCATTAGCATCTGCAATGAATTGGATAAGATTTTATCCATCAAGTGGTACAATAGATGAGGGAAAATTTATTGTTTATGGTGTAAATGAATAATGTCAAAAGTAAATAATATTCTAGATGAAACATTGATAGGTGAACAAATTATGAAGGTTGAAGATAAACCAAAAACTGTTGTCAAAACAAATAATGAAGGTAATGATTTTGAATATCAAAGACAAAATTTTTATTCATTAGTTGAAAAAGGACAAGATGCAATAGAAGGTATATTAGACCTTGCAAGGGAAAGTGAACATCCAAGAACATATGAAGTTGCTGGACAACTCATAAAAAATGTTGCAGAGGTCACAGAGAAACTTGGTGATTTACATTTGAAGATGCAAAAGTTGAAAGAATTACCAGACAAGGGGCCGAAGAATGTAACTAATGCATTGTTTGTTGGTTCTACAACAGAACTACAAAAAATGTTAAAAAATAACAAGTAGGTAAAATGTCTGATACTAAAGTAAACAGCAATATGATTGAAGAATCTGGTAAAGTTAGTTCTGGACAGATTCAACCTAATTCAATTTCAACTGCTGATATAACAAACTCATCAATTACTAATAGTGATATCTCTCCATCAGCTGCAATCGCATTAAATAAATTTAGTTTGCCTGGAAGTTCATCAGATTTTTTAAAAGGTGATGGAAGTTTTGGTACTGTTGATTTAAGTGCAGTAGGTACTAATGCATTTAATGTTGGTGTGTTAGGTTTTAAACTCGCAGTCAATGAAGGACTCACTATTTTTAATCTTGTTGATGGTATCGTAGACGAATTTAATAGTGAAGGTGGTATTGATACTGGCGAAAACTCAAACGCATCTTACGAATCAGCATCAGATTTTTATCAAAATTTATCACCAACGCCTGGTGTTGCAATGCATCTCGGTGTAGATGCAGTTACATTTGAAAACCCAGAACACGCACCATTAATTACATACACTTCTCAAGAAGCTACATTCGGTGCATTTGGAACTCAAGGTAGTATAACATTTCCCACATTAACAACTTCAATAGAAGCAACTATGGTTGGTGCTGGTGCTGGAAACAATAGTCAAGGTTCTGGAGGTTCTGGTGGTAGTGTACAAGGTACAATAGCAAGTCCATCAATCGCTGGTGCTACTTGGGATTATGTTGTAGGTGAAGCTGGTGTTGGCCCACAATACAGTACCCCCCAATATCCAAGTGGAGATATAGGTGCTACTGGTGGTTATGGTGGTGGTGCTTATGGTGCTATTGGTGGAGGTGGTGGTTTTACTGGAATTTTTGATGGTGAAGTTACAATTATAGAGGGTGGTACATATGGTGAAACTGGAAATTATCATACACCAGGCACACCTAATAATTATCCATTTGAGGGCCCAGGTTTTTCAGATACAGTTTCTCCAACTAATGCTAGTGAAGCAGTTTTAATTGTAGGTTCTGGTGGTGCTGGTGAAAATTCAAACGGTGCTCCAGCAGCACAAGGTGGTGGTGGTGGATTTACTGCTGGAACTAATGGTTCTGGTGGTTTTAGTGTACCTACTGCTAGTTCTGGTGGTACTAATGCATCTGGTGGGGGTGCAGACCAAGAAGCAAACGGACATTTAGGGGCATATCCAGTTGGTGAAATTTCTGGAGGAGGCCCAGCAGAGTGGACACAAGAATCTCCACACCCAGATGCAATACATTTTCAAGGTGGTGGAATGATGTACCCACCTTATCACTATGGTGGTGGTGGTTCTGGATATCACGGAGGTGGTGGTACATCTGACCCAGGCGGTTATACTGGTGGTACTGGTGGTGGTTCTGGATATTCAAATCCTACATATGTTGCAACTCCATCTTTAGAATATGAAACAGCAGTTGGTAGTGCATCAAATCCTACTCCATTAAGTGTATTTGACGAAGCACCATATTATACTGGATTGCCTTCACCAAGACAAGCACTTTTTGCTGATGGAGCTAGAGGTGAAGGGGCAACTAGTGGTGCTACAAATACTGGTGGTGATGGTGGTATTCTTTTAGTTTTTGATGCTGGTTCAAGTTCAACAAGTATGACTTTAGTATCAGATACATTTACTGCGAGTGCGACACCATCTACTTCAAGAGTTGTGTTGTTTGCAGAAATAGCAGATGATTTAAATACTGATGTTGCAATATCAGTAACAAGAGATAATACAACATACAATTCAGTATCATTAACTGATACTGGTTTTGTAAGTGGTTCAAGTGGTATTAAAATATATACTGGTAGCACACCTTTAACTGGAAGTGCTAGTCCACAAGTTCAGATGAGGTGGAAAGTTGTTGGGTCATCACTTACTGGTACAAATAAAATTCACGGAGTTGCACTACAATGGGCATAACAAAGTTAGAGAATCAAAATTTAAGTAATGACGCTATTGGAAGTGGTGAAATAAATACTGGTTCAGTTGATAGCTCTAAGATAGGTGCAGAAGTAAAAAACGAAGACATCTCTCCTAGTGCAAATATTTCAGCAACTAAGTTAGCACTACCTGGCCCACCATCACAATTTGTTCGTGGTGATGGTTCATTTGGTGCTATTGATACAACTGGTATTAATGAAAATGCATTTAATATTGGTGTGTTAGGTTTCAAGATGGCAGTTAATGATGGACTCACAATATTTAATTTAAAAGATGGTGTAGTAGATGAATTTCACGATGAAAGTGGAATAGATACTGCTGAAAATACAAATGCAGCTTACGATTCTACTTCAGATTTTTATAGTAATCAAGGTACAAATGTTGACTTACCTTCTCCACAAATAGGTAGAACATCTATCACTTCTACTGGTTCTGGAACATATTCTGTTGAACCCACTATTACTGCAGTTGATGTGTTAATTATCGGTGGTGGAGGAGGAGCTGGTACTGGTGGTTATAACAATACTTCTGGTGGCGGTGGTGGTGCTGGTGGTTTAATATTTTATGAAGATTATCCAGTTACTGGTGGTGGTAGTATTCCAGTATCAGTAGGTGCTGGTGGCAGAGGTGGTGGTGGTGCATCTTCATCTATTGCTGGATATCTTGGTGGTTCACCTGGCCCATATGAAACTGCGTTTGATAATGCAACTGCGATTAATGAAGCAAAAACATTTAATTTTTACAATCCAGCAGAACCAGCACCTCATCAATTTTTTTATTCGCCAGGTGAAAAAGGAACGGACTCTGTTTTTGGTGCAGCTCCAGCATTAGTTTTAACTGCTGAAGGTGGTGGTAGAGGTGGTGGATATGGTCACACGAGTTATATTGTATCTTTTGAAGATGCAACAATACAAGGTGGTAGTGCTGGTGGAGTTGGTTCATATACTTCAGAAGATAATTCTGAAGCTGGAGCTGCAGAACACACATCTACTCAAGTATCAAATCATCCAGTTCCTGGCTTGTCAAACGACCCTTTACCAGGCACACCAATAAATGCACGAGGAGCTTTTGGAAGTGCTGGTGGTGTAGCAAGTGGAACTGCAGATAACACTACTCACGGAACATCTGGTGGGGGCGGTGGTGCTGGTACTTCTGGTGGTGATGGTACTGATTCACCAGAAACTGGTGGTGCTGGTGGTGAGGGTTTATTGTACAATGTTGCAGATGGTTCAACACCAGTAGGATATGCTGGTGGTGGTGGAGGTGGTGGTTCTGATACTGCACCTCCAAATGAAAGTGTACCTTTTGGTGGTGGTATTGGACAACTAACAACAAATAACGAGTCAACGCCTTGGCTACAACCAATCGCTGCACTTGGGCCTGAATCTGGTGGTAATCCAGTTGATGCATATGGAAGTACAGAATCTTATCCAGGCGGTGATGGAACTGCAAATCGTGGTGCTGGTGGAGGAGCTGGTATCACTCAAGGAGCATCGCCAACTGGTGTGGGTATTGGTGGTAATGGTGGCTCTGGTGTTATAATAGTTACAGAAAGTAGATATAATGTTTCTAATACAAGTATGACTTTAATATCCGATACATTTACTGCAAGTTCAACACCAACTACAGCTAGAATAGTAGTCTTTGCAGAACTGCCTGATGGTCTTTCTGATTTTACTATAAGTGCAACAAGAGATAATAGTACATTTAATGCGATAACTTTAACAGATGAGGGTTTTGAAGCAGGAAGTTCTGGTATAAAAATATTTACTGGTTCAACTCCTTTAACTGGTTCAGCAAGTCCACAAGTGCAACTTAGATGGAAAATAGTAGGTTCATCTTTAAGTGGTGCAAATAAAATTCACGGAGTATCATTACAATGGGAATAACAAAAGTAAATAAAAATCTTATTGGTGATAGTGCATTAGATAGTAATAAAATTGCAGATGGTAGTATTGGTGCAGATGAGATATTAGACAATACCATTATCAATGCAGATGTATCACCACAAGCAAGTATTGCATTTTCAAAATTAAGTTTGCCTGGCAGTTCGTCAGATTTATTAAATGGTGCTGGTGGATTTCAAGTTGCAAATGTAGCACAAACAGATACAAATACTTTTAATATTGGTTTATTAGGGTTTAAGATGGCAGTCGCAGAAGGACTCACAATATTTAATTTAAAAGATGGTGTTGTGGATGAGTTTAATGATGAGTCTGGTATAGATACTGCCGAAAATTCTAATGTATCATATGATGATTCTTCAGATTTTTACTCTGGTGGTTCTGGTTTTAATAACTCTACTCCACCAACTCAAAATATATTTTCATTTACAGCAAATGGGCCTCACACATATACTGTTGAGTCTGGTGTTACAAATGTTAATGTTTTAGTTGTTGGAGGTGGTGGAGGTGGAGGCTCTGGTGGTTATAATGCTGTTAAAGGTGGTGGTGCTGGTGCTGGTGGTTTAATCTACTATCCAAATTATCCAGTAACGCCTGGTGGTACAGTTGCAGTAGTGGTTGGTGCTGGTGGAGAAGGTGCTGGATATAATCCTCCAGCGCCTGGTTCAACACCTTACACTCCTACTGCAAGACCAGATGGTCGTAATGGAACTGGCGAATTCGGTGGTTATGAACACCCACAATATTCATACCCAATGGCATACACATATTATTCGCCTGGACAAACTGGTACAGATTCTTCTTTCGGGCCTCTTATAGGTGAAGGTGGAGGTGCTGGAGGTGGTTATCTAACTTCTGGTTCGCATCCATATATGGGTGGTGTATCTGGTGAAACTTATCACGAAGGTGGTTCTGGTGGTGGTGGTGGTGCTGGGCCTGGGTCATATATGGGGCCTGGTGGAGAAGGTAAACAAGATGAAAATCATCCAATTCCATTGACTCCACAAATTTTACCAGTAAATTCTATTGGAAGTTTTGGAAATGATGGTGGTGTAAATCAACCAGATGCTGGGAATGAACTAGCAACAGCTGGTGGTGGTGGAGCTGGTGGTGTTGGTGGAGATGCAGAAGGCCCTATCGGTGGAGAGGGTGGTAATGGTTTACTTTATAATATTGCAGATGGTACTACATCAGTAGGTTATGCTGGTGGTGGTGCTGGTGCTGGTGTAGGTGAATTTCCAGAGGGTACTTCAGTACCTTTTGGTGGTGGAGATACAAACACCACCCCATTAGTACAACCAAATTGGTTTCCTGGCTTGCCTGGTGCTGTAAATAGTGGTGGAGGTGGAGCTGGTGCAAGAAATATTAATCCTTCCACTCCTGCTGGTGGTGCTGTTGGAGGAGATGGTGGGCCTGGTGTTGTTATTGTTAAGGAAATACAAGGTACTATATCAGATACATCAACAACCCTAGTTTCAGATACATTTACTGCAAGTTCAACTCCGACTAAAGCAAGAATAGTTGTTTTTGCAGAAATTAATAGTACATTAAATTCCGAATTAACTGCATCTGCAACTAGAGATAATACAACTTTTAATGCGATAACTTTAACAGACACTGGGTATGTGTCTGGTTCTTCTGGAACTAAAATATTCACTGGTAGTACACCTTTGACTGGTACTGCAAGTCCTCAAGTTCAAGTTCGTTGGAAAATAGTTGGTTCTGGATTATCTCATATTAATACTATTCACGGTGTTTCACTTCAATGGGCATAGAAAATCAATATCTTGGAAATCCTAATTTAAAGAAAGCATTTGTAAGTCAAGAGTTTACAAAAGAAAATATTCTTGAGTTTCAAAAATGTATGAATGACCCACAGTATTTTATAGAAACATATATTAAAATTGTATCATTAGACAAAGGTCTGATACCATTTGATATGTATCCTTTTCAAAAAGAAATGGTTGGTACATTTCACAACAATCGTTTTACAATCTGTAAACTACCTAGACAATCTGGTAAAACAACCACAATGGTTTCGTATATATTACATTATGTTTTGTTCAATCAAAATATGAATGTAGCAATACTTGCAAACAAAGCTGCAACTGCAAGAGATATTTTATCCAGATTACAACTTGCATATGAACATTTACCTAAATGGTTGCAACAAGGAATACTATCGTGGAACAAAGGTAGTTTAGAATTAGAGAATGGTTCACGCATAGTTGCAGCCTCAACTTCATCAAGTGCAGTTCGTGGTGGTTCATACAATATGATATTTTTAGATGAGTTTGCGTTTGTACCTACAAATATTGCAGAAGAGTTTTTTAGTTCAGTTTATCCTACTATATCATCTGGTCAATCTACAAAAGTGATTATTGTATCAACACCAAACGGTATGAATATGTATTATAAATTATGGACAGATGCAGAAACAAAAAAGAATACTTATGTACCCATAGAAGTTCATTGGTCTGAAGTTCCAGGCAGAGATGAAAAGTGGAAGAAAGAAACGATTGCAAATACAAGTGAATCACAATTTCAAAAAGAATTTGAGTGTGAGTTTTTAGGTTCTACAAATACATTAATAAATGCATCTATAATAAAAAATATTCCTTTAAGAACGCCTTTAACATCTAATGCTGGTCTTGATGTATATGAAAAACCTAAAAAAGGACACACATATGTTATTGTTGCAGATGTAGCTAGAGGTATACAAGGCGATTCTTCTGCGTTTACTGTTATGGATGTATCTCAATTACCATATAGATTAGTAGGTAAATATAAAAATAATGAAATAAAGCCTATGTTATTTCCAAACATTATCAAAGATGTTGCACTTGCATACAATCAAGCATTTGTATTAATAGAAGTAAATGACATTGGTGACCAAGTTGCAAATTCTTTACAATTTGACTTAGAGTATGATAATCTTATAATGGCAAGTATGAGAGGTCGTGCTGGTCAGATAGTTGGTGGTGGTTTTAGTGGTGGTAAATCACAACTTGGTGTGAGAACAACTAAGGCAGTAAAAAAAATTGGTTGTTCTAATCTAAAAACAATGGTAGAGTCTAATAAGATTATATTAGAAGATTATGATATAGTTGCAGAGATGTCTTCATTTGTTCTTCACGGACAGTCATATCAGGCAGAAGAAGGACACCACGATGATTTAATGATGTGTTGTGTATTATTTGCGTGGTTATCTGGTCAAACTTATTTTAAAGAACTTACTGATAGTGATGTTAGAGCTAAATTGTTTGCAGAAAGTCAAAATCAGTTAGAACAAGACCTTGCACCATTTGGATTCTTAGATAATGGTATTGATGACCCTATACCACAAATAGATGAATATGGTGAAAGATGGACTCCAGTTGTTAGGAAGTATGATACAAATTGGTAAATGCATCTTCATCAATTAAATCATTATCTTTTTTTAAAAAACAATTATGACAAACTATTACATTGTTGTCTATATGTTCTAATAACAATTTTCTAGTATCTTTTTTTAAACTTTTCTTTTTAGAATCTGCACGAATCTTTCTATCATCTGGATAAAATTTTAATACCACTATTTCAGACTCACCACAATATTTACAAGACTTATCTCTTAATTGTTCATTAATCCACTTATCTTTTAGTCTACGGTGTCTTCTTGCAACTTTTCGTATGGTATTACGGTATTTTTGATAATGTTCACTCATATTTATATTTAGACTTGGTATAAAAACAAACATACAAAAAACGATTTTTTATAAATATAGTTGTAGTAGATTAACTAAACTAATATAAGGAGTAGAAATATGGGATTTCAAGTTTCTCCAGGCGTAGAAGTCAAAGAAGTTGACCTAACGAATATCGTTCCTGCTGTTTCTACAACTATTGGTGCTGTTTGTGGCCCCTTTGAAAAAGGGCCAGTAAGTGAAATAACAAGTATCAGTTCAGAAAAACAACTCGTTGAAGTATTTGGTAAACCAAATGCAAACAATTTTGAGTATTTTTTCACAGCTGCAAACTTTTTACAGTATTCAAATTCACTAAGAGTTGTAAGAACTGAAAGTACATTGAAAAATGCATCTTCTGGTGGTTCTGGTATTTTAATCAGAAACACTTTGCATTATCAAGAGGCTTTCGCAGACGGACAAGGTACTCACGGTACTTGGTCAGCAAGAACGGCTGGTATTCACGCAAACGGAATTAAAATAGACATTTGTGATAAAAACAATTTTTCAGAAATGTCAAACAAACAAACTAATGATGCCAGTGCAAGTGCTGGTGATACAACAATTACAATGGATGCTATTGATGCTACTGATTTTGCAGTAGGTGAAGTTATAGAATTTTATTCAAACGCTGGTGGTACAGTTTTCGCTGTAGGACACGAAGCACAAAAATATGAAATTACAGCAACAGATACATCTGGTGAAACAATTACAATCAGACAATTAGATGACCCTGCTGCAAGTGGATTAATCGCAGATTTAGCAGACGATTCTTATGTAAAAAGATACTGGAGATTTGCAGATTTATTTGATACTGCTCCAGGCACATCTGAATTTGCAACTGCAAGAGGTGTTCTTGATGATGAAATACACATAGTTGTATATGATTCATCTGGAAGACAAACTGGTTTTGATAACGATGTTGCTGGTGAGAGATTAAACTCTATACTAGAAACATTTGCTTTTGTATCAAAACACCCAGAAGCAACTACACCTCAAGGTAATTCAAATTATTATCCAGATGTAGTTTATAGGGATTCTAAATTTGTTTATTGGGGAGACCACCCAACTGCAGCTATTGATGCATCTGGTGACTGGGGTCAACCTCTTTCATCTGATTTATCAGTACAAGGTTCAAGTGCTTTTAATAAATTTACAACTGGTGTAGAAAATGTAGATAGGTCTACACTTGCAAATGGAACAGACGATTATGCTGTTACAGATGGTGAACAACTTACTGCATACGGAAGATTTGATGACGGTGAAGCAGTTGATGTAAATCTAATTATGGCTGCAAAGGCAAGTTCAACTCTTGCAACAAACTTAATCACTATTGTTGAGAAAAGAAAAGATGCATTAGTCTTTATTTCTCCAGAAAGAGCTGATGTTGTAGGTGCTGCCGATTCTAATACACAAACTACAAATGTCAAGAACTTTTTTGATTTACTTCCAAGTACATCATTTGCAGTTTTTGATAGTGGTTACAAATACCAATATGATAGATTTAACGATGTATATCGTTATGTACCATTAAATGGTGATATTGCTGGTGTAACTGCATATACTGAATCTGTTGCAGATGCGTTTTTCTCACCTGCTGGTTTTACTAGAGGTCAAATTAGAGGTGCAGTTAAACTTGCATACGAACCTAATAAAGACCAAAGAGATACATTATATAAAGCAAGAATTAATCCAGTTAACTCATTTCCTGGCCAAGGTACTGTGTTATTTGGTGATAAGACTGCTCTTGCAAAACCAAGTGCATTTGATAGAATTAATGTTAGAAGACTATTCATTATTCTTGAAAAAGCAATCGCTACTGCAGCTAAGTTCCAACTATTTGAGTTCAATGATGAATTCACAAGAGCTCAGTTTAAAAACTTAGTAGAACCTTTCTTGAGAGAAATTCAAGGACGAAGAGGTATTACTGACTTTAAAGTAGTTTCAGACGAATCTAATAACACTGGTGAAGTAATTGATAGAAACGAATTTATTGCTGACATTTTTGTCAAGCCAACAAGGTCTATCAACTTTATCACTCTTAACTTTGTCGCTGTAAGAACTGGTGTTGCGTTTACAGAGATAGGAGGGTAATTAGATGGCAAATATTAATGACTTTAAATCAAGACTTGCTGGTGGTGGTGCTCGTGCCAATCAGTTTAGGGTAATATTACCTCCCCCAGTCGGACAAGTAACTGCAGCTATCAATACTGAACAGTTTGCATTTCTGTGTAGGTCAGCATCTTTGCCTGGTCAAACACTTGCTGAAATTGCAATTCCATTCAGAGGTAGAACTCTTTATGTTGCTGGTGAAAGAACATTTGAAACTTGGACTACTTCTGTATTTAACGATACAGATTTTGGAGTTCGTAGAGAAGTTGAAAGATGGATGAACGGTATTAATGACTTAGTTAATAATACTGGTGCAACCAACCCAGCTGATTACAGAGTAGATATGATTGTTCAACAATTAGATAGAGATGATACAATTCTTCATCAATATGTACTTGAGGGTTGTTTTCCTCAATCATTAGGTGCAATAGAACTTGCATATGATACTAATGATGCTATTGAACAATTTGATATCATTTGGAGATATGACACATTCAGAGTCACGGGCATTAATTTATAACTCATAAATATAATAATATAAAGGAGTTGTAGATAATGGCTGAGTTTTTTGGTTTTGAAATAAAAAGAAAAGAAAAGGAGTTGGGGGCAGTAACGCCTCCAGCTACTGATGATGGTACATACGATATATCTGGTGGTGGTTTCTATTCCACAATCCTAGATACAGATGGTCGTTCACGCACAGAAGATGATTTAATCCGAAGATATAGAGATATTGCAATACAACCAGAGTGTGATAGTGCAATAGAAGATATCGTAAGTGAAGCAATCGCATCTGATGAAAGAGATATGTGTGTATCTATCGCATTAGATAATTTACAAGTTTCTACTTCAATTAAAAAAAGAATTAAAGAAGAATTTGAAAAGGTTCTACAATTATTAGATTTTAATAATAAAGCACACGATATTTTTAGAAGATGGTATGTTGATGGAAGATTATTCTATCACAAAGTTATTGATGCAAAAAATCCCAGAAAGGGTGTTCAACAACTTCGTTATATTGATCCTAGAAAAATTAAAAAAGTTAGAGAAGTAGAGACTAGTAAAAAAGGTCAAGTTGATGTTGTAAAAAAGTTTAAAGAGTTTTACATTTATAATCAACAAGGACATCAAGTAAATAATACTTCTACTGGTGTTAAATTAACATTTGATTCAATCGCATATTGTCCATCTGGACTTATTGATATGCATAAAGGTACTGTATTATCGTATCTTAATAAAGCAATCAAACCAGTAAATCAATTAAGAATGATTGAGGACTCTGTGGTAATTTACAGAATATCAAGAGCCCCAGAAAGAAGAATATTTTATATTGATGTAGGTAATTTACCTAAAATAAAAGCAGAACAATATCTTAAAGATGTTATGAATCGTTATCGTAACAAACTAGTATATGATGCATCTACTGGTGAAATTCGTGACGATAGAAATCATATGTCTATGTTAGAGGATTTTTGGTTACCAAGAAGAGAAGGTGGTAGAGGTACAGAGATTACTACACTGCCTGGTGGTGCAAATCTTGGTGAGATAGATGATATTACATACTTTCAAAGAAAGTTATATCGTTCATTAAATGTTCCTATCTCAAGATTAGAAGCAGAACAAAACTTTTCATTAGGTAGGTCAACAGAGATTACAAGAGATGAATTAAAATTTACTAAATTTGTAGGTAAGTTAAGAAAAAAATTCTCAGTAATCTTTAATGATTTACTTAGAACACAATTAATTCTTACTGGTGTTATTGCAGAAGAGGAATGGAAACAAATGTCTGAACACATACAGTTTGATTTCTTACAAGATAATAACTTTACAGAATTAAAAAATGCAGAACTACTTAAAGAGAGATTAGAAATGTTATCACAAGTAGAAAACTATGTTGGTACATATTTCTCTAAAGAGTGGGTAAAAAAGAATGTATTACACTTAACAGATGACGAAATAGGTGAAATGCAAAAACAAATAGAGGGTGAGGGTGACGATAACGAAGAAAATGGCGATAACAACTTTGAACAAAAAGGAGATGGTAATGAGCCAGGAAAAAATAAAATCAATGGTTGATAATATAGTTAACGGAAACAATTTAGAATCAGAATCTGATTTTAAAAACATTATGTCTGATAAGGTTGGAGAAACTTTAGAAAAAGAAAGACAAACTATTTCAAAAGATATGGTAACATCACACATACCAGAGGTAGGGGAAGATGAAGTTTGATAGTTTTTATTCTAAAATAGTAGAAAAAGACGAACATAAAAGAAGTAAGGAATACAGAAAACTGACTCCTAAAATGAAGAAGGCAGTTGATGAAATATTCAATAAAATGGATTCTAACTCCTCAGATTTTATAAATAGTTTTGAGAACAATATTAATTTAGTTTCTAAGAAACACAAAGTAACAAACAATGAATTGATGAGTTACTTTGAAAGAGAAATGTTAACAATAGGAAAGTAAAATGGCTTTTACAGTAAGAAATCTTAAAGATACAGATTTTGAAACGGTGGTTCATATTACAATTACTGGGACAAATGGTACTGCAGCTCAAGTTGTAGATGCATCTAATCTTGCTGGGGCTTCAACAAATCCTAGACTTGCGATTGTTTCTTGCACTTGGAGTGTAAGTTCAACTACTGAAATAGAGTTTCACGCAGATGCACCAGTAACTGCACTTACATTAAATGGTAATGGTAATTATAATATTGGTAGTCAACAACTACCACCAATTACAAATAATGGTGGAACTGGTGTAGATGGTGATATTGATATGGAAAACGATGCAGCTTGTGTTGGTTTTGTTATTTTAAAGTTAAGAAAAGTTTCTGGTTATAATAACCTATCATAAGGAAAGATGAATGAAATTAATATCTGAAGCACTTGAAAATGTAAAATTTCTTACTGAAGAAGACGATAAAGGTAGCAAAAATTACAAAATTCAAGGTGTATTTATGCAAGGTAACATAAAGAACCGTAATGGTAGAGTATATCCAACAGATGTTTTGGAAAATGAAGTAAAAAGATACTCTGAAAAATTCATTGAAAAAAATCGTGCATATGGTGAACTTGGACACCCAGAAGGCCCAACGGTAAATCTGGATAGAGTTTCACATATGGTAACTTCTTTACAAAGAGATGGAGATGATTTTATAGGTGAAGCAAAAATTATGAACACACCAATGGGTAAGATTGTAAAAAATATCATAGATGAAGGTGGCACACTTGGTGTTTCTTCTAGAGGTATGGGTAGTCTTGAACAAAAAAACGGTGCAAATTATGTGAAAAAAGATTTTATGTTGGCAGCTGCTGCTGATATAGTTGCAGACCCCTCTGCACCTAAAGCTTTCGTAAACGGAATTATGGAAGGTAAGGAATGGGTTTGGAATAATGGACTTCTAAAAGAAGTTGAAATAAGTGACATAGTTGAAACTATAGAGAGTTCTGTGCGTAAAAAACTTCCAAATGTGGAAGCTCTTGCGTTTGCAAAATTTCTTAAAAAGTTATAAAACTATAAATAATAATGATAATTAAAACAAGGAGAACCTTCAATGTCAGAACTAGATAAGACTATTGAGGAGTTGGAAAAAGAAGTCGTAGCGGAACTAGATGAAGCCAACGGCAAAAAACCTAATTCTACTGGTGGTAAGGCAGACCCTATGCCAAAAATGAAAGATGGTGAAAAACCAGAAGATGTAGGTGGCCCAACGCCCGAAAAAGATGCGAATATGGTTGGAAAACCAGACGCCGCAAAAAAAGTTAAAAAGGACACTTCTGCACCCACTAAAGGTGCTGTTCCTCCAGAAAAGGCAGATACTATTAAAGAAGCCGAACACGAGGACGATGAAGAACCTAAAATGAAAAAAGATGATGAAGAAGAAGATGATGATGACGATATGGACGAACAAATATCTAAATTATCTAAACTTTCTAAAACTGAACTCGTTAATCAATATACCAAAGGTATGACTAAATCTGCACTTGCAAAAGGTATCGTAGAGTACGGTAATGGTATGAAAAATGCTATGAAAATGCACGGTAAAGATGACGAAAAGAAAAAGAAAATGCCTGAAAGTGTTGATGTCAGAAAAGATGTTGATGCACTTTTAGAAGGTGAAGATTTTTCTGATGAGTTTAAAACTAAAGCTGAAACAATATTTGAAGCTGCAGTATCATCTAGAATTTCTGAAGTTAAAGAAACTTTAGAAGAACAAAAAACTCAAGCTATTGAAGAAGCAAAAGAAGATATGGTTGACAAAATTGACTCATATCTAACTTATGTTACTGAAGAGTGGAAGAAAGAAAACCAACTTGCTATTGAAAGAGGTCTAAAGGGAGAAATCGCTGAAGACTTTATTACTGGTCTTAAATCTTTATTTGAAGACCACTATATTGATGTTCCAAACGAAAAATATGACATTCTTGAAGCACAGACTAAAGAAATTGAGGAACTAAAAGCAAAGGTAAACGATTTAATGGAACAAGATAAATCAGCTAAGAATAAAGTTGGTGAACTTGTTCGTGAATCATTAATTTCTGAAGTATCAAAAGATTTAGCAGAAACAGAAAAAGAAAAATTTAATTCTTTGACTGCTGATGTTGAATTTTCTGATGAAGAATCTTTTAAAGAAAAACTATCTACTTTGAAAGAATCATACTTCCCTTCAGAGAAAAAAGTTGAAGAAGTATTATCTGAAGACGCTGAAAGTCCTAAGACTATTGAAGCAAACTCAGATATAATGGCGGCATATACGGCTGCAATTAACAAAACCCATAAAAGGGCAGTAAATAAATCGTAATGATAAATATAGTAAATATATAAGGAGAAACTAAGATGTTTCAAACAACACATTTACAAGAGAAGTGGCAGCCCGTTCTAGACCATCCAGATTTACCAAAAATCAATGATAGTTATAGAAGAGCCGTCACTACTGTTATTTTAGAAAATCAAGAAAAGGCACTTAGAGAAGATGCTTCTTTCTTGTCAGAATCAGTTCCTACTAACGCAACTGCAGTTGGTGCTAATCCAATGGCAAATTGGGATCCGATCCTAATTTCATTAGTAAGAAGAGCTATGCCTAATTTGATTGCATATGACATTTGTGGTGTGCAACCAATGACTGGCCCAACTGGTTTAATCTTTGCTATGCGTTCAAGATTTGATGACCAGTCTGGTGCAGAAGCACTAGTTGATGAAGCAGATGGCGAACATTCTGCTGATAACTCATCATCTTCACTGACAGCTGCACAACAAGGTACTAACCCAAGTGTACTTAATGACTCTCCAGAAGGCGCTTATACTTTCGCACAAGGTATGACTGCTGCACAAGCAGAAGCATTAGGTGATAGTTCTCAAAACCACTTTGCACAAATGGCTTTCTCTATTGAGAAATCAACTGTTACTGCAAAGTCTAGAGCACTTAAAGCTGAGTACACAATGGAACTTGCACAAGACTTAAAAGCAATTCACGGTCTTGATGCAGAAACAGAACTTGCAAACATCCTTTCTGCTGAAATTCTTGCAGAAATCAATAGGGAAGTAGTAAGAAGAATTTACAGAACTGCCGTAGAAGGTGCTGCTGTAAATACAACTACTGCTGGTACTTTTGACTTAGATACAGACTCTAACGGTAGATGGTCTGTTGAAAAATTCAAAGGACTAATGTTCCAGATTGAAAGAGATGCAAATGCAATCGGTCAAAAAACTCGTAGAGGGAAAGGTAACATCTTACTAGTAAGTGCTGATGTTGCTTCTGCTTTACAAATGGCTGGAATTCTAGATTACCAATCTGCATTAAACAACAACCTACAAGTTGATGACACTCAAAACACTTTTGCTGGTGTATTGAATGGTCGTTACAGAGTATATGTTGACCCATACGCTGCAAATGTAGCTGCAAGTCAATATTATGTTGTTGGATATAAAGGTACTTCACCTTATGATGCTGGTACTTTCTATTGCCCATATGTTCCACTACAAATGGTGAGAGCAGTTGGTGAGCAAACTTTCCAACCTAAAATCGGTTTCAAAACTAGATACGGTATGATTGATAACCCATTCGCAGTTGACGCTGGTGCGTTAGCTGATAACAACGATGCTGGTTCTTCAAATACTGCATTTACTAAAGAAACTAACCAATATTACAGAAGAGTTAAAGTTTCTAACTTAATGTAATAACTACAATCTACCACACCACAAAAAAGGGGAGTTCGCTCCCCTTTTTTTTTGATTATAAATAATAGTATGACAGATTTAAACGCACTCACACGACAACCAGAAGAGATAGACTATTCTGCACCGAGTCAGTATAGATTCTCTATTATACAATTACCTAAAGTACAATTCTTTACTACTGCGTGTAATGTACCAGGCGTTAATATGGGTGATGCAATATTTCCTACACCTTTTAAAGATATTCCAGTTTTACCAGATAAGGTAACATTTGAAAATCTTGAAATAACTTTTTTAGTAGATGAAAAATTACAGAATTATCAAGAACTTTTTAACTGGATTATGGCGATTGGATTCCCAGAAGATAGAGCTCAGTTCAAAAGTTTTAGACAAGAAAATGTAGACCAATTTCCTACATCTCAATCAAAGATAAATGCACCATCAGATTCACCTAAACCTAGAACACCAGACGGTGCAATGTATTCAGATGCAACATTAACAATACTATCTAATAAGAATAACCCAATATTAAATGTTAACTTTTCAAATGTATATCCAGTAACACTTTCTGCATTACAGTATACAAATGACCAAGCAGATACTCAATATATGAGTGCGACTGCAACCTTTCAATATCAATTATTTAAATTTGAATCGTTGTAATACTTGACAATCTTTTAATTATGGTATATAATATAGTATGGATTTAACAAAAATACAAGAAATGTTTGACAAAGACTCAAAGATTGATGAAACTAATATCAATCTAGAAGAGACTAGAAGTCCAGCATTATTAAATAAATATTTAAAACTCTACACTAATTTTAGACTTATGTTAAGTAAGGCTGAAACTGATATGAAAATATTAAAAAAACAAAAATGGGAATACTATTCTGGTAAAGCAGAGAAACCATTTGAGTTAAAAATTCTTAGACAAGATATTCCAACATACTTAGAATCAGATGAAGATATGGTTAGACTACAATCTAAACTAGATTATCTTAAAGTTGTTTCTAGTTACTTGGAACACATAGTAAAAAACTTACACAGTAGAGGGTTTCAATTAAGAAACATAACAACTTGGATTAAATATACGGAGGGTGCATTATGAGTATATGTGAAAATAACTACTATTATTTCATAGGTGCATTAAATGACCAACAATGTAATGCAATTATAGAAAGAGGGTTATCTGATATGACTCTCACAGAACAAAAGAATGGAAAGCAAGCAACTGATGCTACTACTTTTGATTTTAGACAAAAGGGTGGTGAAACATCTAACGCTGGTAATATTGCACAAAATCATTTGACTGCACAAGGTAGAAGACAAAAAGGTATTAAAGAAGAAGATGTTTATGTTAGAGATACTAAAGTTGGGTGGTTAGCAGATAAATGGATATATGATTTAATACACCCATTTATACGAGAAGCAAATCAAAAAGCAAACTGGAATTTTGAGTGGGATTTTTCTGAAACTTGTCAGTTTACAGTTTACAATCCAGGCCAGTTTTATTCTTGGCATACTGATGGTGGTTCAAGACCATACATACCATTTGACCCAACAGTAGAAGAACAAAGAAGAAAAGATAATGATGGAAATTATATAGTTGCAAAAGATGATACTGGTAAAGAAGTAAAGTTTGATAAAACATATAGGGGTGGTAAATTTGAAGGATTGCCAAGATATATTCCAGCGCCTGGTTTTGTAGATAATCCAAATCAATTCTGGAAGACAAGAAAATTATCCGTAACGGTAAATTTAACCAATCCAAAAAATTACAAAGGTGGTAATCTTAAATTTGATTTAGGGCCTCATATGGGTAGTAAAAGATATCACACTTGTACGGAAATAAGACCAAGAGGTTCTATCATAGTATTTCCATCATTCATACACCACTTGGTCACTCCAGTTACTGAGGGAACTAGATACTCTTTAGTAGTATGGAATTTAGGAAAGATGTTTAAATGATTGATACTGTAAAATTTTTTAAAGAAAAAAAGTATGTTCTTATAAAAGAAATGATACCTAAAGATATTGCAAAAGTAGGGGCACAATATTCACATTACGATAAAGCAAGACTATTTCAACCAGAAGCAGAAAGTGCTCAGATTCCAGGCAGTCATAGTGTTTATGGTGACCCACTTATGGAAACACTTTTGAATTTTGGTAGAAAGAAAATAGAACAATCTACTGGTTTAGAATTGTGGCCTACTTATTCTTATTATAGATTGTACAAAGTAGGTGATGTATTAAAAAGACATAAAGACAGACCATCTTGTGAAGTATCTATTACTTGTTGTTTAGGATATGATTACAAAGGTAAAGAAGATTATAACTGGGGTATGTTTGTTGGCCCAGAAGATGGTGAAAGAGGTACAAAGGGTAAGATGATTCCTATGGAGCCTGGTGATGGAGTAATCTATCGTGGGTGTGAAGTGGAACATTGGAGAGAAGCATTTGATGCACCAGAGGGTGCCTGGCAAACACAAGTATTTTTACATTATGTAAACAAAAATGGGCCATTTGCTGATTTTTGTAAATTTGATTCTAGACCATCACTTGGTCTTTCACACTCAACGAAAGATAAGGAAAAGATTGCGGCTGCTACAAAGGCAGATGCAGAACTTTTATCTAAAAAAGATGCTTTTCCAAAATTGAACAAAGAAGAAGTACCTTATGAAAATAGAGAAAAAAAATGAAGTATACATACGAATTGAAACCGAACCACATATTGCAAGAGAACTCTCAGAGTATTTTACCTTTGAAGTGCCTGGTGCAAAATTTATGCCCAGTTATAGAAATAAAATATGGGATGGAAAAATACGATTATTCTCAGTTGCTACTGGACAAATCTATTTGGGATTATTACCATACATCAGAGAGTTCTGTAAACGCAATGACATTAGATACGAATTAGATTTTAATACAAAACCAGAAGATATTGATGAATCAACTATTATTTCATTTATTAAACACCTTAAAATACCATACAAAGCTCGTGATTATCAAATTTCTAGTATTCTTTATGGTGCCAGAAAATGTCGTGGTCTTTTTGTTTGTCCTACTGCATCTGGTAAATCGTTAATCATTTACGGTCTTACAAGATGGTGTCATTTAAAAAATCTTAAAACATTGATACTTGTACCTACAACAAGTTTAGTAGAACAGATGTCTAGTGATTTTATAGATTATGGTTGGTTAGAATCATATATTCAAAAAGTATATTCTGGTCATAGTAAAAAAATAGAAAAAGATGTTGTGATATCTACTTGGCAATCTTTACATAAGTTTCCTAAAAAATATTTTGAACAATTTGGTTGTGTAATAGGTGATGAGGCTCATTTATTTAAAGCAAAATCACTTACATCTATAATGACTAAATTACATTTATGTAAATATCGTTTTGGACTTACTGGTACACTAGATGATTTACAAACTCATAAATTAGTTTTAGAAGGATTGTTTGGTACAACAAATAAAGTTATAACTACAAAGGAATTGATAGAAAAGAAAACATTATCTAATCTTAAAATAAACAGTTTAATTTTAGGATATACTGAAAATGATTGTAAGATTGTAAAAGATTTAAAATATGCAGATGAAATAGATTATATTGTCAACGATAAAAGAAGATTGCATTTTGTAAATAAATTAGTTAATCCACTAAAAGGAAATACATTAGTGTTATATCAATTTGTAGAGAAACACGGAAAGCCTTTATATGAATTAATGAAGAATACCTACAAAGATAGAAAGGTATTTTTTGTAAGTGGTGGTGTTGATGCATTAACTAGAGAAGAAATTAGAGCTATGACTGAAAAATCTAAAGATGCAATTATTGTTGCATCATATGGAACTTTCTCTACTGGTATTAATATTAAAAATTTACATAACATAATATTTTCATCACCATCTAAAAGTAAAATTAGAGTTTTACAATCCATAGGTAGAGGTTTAAGATTAGGTGATAACAAAACTGAATGTAAATTATTTGATATTGCAGATGATTTTACATATAAAAATAGACAAAACTTCACACTTCGTCATTTTATGGAACGAATAAATATATACAACGAAGAACAATTTGATTATACAATACATAGGATTAACTTATGATTACTAAACCAGAGTATATAAAATTTAAAGAGATGTATGATTATAGAAGAAAGATTGAATACAATAAAGAAAAGATTAAAAAAAGAATAGACAAGATGTACGAAGAATTTGAATTTAACATTGTAGAAACAAAAGAAGAGGTTTTTGACCACTTTTGGGGAAATGTAAATTTAGATAGAACTAATTTAGATGAGCCTCCAGTTGAATGGAAACCTCAAAACAGAAAGTTAAGGTTGTGGAATGAGTAGTTACCGAATAATGAAATTATCTAATGGTGATGAAATCATTTGTAAGTTGCACAATGCTGAAAATGGATACTTTAAAATAGGATATCCTATGAAGATGTGTACGGTAAATACTATGGGAAAAGATGGTAAATACGAAGAAAATCTTGCACTTCGTAAGTGGGCTACATTTACTAAAGATAAAGTATTTGCAATAGAAAAAAACCAAGTCGTTCTACATTATGAAGTAAATATTGGATTATGTAAATATTATGAATATATTTTAAAAAGATATAATGATGCTGAACGATATAAAAATAAAGACGGTGATGAATTAAAAGTAAATGAAGATAATATTGAAGTCAAAGAACAGATAACTACATTAGAAGAATCCGATATGGAAGAATTAATTGATGAATATCAAAATGTACCTTATGATTATGATGAAACTAAACACTAATTTCAATCAATACAAGAATAAGTATAACACCGAAAAATATTTTGTCAATAGGTAATTTATTTTTTTATATGGTTGACAATAAAATAAAATATGGTAAAGTAATGAATACAAGGAAATAATATTGGCTGCAAAAAAACAACATTATGTTAATAACAAACAATTCTTAGAAGCAATCACAGAGTGGAAAGAAACGGTAAAAGATGCAGAATCTTTAGGGGAAGAAAGACCACCAGTAACAGATTATATTGGTGAGTGTTTTTTAAAGATTGCACAACATTTATCATTCAGACCTAACTTTATTAATTATTCATATAAAGAAGAAATGATAGGTGATGGTATTGAAAACTGTTTACAGTATGTAAATAACTTTGACCCAGAGAAGTCAAAGAATCCCTTTTCATATTTTACACAAATAATATATTATGCATTTATTCGTAGAATACAAAAAGAAAAAAAACAAACACATACTAAACATAAAATAATAGAAAAAAGTATGATGGCTACTTTTGACCAAAATCCACTTGATGATACAAATTATGGTAATCAGTATATGGATTATTTACAAAAGAATATGTTACCAGCTGATGGTCAAGAGGTTTATAAAACAAGTAGTTCAAAGAAAAAAGAAACTAAAAAGAGTTTAGAAAACTTTTATGAGGAAAAATAATGTATAAAGTTTATGGCACAACAATATGTCTATATTGCGATAAGGCTGAAAACTTATTGAAAACAAAAGATTTACCCTTTGAAAAAATATATATTGACCAAGATGAAGATGCAAAAGATTATATAATAGAACAAGGGTTCAGAACAGTTCCACAGATTTGGTTAGATGACAAATGGATAGGTGGATATGATGATTTAGTAAAGTTCTTAAATAAATAAGAAAGTTAAAGGAGATAAAATGTTTAGTTTTATAACAAATTTATTTAAACCAAAACCAAAAAAGATTTCAAAGTCAAGACTTATGACTATGACTAAGAGAGAGTTAGAGAATGTAGGTCGTAAACACGGTATTGAATTAGATAGAAGATATCTAAAAGATGACCTTGTTGAACAACTTTGGAAACATATAAATGGAAAGAAATAATGTATGAATATAAATGTGAAATTGTCAAGATTGTGGACGGCGACACTATTGATGTCAATATTGATTTGGGTTTCGGTACTTGGATTCATAATGAACGAATACGCCTCTATGGAATTGACACACCAGAATCAAGAACAAGAGACTTGGAAGAAAAGAAAGCTGGTCTGTACGCAAAAAAGTGTGTGGAAGGATTTATGCCAGTGGGTTCAAGTCAAGTCTTAATGACAAAGAAAGATAAGTCTGGTAAGTTTGGTAGGGTCTTAGGTGACTTTATAATCTATGATGGACAAGAAGATAGAAATATGGGTATCGTTGAGTATATGATAAAACACAATATAGGTGTTGAATATAATGGACAATCCAAACAACAGATTCAAGAACATCACTTACAAAATAGACAATATTTAAAATCACAAGGCGTAATAGATTAGATTATGAAGATAGCTTTAGTAACCGACACCCATTTCGGTGCTCGGAATGACCACGACCATTTCAACACATATTTTTACAAATTCTATGAGGATATATTCTTTCCTTATCTTAAAGAACATAATATAAAAGATTGTATTCATTTAGGTGATGTAATGGATAGAAGAAAATTTGTGTCATATAAAACTGCAAAAGATTTCAGAGAACAGTTTTGTGAAAGTTTTGTGACAAATGACATAAATGTGCATATGATAGTGGGCAATCACGATACATACTTTAAGAATACTAATGAAGTAAATTCACTTGATGAATTGATTGGTAGTCGTTATGAGAACATAAAGATATATTCGGAAGCAGAAACTGTTGAGTTTGATATACCTATATTTTTTCTGCCTTGGATTAATTCAACAAACTATAATAAAACACTTGAGAAAATGCAAAAGACAAAAGCTACAGTTGCAATGGGTCACCTTGAAATAAAAGGATTTGAAATGCATCACGGTTTTCCAAGTGAAACTGGTATGGATAAATCAGAGTTTAATAGATTTGATATGGTAATGTCTGGACACTTTCATAAAAAATCAGATGATGGACATATATTTTACTTAGGAACACCCTATCAAATATATTGGAATGATGATAAATGTCCAAAAGGATTTCATATATTTGATACAGAAACAAGAGAATTAGAAAGAATTGTAAACCCATACAAAATATTTAAAAAAGTTTATTATGATGATTCTAATGGTCAAGACTATAATTTCAATCAAATAAAAGATTTAGAGGACAAATATGTCAAACTAATAGTTGTAAATAAAAAAGACTTATATATGTTTGATAAGTTTGTAGACCAAGTTTTAACAGAATCAAAAGCACACGATGTTAAAATTATAGAGGACTTTTCAGACTTGAAAGCTGAGAATGTAAAAAATGAAATTATAGAAAATGCACAAGATACAATAACCTTATTGGATTCTTATGTTGAAGAAATAGATGTGAATAACTTAGATAAAAATAGACTCAAAACAATGTTAAAAGGATTGTATGTTGAGGCTAGTAATATGGAAATTTAGGAGTAAATAATGGTTGATATAGTTCCGAATGTTGTTTTTAAAACAAGAGTAAAAGATAATGATTGCACGGATTGTCCAAACCCATATAAGTGGGAAGATAAATCTACTGATGATTATTTTAGTGGTAAGAAAGTTGTTTTGTTTTCTTTGCCTGGTGCATTTACACCAACTTGTTCAACATATCAATTACCAGATTTTGAAGCTATGTATTCACAGTTTAAAGAAGAAGGAATAGATGACATTTATTGTATGTCTTGTAATGATGCATTTGTAATGAACAAATGGGCAGAACAACATAGTTTAGAAAATGTTAAAGTTATACCAGATGGTAATGGAGATTTTACTTCTGGAATGGGTATGTTAGTTAAAAAAGAAAATTTAGGTTTTGGTGATAGGTCGTGGAGATATGCGGCTATAATAAATGATAAAAACATTGAACATCTTTTTATTGAACCAAACAAAAAAGATAATGCAGATGATGACCCATATGGTGAAACCTCACCACAAAATATACTTCAGTATATTAAAAGTAATAAAGGAAAGTAAAATGAGAAACTTCTTATTTGTATTTACATTATTATTTGCAACAACTTTGTTTGCACGAGATCAAATTAAAATAGTAGGTAGTTCTACTGTATATCCATTTGCAACAACTGTTGCAGAACGATTTGGTAAGTCTAGTGGATTTAAAACACCAGTAGTTGAGTCAACTGGTTCTGGTGGTGGATTAAAACTTTTTTGTGCTGGTATGGGAACACAACACCCAGACATAACAAATGCATCAAGAAGAATAAAACAAACAGAAATAGATAATTGTAAAAAGAATGGTATCAAAGATATTACAGAAGTTAAAATAGGATATGATGGTATTGCGATTGCAAACTCAAAAAAAGGTGTTAACTTTCATTTATCAACAAGAGATTTATATCTTGCACTTGCAAAAGATGTACCAGCAGACATTGATGGTAAAACTGTTAAACCTAATCCATATAAAAAATGGATAGAAATAAATCCAACATATCCAGACTTACCTATTGCTGTTTATGGCCCACCTCCAACATCTGGTACTAGAGATGCACTTAATGAACTTGGTATTGAAAGGGGTTGTAAAACATATCCAGAGAGAAAAAAACTTAAAGAAAAAAATAAAGAATTATATAAATCTGAATGTCGTGCAATAAGAACAGATGGTGTATATATAGAAGCTGGTGAGAACGACAATCTAATAATTGAAAAATTAATAACAAACCCAGATTCATTAGGTATATTTGGTTATTCTTTTTTAGATGAGAATAGAGATAAAGTAAAGGCTGCAACAATTAATGGTGTTAGTCCAGAGTTTGAATTAATTAGTAATGGTACATATCCTATTTCTAGGTCATTATGGTTTTATGTAAAAGATGCACACGCAGCTGTAATTCCAGGCATTAGAGAATATACAAAAGAATTTACATCTGATAGAGCAATAGGTGATGACGGATATTTGATAGGTAAAGGACTCATACCACTTAATGATTAAATTTAGTGAAATAAAAGATATACACCCAGAGGGTTCTATTTGGTTAGGTGAAAATCGTAATAAAAATGATAAAACTCTTTTGCATAATCAAGCATTATCTTTTCACGAGAATTTTCTTGATGTTGCAAAAGATGTTTTTACAGAAGACAAAAGATTTGCAGATGTAACCGAACACGATTGGATGCAACCACTATTTGATAAACTAATGAAATTATTAGAAGATGTTGGATTTGGTAAATATTATGTTGTACAAGCAGATTTAAACAAGGCTACAGATGTTCCATCACATTATCGTATGTTATATATACCTTGTTGTTCTCCAGATTGTATTGACTTAGATATTCAAACTGGTGAAAAAGGTATTTTTAAACTACCACTCAAAGAGGGAAGTTTTATAGTAATGCCTCCCAATTCTGGTATTAGAATTATTGCACCACCAGGCAAAATGTTTTTATCTTTGATTATGGGTATTTGTAAAGATGAGGATTGACAGCATACCATTGTTCCCAACAATGATTTACAAATTTCATATTGACCCAAACTTATATAATAAACAAAGTATAATTGATATTGTAGAAAAGAATTACCAAAAAAATAGTTATAGAAATAAGTTTGATAGTAATAGTGACATACATCATTCATATGCTGATTTTGACAATGATGATTACGATAAACCAGTTTTAGATAAACTAACAGATGTTTACAATAATACATTTACTGAATTTACTAAACAACTAAAATTTAAAAGGTTTGAATATAGTTTAGATAATATTGTTGCAACTAAAGGTTCTCAATATATGGCTCCACATAATCATTTACCAGTTGCAGACTATTCTTGTATTCATTATATAAAGTTTAATAAAGATGTTCATAAACCAACCACATTTAGAAATCCTAGTATGTTTGCTAAAAGTTTACATCATATTAAACCTAAATTTAAACCTAGAATAAATGAAGTAGACTTTTCAATATTTTCTGAAAAACATTTTGTTTTGACAACAGAAGATGATATGATAATTATACCATCTTACTTAGAACACCAAGTAGATAAATCATATAATGACGAAATGAGAATAACTATCGTTACAAATTTAATAGTAAATGACTAAAATGATTATAACAAAAAATGATATATTATCAGAGGAAGATAGGCTTCTTATAGTAAAAGATATACAGTATGAGTTAAAACATAACCCTACTCCAAATAAAATGAAACCTTTATATCAAACAAAGGTTGACATACACAGAAAATATGTTAAAATACATAAACATTGGGATAATTTTTTCAAATCAATATATGATATGTTTATTTTAAACAAGATAGGATTTGGTGCTTTCACAATGTGTTGGGGTATGAAACAATCTAAAGAAACAATAAATATGTATCACACACACCAGAAAGCAGACACTAACGAAAGTCCAGATTTAAGTATCATATATTATGCACAAAATAAATATCCTAAGTATGGAACTTATATAGGTATTGGAGATATGAAAGAGGGAGTACAAAATTCACTTGTAGTTTTTGATGCAAGTATTCCACATAGAGCTCCAGATTTACCTAAAGAAGTTTTAGAAGAAGAAGACAGAATAATAATCGCAATGGATTACATATATGACTAAAAAATACATACACATAAATCAACACAAGATTCGTGCAAATAAAAAACACGGAACAAATGAAGCAGTAATTACTATTAAAGAAGGTCGTAAAAATACTTATTGTCATAGTGTTGAAATACTAGGCCCATCTAAATTATTTTATGGTGGTAATGATAAACCAATTCTACCTTGTGGTGCAAGAGTTGTTATTGAAACAGAAAGTGATTTAAAGATTGATAATAAAGACTATTGATTGGAAAGTTGCAACTCTTTTCGTTCAAAAAAGACACTATAGTGCAGTTATGCCTAGACTAACTAAACATTGGTTAGGTTGTTATCAAAATGAAAAGTTAGTTGGAGTAATAACTTTAGGTTGGGGAACTAGACCTAAACATACCATACAAAAAATATTTCCAGAATTAGATACAAAAGATTATTATGAAATAGGAAAAATGTGTATGGATGAAGATATGCCTCGTAATTCTGAATCTCAAATGTTATCAAAAACATTAAGTTATATACGAGAAAATTTATCCAATATAAAATATCTTTATACTTGGGCAGATGGTATTGTTGGTAAGCCTGGATATGTTTATCAATCTGCAAATTTTTTATATGGTGGATTTGTTTGGACAGATGTTTATATTTTAGATGGAGAAAAGGTACACCCAAGAACATTACAAGGACAATTACCAAATGATGATGGAATGAAGTATGGACACAGACCCAATTCCGAACAACTAAAAGAAATGAAAATTACTAGAGTTTTTGGTAAACAGTTTCGTTACATATATCCTATGAATAAAACATATAGAAAGTATCTTAAAAAATCTACTATGAATTGGAATTTAGACTATCCAAAAGATAAAGACTTGGAATGGAAAGTTAAAAAACCAGAGGACGAGAAATATACTTTGACAAAGGTAATGCCGTTCAAACAAGATAGTGGTAAAGTAAAACATAACTCTACTAATGTAAATAAAGTTGCAGATAAGTATGGAACAGCAAGTTTGGAGGAATTCATTTGATAATATTTAAGAAAGTTAGATGGAAAAATTTATTATCTACTGGTAATTATTTTTTAGAAGTTGAATTAGATAGAAGCCCTACAACACTCATAGTCGGAGAAAATGGTTCTGGTAAATCAACAGTTCTTGATGCACTATGTTTTGTACTATTCAATAAACCATTTAGAACTGTGAGTAAGTCACAACTAATTAACTCTATCAATTTAGGGGGAACTATTGTTGAGATAGAATTTGTAATACAAAAAAATAATTTTAAAATTATTCGTGGTATGAAACCAAATATATTTGAAATATATTGTAATGGTCGTATGATGAATCAAGATGCAAATGCATTAGATACACAAAAGATATTAGAACAACAAATCCTTAAATTAAATTATCGTTCATTTACTCAAGTTGTAATCTTAGGCTCATCTACATTTGTTCCTTTTATGCAATTAAGAAGTAAAGATAGAAGAGAAGTAGTAGAGGATATATTAGACATTAAGATATTCTCATTAATGAATTTCTTATTAAAACATAAAGTAAAAGAAGTTTCAGAAGAACTAAAGTCAATAGAATATGAATTTAGATTATCAAAAGAAAAGATTGATTTACAAAACAAATATATTGAAGATATAAAAAGAAACAAAGAAAAAATTATAGAAGAAAAGGAACATTTGATATTTGATAGTGAAAAGGTTGTGTTATCAGAACAAGAAAAAGCAGATGTTTTAAATGAAGAAGTTAAAAAACTACAACCAGAGGTTTTACAAAAAGATATTGTTAAAGGTAGTATTCGTGAATATCATAAGATGGAAGCTAAACTTTCTAATAGAATAGATGAAAACAAAAGACAAAAAGAATTCTTTGAAAATAACGAATCTTGTCCACTTTGTACTCAAGATATAGAATTAGATTTAAAGAAACAAAAGATAGAAGAAAAATCAAAAAGAATACAAGAACTTAATAGTGGTATAGACAAACTTAAAATAGAACTAAATGATAAAGAACAACTTCTTAAAGGTATAGAGATGTTGTCAAAACAAATTAGAGAGAAAGAAGTTGAGGTTGCAAAGATATGTACTTCTATAACACATATGCAAAAATTAATTACACAAACATCACAACAGATTAATGTTATGAAAAAGGGTGAAGTATCTGAAGAAGATAAAGTTAAACTTACAAGACTATCAGAAAGATGTAAATTACAAGAGGAACAGATAACTAAACTAAGAGAAGATAAGTTTTATGTAGATGTTGCAAGAAATTTATTAATGGACACTGGTATCAAAACAAAGATAATAAACAAGTATTTACCGATTATGAATAAATTAATCAATGGGTACTTGACAAGTATGGATTTTTATGTTAACTTTAAACTGGACAATAATTTTAATGAAACTATTAAGTCCAGACACAGAGATGAATTTAGTTATTCTTCTTTTAGTGAGGGTGAAAAAATGAGGATTGACCTTGCACTTCTCTTTACTTGGAGAGCTGTTGCAAAGATGAAAAACTCAACCAACACTAATTTATTAATACTAGATGAAATCTTTGATAGTAGTTTAGATACTACTGGTACTGATGATTTCTTAAAAATATTGCACACTTTTGCTGACCAAAATGTATTTGTCATAAGTCATAAGGGAGATACAATGTTTGATAAGTTTAGAAGTGTGATAAAGTTTGAAAAACAAAGAAACTTTAGTAAATTATTATGATTAAAAAGATTAGTGTATTGTGTTTATTACCATCATTTGTTTTCGCAACAAATCCTTGTGAATATGATAATCAAACTACATCCACAATGCAAGGTACAGTAGAATCAGTAATCGTAAAAGATAAAACAGTAACAGAGTATTTTAGAGAAACAAAGAAATGTAAAGTAATAATTAAAGCAAAAGTACAAGGTAAATGGTATATCACTTCAGAAGATTATATATTCACACCAGATATGTCAGAAAACGAAGCTTGCCAAAATGCAGTTAATCGTGCAAAAGAAAGATTATTACAAGAGTTTGTTCCAGAAACATTAGAATCAACAAAAAATTTAAATTGTCAAGTAAAGGCCTTGACAAAACCAAGAATTGAGTGTACAGTAGAAACACTTAATGTTGTAATGCCAGGGTTGGGATTACAAGAAGTTAAACTTAAACAATGTAATAGGTGATATATGAATAAAAGAAAAGGCATTTTAACCAATGTTTTAATTTTATGTGGAGTTTTTGCTCTACTTATATTTACACAGTCTTGTGGTACTGTTTCTGGATTCGGCCAAGATATAAAAGATGTATCTGGTTGGGGAAAAGAGAAACTACAAAATTCTGATGAAGAGGAGGTGATTAATTATGAAGAAGAAGTTATTTAGCATCTTGCCTCTCATCGCACTAGGTTCTTGTGCAACAAAAGTAGATGTTGACCCTTTGGTTGAAACACCAGAGATTCAACAACAAATACAGAAAGTTGAAAGTACATCTAGTGTTATACCAAATTGGTTCAAAGAACTTCCAGAAGATGAAAAAATGATTTACTCATCTGGAACTGCAATCGCACCAGATTTACAATTATCTGTTGATATTGCAACTATGAACGCTAAAACAGTTCTTGCAGATAGAATAAATGGTAAACTTAATAGTATGACCAAACAATTTATTGCAAAAACTGGTACTACGGATTTAGATTCTCAAGTATTAAATGAATTAGAAAGAGTATCTAAAAATGTAATTGCATCAGTAGATGTTGCTGGTTATAAAATTAAAGATATGGAAGTATATCCTGCTGGAACTCAATATCGTTCATTTGTATTATTAGAATATTCTGATGAAGAAGCTATAAAAATACTTATGAATAGAATGAGAAAAGACAGAGCTGTATATGCAAAACTTCGTTCTAATAATGCATTTAAAGAATTAGAAAGAAGTGTTGACAAATCTTTAAACCAAGACGAAGTACAATCTTTATCTAATATAGAAAAAGAATTGGATGACTTGGGTGATAATAATAGACACATCAGAACAGTTCCCTCATATGGGCCTGATAAATGGATGACAGAGTAATGAGATTATTTATTGTCTTAATTTTTCTGTTTGCATCAACAACTGCATTTAGTCAACCTAAAAAGGGATTATTTGAAGGTGTTGGTGCATTTCTAGGTGTAGTGGGTGCAAAACAGTTAAATGTTTCTGACCCATATGCACTTGCGGCTAGTGGACTACTAGGATTATTCATTGGTGGTCAAGTCGGTCAACATATTGACCGAACTGAAGAAATACACGATATAGAAAGTAAAAGATGTAAAAAGTTTATTACTGGAACTAATCGTGTAGGAATGGCTTGCAGAGAGTTTGGACAATGGGTAGTCGTACATATGGAGTAAAAATATGTGGATTGCAATAGGTATTGTAGGGTATTTACTATTACCTTATATAGTATAAGAAAAAGGGAACTTCGTGTTCCCTTTTTTTTTAGTTGATTCCCATTCCTATACTCATTAATATTGTGAATACTGACATTGTAATCGTAAATAAATTCATTTGAATCCCCTATGGCTTGGTCTATATCTTTATATAGTATTCTGTATAAAAAATATAAAGTATATTCACAAATAAAATATCAAAAAAATACAAAAAGGGGTTGACATTGTTTCAAAAACAAGTATAATATAGTTATGATAACAAATAACATAATAACAATTAAAAAAGGAGTATATTATGGTTGCAGCTGTTGAGACAATGGCATATGCTGGAGAAGTGCCTTGGCACGGATTAGGAACAAAAGTTCCACACGATTTATCAACTGACGAGATGTTAAAACAATCTGGTTTAGATTGGTATGTACAAAAACTACCTACTTATGTAGATAACCCATCTGGACAACAAAAGACTGGTTCATTTGCATTAGTTAGAAGTTCTGATAACAAAGTTCTTGCACCAAGTGTAGGACAAAACTGGAATCCAGTTCAAAACAAAGAAGCATTTGATTTCTTTTCTGAGTATGTTGAAGCTGGTGATTTAGAGATGCATACTGCTGGTTCTTTAATGGACGGTAAAATGGTATGGGCTCTTGCAAAAGTTAAACAAAGTTTTGAATTATTCAAAGGTGATGAGGTAGAAAACTATATGTTGTTTTCAAATCCACATCAGTTTGGTAAGTCTATTGATATTAGAATGACACCTATTAGGGTTGTTTGTAATAACACTTTAACTTTATCTTTGAGTACCGATAGTGATTCTATGGTGAAAGTAAATCATAGAAGAGAGTTTAATCCAGAAATGGTTAAAGAACAACTTGGTATTGCAAAAGAAAAAATGGATAATTACAAGACTATGGCAGAGTTTCTTGGTAGTAAAAGATATACTACTGAAAGACTTGTTGAGTATCTTAACACAGTATATCCATCTAATATCAAAGATGATGATATTAAAAACCCATCTGTTCCGACAACAGTTAATGGTAGGAAAGCATTTGAAGTTATTGAAACTCAGCCTGGTAATCAGTATGCAAAAGGTACTTGGTGGCAGGCGTTTAATGCAGTAACTTTTAATACTGACCACCAACAAGGTTCTACTACTGACGGAAGACTTACTTCTGCTTGGTATGGTAGGAACAGAAGAGTTAAGTTAAAAGCACTTGATACTGCATTAAAAATGGCAGAAGTTGCTTAGGGACTTGACAAATTATTGACTCTATGGTAGTGTAATAATATATAAATATAGATGAGAAGCCGTTCATAAGACTTCTCAATGACACAATATAGTATACCTACCCTAGAGTGTCATAAATAAATAGAGTTATGGGGTTCTCTATAAAAAACCCCAACTTTATGAGTTGCCTTTTTGGGACTCAATATTAATCTTGCTTAAAGAAGGAGATAGATATGAATACTTTAGCAACATTAGACCGTAATAGGTTAACACCGTATACAGTTGGTTTTGATAGTCTATTTGATAGACTTTTTGATACTGACTTTCATACAACAAGTGGTGGATTCCCACCATATAACATAGTCAAAAATGATGACTACAACTATCAAATTGAGATGGCCTTGGCTGGTTATTCCAAAAAAGACATTGATATTGAACTAAAGGAAGGAACTTTAAGTATCTCATCTAAAAAAATAGAAGGTGATACAAATGAGAATACTTTAATACACAGAGGTATTTCTCACAAAAGTTTCAAAAGAAGTTTTACTTTATCAGATGAGATGAAAGTGAAAGGTGCAAAAATGGAAAATGGAATGTTATACATTGCATTAGAAAGAATTGTGCCTGACCACAAAAAACCTCAAACGATACAAGTAAAATAAATTTATCGGTGGGGTTGACAAAACCCCACCTTTATTATATAATGATTATATGAAAAAAATAGATAATGTTAACCACCCACCACATTACAATCAACAAAAAATTGAATGTATAGATGCAATAGAATGTGCAACTGGTGATGGTTTTGAAAGCTATCTTCAAGGTAATATATTAAAATACATTTGGAGATATAATTATAAAAATGGTACTGAGGACTTAAAGAAAGCCCAATGGTACTTAAATAAACTTATTGAAGTGAAGGAACTAAATAATGAAATTGTCAAATCAGACTAAAGAGATATTAAAAAACTATTCTCAAATCAATCAAAACATTTTAATCAAACAAGGTAATCAGTTAAAAACTGTATCTGCAATGAAAAACATTGTTGCATCTGCAACTGTTCCAGATGAGTTCTCACAAGAGATTCCTATCTACAATCTAAATGAATATCTTGCAGCTATGTCTTTATTTAAAGAACCAATTTTATCTTTTAATGATAAGTATATGACTATCGCAGAAGAAGATAATAGTTCAAGTTGTAAGTATCATTATTCTGACCCATCTGTTATCGTTACAGTTGATAAAGAAATTAGTATGCCATCTGTTGATGCAGAGGTTGATATCACAGAAGTAAATCTAAAGAAAGTTATTACTGCAGCTGGCACATTAGGTGTATCTGATTTAGTATTAACTGGTCAAAAAGATAGTACAATACAACTAAAAGTAAAAGATAAAAAGAACAAAGCATCAAATGATTTTGCAATCACAATCGGTAGTGGTGCATCTGCATTTTTTGAATTTTATTTCAAAGTAGAAAATCTAAAACTATTGCCTGGTGATTATAAAGTACAAGTTTCATCTAAAGGTATTTCTTATTTCCAACATAAGAATTTAGATGTATCATATTTTATTGCATTAGAACCAGAATCAACATACAATTCATAGGGGAGTTAAATGAATAACACCTTTTTATGGGTTGAGAAGTATAGACCTAAAACTATACAAGATTGTATATTACCAGAAACTCTAAAGAAAACTTTTTCTGAGTTTGTTAAAAATGGTATTCCTAATCTATTACTAACAGGCGGGCCTGGTGTTGGTAAAACAACAGTTGCAAAAGCAATGTTAGAACAAATAGGTTATGATTATATTATGATTAACGGTTCTGAAGAATCTGGTATTGATGTACTTCGTAATAAAATGAAAAACTTTGCATCTACTATGTCGTTAGAGGGTAGTAGAAAGTTTATCATTATTGATGAGGCAGATTATCTAAATGCACAATCAACACAACCAGCACTTCGTGGTATGATAGAGGAGTTTCACAAGAACTGTGGATTTATTCTTACTTGTAATTTTAAGAATAGAATCATAGAACCTTTACATAGTCGTTGTAGTGTGGTTGAATTTAATATTCCAAAAACTGAAAAACCAACACTTGCAAGAGAGTTTATGACAAGTATTGAAAATGTTCTCAAAACAGAGAGAGTAAATGATAAAAAAATAAAGTATGATGAAAGAGTTGTACAAGAACTAATTATAAAGTTCTTTCCAGATTGGAGAAGATGTCTTAATGAATTACAAAGATATTCTACCTCTGGACAAATTGATAGTGGAATATTAGTAAACCTTTCTGAAAAGAATATGAGAGATTTAATCACATTCTTGAGAGAGAAAGATTTTACAAGTATGAGAAAGTGGGTTGTTAATAATTTAGATAACGACCCTGCTAGAATATTTAGAAAAATGTATGACAATCTTTATGAGTATTTTGAAGATGGTCGTTCAATCGCAACAGCAGTTTTATTGATTGCAGACTATCAATACAAAGCTGCATTTGTTGCCGACCAAGAAATTAATTTACTTGCTTGTCTAACACAGTTGATGGGTGAATGTAAATTTAAATAGGAGTTATTATGGTTGATACAAATGAACAGGCAATTAATCTTGCAAAAGATATTAAGATGTCAATGGTTACTAAACCAGCATTAAATATGTTGGAAGTATTTTTACCAGAATATGTTACAGATGAATTTAATGAGTATATTGATGGTGTAAGAGGAAGTGCAAAAAGTTTTTCACACGAACTTGTAGGACAAATTAAAGCAAATAAAAAGTCTGCACAATTAGATATGAACTTTGAAGATAAGCCAGTAAAAGGTTTGAAAGCACTTCTTGAAGGTTTTACACTTTCATATCTACAATTTTTAGGTTGTGCAGATGCAAAAAGTGATTGTGTATCTATGTGGTCAGTACATAGTTATGAAGGTGATTATAATCCACTACACGATCACGGTGTTAATACACCTACTGGAATGTCTTGTATTTTATATTTAAAAGTACCACCACAGATAGAAAAATTATCTGGTAGTGCAAAAGAATACGAGACTGGTGGACTTAAACTAGATTTAAATAATGCATCTGGTACTACTGATGGTTTCACATTTTTTAGTTGGGGTATGAACTGCACTAGTGATATTAAACAATTAAAACCAGTTCAAGAAGCATTTGTAAAACCAGAAGTTGGTAAACTATTAATGTTTCCTAATTGGTTAAAACACTCTGTATCACCATTTTATGGTGAAGGAGAAAGAAGAACTTTATCTGCAAACTTTGAGATAGAATTAAAAACTATGCCTTTACTTGCAGACCAAAAGATACTTGCACAGAGCCCACAATAATGGCATATGAATTAAAAGAGTATCTGAATTCTTTAAACTTTAATAAGAATAATCTTATGGACGGTGAGGACGATATGTACGAAAAAAAGTATAGTCCTTTTATTGTAAATAAATGTCTTGCACCACATAATGATTGTATATTATTAGTGAATGAAATGAATCGTTATGGTTCAGTTTTAGACAAAGACAAGAAGTTGCAATATGACTTTTTACTAAATACTATAAGAACAAGAAAAAGATATGCCCCTTGGATAAGGGAAAGCAAATCTAAAAATCTTGAGTATGTAAAAGAATATTATGGATATAATAACTCTAAAGCTAAATCAATTCTTGACATACTTAACGATAAACAAATAGAGTTTATCAAAAGTAAACTGAATAAAGGTGGAATGAAAAAATGAACGAAACTTTATGGAACACAGATAAGATGTTAGAAGTTTCTTTGAAAGAACCAGATGATTTTTTAAAGGTTAGGGAAACACTTTCCAGAATCGGAGTATCATCTAGAAAAGAAAAGAAACTTTTTCAATCTTGTCACATACTACACAAACAAGGCAAATATTACATAGTTCACTTCAAAGAACTATTTGCACTTGATGGTAAAGAGCACAACATATCAGATAACGATATAGGAAGAAGAAATTCTATAGCCTGTCTTTTAAAAGATTGGGGACTAGTTAGTTTTGAGAACGAACCAGAAACCAAAGCTCCACTATCACAAATAAAAGTTATCTCTTTTAAAGAAAAAGGTGATTGGATTTTAGAACCAAAATATAATATAGGAAAAAAGAAAGAGGAAACTGATGAGCCAAAAAGCGATTAAACAAAAATTAAAATCTGCATTTTTACTTCACTCTGAAGGACATATTAAGAAACACCTTGCAAATGTTGAGGTGTTACTTGACAATCCAAGAGGCATTGGTGAACACGGTGATATCGTAAGTGAAATAGAAAAAGAACTGCACGAGGTCGCTAAATATGAAGATTTAATTGAGGCAATGAACAAATACTTTCCAGAGGAAAAAGATTTAATTGAGGGTTGACTATTTTTAAAAAGGTGATATAGTTATATTATGGATTTTTATACTAATGTAGTGCAATGGGGTAATTTTCTTTTAGTTCGTGGTGTTGATAAAAATCAAAGAGTAAGTTTTAGATTAAAATACAAACCAACTTTGTTTGTTCCAGTAATGAAACAAACGGATTGGAAAACTCTTGATGGTAAATCAGTAACACCATATCAATTTGATTGTATAAAAGATGCAAAGGACTTTTTTCTCAAATACGAAAGTCAGCCTCATCTTGTTCACGGACTAAACAGATTTGCATACACATATATTTCAGATACATTTCCACAGAAGGTAAACTGGAACATTGATAAACTATTAATTATGACGATTGATATTGAGGTTCAATGTGAGAATGGTTTTCCTAATCCAGAATCTGCAATAGAACCTTTACTTTCTATTACAGTTAAAGACCAACAATCTAAAAAAATTATAGTGTGGGGTATTCAACCTTACGAGAATACAAGAGAAAATGTTACTTATATTCGTTGTCCTAACGAACACGATTTGATTATGGAGTTTATGTCTTTCTGGACAAAGAACTATCCAGATGTTATTACTGGTTGGAATACAGACTTCTTTGATATTCCTTATCTTGCAAATAGAATCAAACAAGTTTGTGGTGAAGATAAAATGCGAGAACTATCACCTTGGAAAAATGTTAGTGCAAGAAAAATATATAGTATGGGTAGAAATCATTTGATGTATGACATTATGGGTGTATCTCAATATGATTATTTACAACTCTATCAAAAGTTTACTTACACCAGACAAGAATCATACAAGTTAGATTATATTGCAAGTGTAGAGCTTGGTGAAAAGAAAGATGAAAATCCATACGAAACATTTAGAGAGTGGTATGAAAAAGACTTTCAATCTTTCATTGATTATAATATTCAAGATGTGGAAATAGTTGACAAACTAGAAGACAAGATGGGTTTGATTGACCTTGCACTTACTATGGCCTATGAGGGTAAAGTAAATTATTCAGATGTGTTTGGTCAAGTTAAATATTGGGATATTTTAATCTATAACTTCTTGAGAAAAAGAAAGATTGTTATACCACAGAAAAAGTCTTATAACAAAAACGAACAATATGAAGGTGCATATGTAAAAGAACCGATTACTGGTTTACATAAGTGGGTTGTATCATTTGATTTGAATTCACTATATCCACATTTAATTATGCAATATAATCTCTCACCAGAAACATTATTGAAAAGTAAACATCAAGACATTACAGTTGATGATATGTTAAAAGGTATTAAACTAGACATACCAGATAGAACTACTATGACACCAAATGGTGCATTGTTTAGAACAGATAAAAAAGGTTTCTTACCAACTATGATGGAAGAGTTATACAATGAACGAGTGACTTACAAAAAGAAAATGTTATCTGCACAACAAGAATTTGAAAACACAAAAGACAACAAGTATAAAAAACTGATAAGTCGTTATAACAATATTCAGATGGCTCGTAAGATTTCTTTGAACTCTGCTTATGGTGCAATAGGTAATCAATATTTTCGTTATTACGATAAAGCGATTGCAGAGGGTATTACAAAGAGTGGTCAATTATCTATTCGTTGGATTGAAAACAAACTTAACAAATATCTAAACAATGTTTTAAAAACAGATGATGATTATGTGATTGCATCTGATACCGACTCTGTTTATTTGACTATGGATAAACTTGTTAGTGAAACAATTAAAAGTGATAATGCATTATCTAAAACAATAAACTTTCTAGACAAGGTTGCATCAGAATCTATTGAGCCATATATTACAAAATCGTATGACGAACTTAAACAATACACAAATGCATATGC
>CESF01037978.1_pt1 | contig 44744 bp, 37 predicted proteins | sample 356331 | NCBI WGS metagenome assembly CESF01 (sample SAMEA2621779, study PRJEB7988) | marine metagenome | biome: marine biome (ENVO:00000447); feature: surface water layer (ENVO:00002042); material: "saline water (ENVO:00002010), including plankton (ENVO:xxxxxxxx)" | depth 5 m
CATCACTGTAATTATTTCCCTCAAAAAGTATATTTTTAGCATCTTTTAAAACTTTTTTAAGTTCTAGAACGATGGTCTTTTTGAGGTCTTTCCCTTTTGTTACATCTGCATCAACGTTCGCTTTAAACTGAATTAATTGATTAGCAACTGCAGTGTTGAGAGCTGTCATGGGTTGTGCGGAATTTGTAGATGACCCTACGGCTCTTAATTCAAATTTGTTGCCTGTAAATGCAAAGGGAGAAGTTCTGTTTCTATCCGTATTATCTCTAAATATTTCTGGAATTTTATCAATATTGATTGATTTTTTTTCGTCGGTATCCTCTGCAGTTGAGTCTTTCAAGAAAGCGTTCAATACCTGTGTTAGTTTTGATCCAATAAATGCAGAAATAATAGCGGGTGGGGCTTCATTAGCTCCAAGTCTGTGATCATTAGATGCCGAGGCAATACTTGCCCGAATTATATCAGAGTTATCATGTAATGCTTTAATTGTATTTATAAAAATAGTCAAGAAAAGTAAATTCGAGTTGGGATCTGACCCCGGAGATAACAGATTAACTCCTGTATTTGTGATTAACGACCAATTATTGTGTTTTCCTGACCCATTAATTCCAGCAAAAGGCTTTTCATGTAATAATACTTTGAAATGGTGACGTTTTGCAACTTCATCCATTAAATCCATCAAAAGTTGGTTATGATCAACTGCAAGATTTACATCCTCAAACATTGGTGCACATTCGTATTGTCCTGGAGCAACTTCATTATGTCTTGTTTTTAGTGGTATTCCAATTTTTGCCGCTTCTACCTCTAAGTCATACATGTAGTTAAAGACTCTGTCAGGAATAGATCCAAAATAATGATCATCCATTTGTTGTCCTTTTGCTGGAGCATGTCCAACAAGTGTTCTGCCACACATAACCAGGTCAGGTCTGGCTTGATACATGGCTTCATCTACTAAGAAATATTCCTGTTCAATTCCTAAAGAAGCTGTGCAAGATGAAACTTTCTTCAGAAAATATTTACAGATGTCAGTTGCTGCTTTATCCACCAAATTAAGGGACTTTAGCAATGGAGCTTTATAGTCTAAAGCTTCACCATTATATGAAACAAAAACTGTTGGAATACAAAGTGTTTTTCCAGCAGTATTCTCATATATAAATGCTGGAGAAGAAGGGTCCCAAGCCGTGTATCCTCTTGCTTCAAAAGTGTTCCTTAGTCCACCACTTGGCAGGCTAGATGCATCAGGTTCCTGTTGAACCAAAGCTCCTGCGGTAAATTTTTCAACGGCCTTACCATTTTCAGGCTCAAAAAATGAATCGTGCTTTTCTGCAGTAGAACCAGTAAGTGGTTGAAACCAGTGTGTATAGTGTGTTGCATCTTTACTCAATGCCCAACGCTTCATACCTGAAGCTACATGTTCGGCCATTTTTCTATTAATGGTTTTCCCATTTTTAATTGAATTGCTGACTGATTCATAGGCTTCTCTGCTGAGAAAGTCTCGCATTGCAGAATCGTCAAATACATTGCTATTAAAAAGCTCTGTGAATGAAATAGATTTATCTTTTTTGGTAAAGTTTTTTCTTGTGGAAACTGTTTTTAGTGATTCAAACCTCATTTTAAGTATATTTTATGATGCAAAAATATTTTTTTGTCTTAAAAATGGCAAAAAACAGGTCTTTATGTTAATAAATATATAAAAACTAAAAGTTAACCCATTTTTAATTTTTCAGCATTTTCGGCTAATTTCAACGATTCAATAATTTCGCCAATATCCCCATTCATCACACCGTTTAGATTATACAGTGTGAGATTTATTCGATGATCTGTCACTCTTCCTTGCGGATAGTTATAAGTCCGGATTTTTGCACTTCTGTCGCCAGTTGATACCATGGTCTTTCTTTGAGCTGCAATATCTCCATTGCGTTTAACGAGCTCTAAATCGTATAACTTTGATCGTAACATATCCATTGCTATTTCGCGATTAGCTAATTGTGACCTCGCTTGTGAACAAACTACTACAATTCCAGATGGTTTATGGGTTAGTTGAACCTTTGTTTCTACTTTATTTACGTTTTGACCACCAGCACCTCCAGATCGAGATGTTTGAAGCGATATGTCAGCAGGGTTTATTTTTAAATCAATTTCTTCAACCTCAGGAAGTACTGCTATTGTTGCGGCAGATGTATGCACCCTGCCTTGAGTCTCTGTTTCAGGAACTCTTTGAACTCGGTGCACACCGGCTTCAAATTTTAAGGTGCCAAAAATTTCATTTCCTTCTATTTTAATAATAATTTCTTTGTACCCACCAGATGTACCCTCTGTTGCTTCCATAGTTTCATATTTCCATCCTTGTGAATCAAAAAATTTCGTGTACATTCTAAATAGGTCGCCGGCAAAAATGCTAGCCTCATCGCCTCCTGTTCCAGCACGTATCTCAACCATTGCATTTTTATCATCTTCTGGATCTTTTGGTACTAAAAGTAATTTAATTTCCTCCTCTAGAGGTTCTTGCTTGGCTGTTAGCTCTTCAAGTTCCTCGCGAGCCATTTCTTTCATTTCAGGATCCTCGCTACTTGCTATAATTTCTCTAGCCTCTGATAAGTTTCCAATTAAATTTTTATATTCAAAGTAGCGTTCTACAATTTGCTTTAGGTCACTATATTCTTTGTTAAGCTTAGTGAACTGTTTGATGTCAGATGCTACTTCTGGGCTGCTTAATAGTAGTTCTACCTCTTTAAATCTAGCATGTATTCCTTCTAATGTTTCAAGCATGAATGGCAAATGTATTTATAATGAATGGGCAAATCAACCGAAACTATTTTAGGGATGTTTCAATGAAATTATTTTATTGTCGTAATAGTAATATAGACGATCACTTTCAATGGCTAACTTAGCTTTACGTGGAATATAAGTGGTTGTATTTATGGGAGTTCTTAGTGCTTTATTGTACTTGACAACTGCTCCCTTTTGATTGTAATATAAATAATCAGTATTACAAGTTATGGAAGAAAAACTTTTGGTATAGTAAGTCTTATCTAGAGTAGTGTAAATATCAAATGTAAAGACTCCTAGTGTTGAGTCTGCAACATGGACTTGTCCGTTGAGTTCCCATATTTTAAATGGATTAATTTGCTTTCTAGTGATTGAATTTAAATAGTTAGATTCAGCTAGTCTCTTTCCTGATTTGCTAATTTTCAACAATTTATTTTCTGACATATCAATAAGCCAAATATGGTTGTCGTATGATCTTGATACGCAAGTAACATTATTCATCTGAAAGTCATTCAATCGAACTTCACCTCTTATGTTGAGCATATTATCAAAAAATACAAGAATATTTTGATCTTTGTAGAACACATAAATTTCAAATGGATTAGAGCAATCAATACTAGTAATATTTCCGTATGATTTGTTGTTTACATTTGTTATTAATTTGTTATTGGGGCCATATTTATACAACGTCAATAAGTCATCTGAAATATACTTATTACCTTTAGCATCGATACTCAAATAAGAAATATTTTTTAAGTTATTTAAGGTAAGGGTATCTTGACCTTTTACTTTAAGCGAACTTAAAATACTAAGAGATATAATTATGTAATTTAACTTTATCATTTTCGAATGTTGCATATGTAAAGTGGGTTACCCAGTCACCAAGATTTATCACTTTAGTGGAACGATTAATTAAATGTTCAAGTGGTTTATGTCTATGTCCGAAAATAAAGAAATCGATTGAGTTTGTCTTGGAGTATTCCTTAGCAAATAGAATCTGATACTCTTTTTCTAAAGGAATTTCAACTTGATCCAGTTGACTGTTTTTCTTTCTGCTTTTTCTACTTAAATAATTTGCGAATCCTACTCCAAAATTTGGGTGCAAACGACGAAACAACCATATAGCTATTCGACTCCTAAAAATTTTGCGGATAATCTTGTAACCTCTTTCTTCTTTCCACAAAGCATCTCCATGGTGTATGTAAAATTTTTTGCCATCAATTTCACCTATCCATTCTTCATCTATAACTTTAAGGCCAATTTCTTTTTCCAGGTAATCAAATGTCCACATATCGTGGTTTCCTTTGAAAAAGTAGATTGAAATTCCTGAGTCAGTCATTGATGCAAGCTTTCCAAGTAATCTATTAAAGTACTTTGGAACTGTGGTTTTATATTCAAACCAAAAATCGAATATGTCACCTAATAGAAAGAGGTTTTCGCAATCTTGTTCTATGGATTCTAGCCATTGAACAATTTTTTTTTCACGAACTAATGATGAGGTGTAATCAGGGGTTCCTAAATGAAAGTCAGAAGCGAAATATGTCTTGCCCATTATCTATGCAAAAATAGCTATTAATGAGCTTCTAACCAGTTGTCGCCATTTCCTGCCTCAGCAATAACAGGAACATTTAGAGGCAAAGCAACCTCCATTTCATGTTTAATAATTGCTTTAATTTTATCTAAATCCTCTTTTGGGACATCAAATAATAATTCGTCATGGACTTGAAGTATCATTTTAGTTTTTGTGTCTAATGTTAACAAACGCCTATGAATGTTAATCATCGCAAGCTTTATCATATCTGCAGCACTCCCCTGAATTGGAGCATTTATTGCGTTTCTTTCTGCAAACCCAACAACAGTTTGATTATTAGAGTTTATATCCGGGATGAATCGTTTTCTACCCATTATTGTCTTAACAAAGCCATTTTCTCTACAGAAATTGATGGTGTCATCCATATATTTTTTCACACCACTAAATTGTTCAAAATAGGCATCTATTAAGTCTTTAGCCTCTGTTCGAGAAATTTTTAAATTTTGTGCTAAGCCAAAAGCACCTTGGCCATATATGAGACCAAAGTTCACACTTTTAGCTTTATAACGTTGTTCTTTTGTGACATCTTCTAAGCTTATCCCAAAAACTTTTGAGGCAGTTGCTGTATGTATATCCATGCCATTATTAAAGGCTTCGATCATTCCTTTATCCTCGGCAATAGATGCTACAATTCTTAATTCTATTTGGGAATAATCAACGGCAAGTAATGTGTGGTCTTTGTCTCTTGGTACGAAAGCTCTCCTTATTTCTTTACCCAAGTCTGTTCTTATAGGGATGTTTTGTAGGTTGGGGTTTGTGCTACTTAACCGACCGGTAGCAGCCACGGCTTGAGAAAAATGTGTGTGTACTCTTCCAGTTTTTTGATGAATTAATTTGGGTAATGCATCCACATAGGTTGAACGTAATTTGTTGATTTTTCTAAATTTTAGAATATTGCTTACAATTTGATTTTCACTTGCTAGTTTTTCTAGCGTTGCTTCATCGGTTTTATATTGGCCTGTTTTAGTTTTTTTGGCCTTAGCATCTATTTTTAAATGATCAAATAATACCTCACCTAGTTGCTTTGGGCTAGCTATATTGAAATTCATGCCTGAAATTGCATAGATGGATTTTTCAATTTCAATAGACATACGTTCCAGCTCGATTGAATAGTCGCTTAAGAATTTGCTATCCACTCTTATTCCTTCCATTTCAATATCAGAAAGTACATGCACTAAAGGCATTTCAAGGCGAATCATCAAATGTGCCAGTTCCTTATCCATCAATTCGTTATAAATTTTTTGTTTTAATTGGAAGGTGATATCAGCATCCTCACATGCGTATTCTTTAGCCTTTTCAATTGGCACATCAGCAAATGATAACTGGTTTTTGCCTTTTTTCCCAATTAAACTCACGATAGAAACAGGTTTGTAATTAAGGTATTTTTCTGCTAAAATATCCATGTTATGTCGGCCATCAGGATTAACTAGATAATGGGCAAGCATCGTGTCAAATTGCGGGCCAGCTATTCTTATGTCGTATTTCATCAAAACCTTTAAGTCATACTTTAAGTTCTGGGCTATTTTTTCAATCTTCTCACTTGCAAAGACATTTTTAAATTCAGCCAAAATCACTTTTGTTTCATCAAAGTTGTCGGGCATATTTACATAATAAGCTTTCCCTTTTTCATAAGAAAATGAGATTCCAATAACTTGAGCATCTAATTCATTTAAGGAAGTGGTTTCAGTGTCAAAACAAAAAGATTCTACTTTTTCTAATTTGGATATCAATAAATTTCTTTTTACTTGATTATCAATAAGTTGATAATCGTGGTCGGTGGTTTCAATAGTGTTTATTTTAGGGTTTTGTGTGGAGCTTTTTAGTATAACTGAATTTTGATTAGAGCTAGAAAATAAATCTCCTTGAACAGTTTTTGGCTCACTCATCGTGTCACTAAAAACTCTTTTTGTTAATGTACGAAACTCTAACTCTTTAAATAGTTTATTGATTTCTTCTTTATTTGGATCCGACCTTAACAAATCAGTTTCATCAAATGTGACTGGGACATCTGTAATGATTTTTGCTAAATGCTTCGATAGAAATGCTTGATCCTTATTGTTTTCAATCTTTTCTCTCAATTTACCTTTAATCTTATCTGTATTGTTATAGAGATTTTCCATCGACCCATATTCTAATAGTAATTTTGATGCTGTTTTTGCACCTACACCAGGAATTCCTGGTATATTGTCGACTGCATCACCCATCATCCCTAGGTAATCAATGATCTGTTTTGTGTCATTTAGTCCAAATTTTTCACATACTTCCTCGGGTCCCATAATTTCTGGAGCGTTTCCACCTCGTGCGGGTTTAAAAATGAGTATATTCTCTGTGACTGCTTGTCCAAAATCTTTATCTGGTGTCATCATGTAAGTTATAAACCCTTCTTGTTCGGCTTTAGTAGCCATAGTAACAATTACATCGTCAGCTTCATATCCTTCTTTTTCAATGATAGGAATGTTAAAAGCGTCTATAATTTGCCGAATAAATGGTTCAGATCTTTTGATATCTTCTGGTGTTTCGTCTCTGTTTGCTTTATATAAAGGGTATTCTTTTTTCCGAATATTTTCTGATTTATGATCAAAACATACTGCAATATGTGTGGGCTTGTGTTTTTCTATTACTTCTAACAGTGTAGTTGTAAATCCAAATATTGCATTGGTGTTAAGTCCATAGGATGTTATTCTAGGATTCTTGATAAATGCATAATAAGACCTGAATATTAGTGCATATGCATCGAGTAGAAATAATTTTTTTTTAGCAGACATAATTAAAGTTGCTCAAAAGTAAATCAATTTTGAATTATACATTGTGCTTGAACACTCAATCAAATTTTTACCTTTGTTGTTTAAACATCTTAAATGGACTTTTCACCAAATTATAATTTAGTTCAGGAATTAAAATGGCGTGGCCTATTTCACCAGGCGGTACCAGGTACAGAAGATCTCCTTTTGGAGGAAATGACTAGCGGATATGTTGGTTTTGACCCAACAGCGGATTCTTTACATATTGGTAATTTAGTACCTATTATACTATTAGTTCACCTTCAAAAAGCTGGGCATAAGCCAATAGCTCTTGTTGGTGGTGCAACAGGAATGGTTGGTGACCCGTCAGGCAAAAAGTCGGAGCGTCAACTTCTAGATATAGATTCAATTAACTACAACCTCAACAGTCAGAAAAAGCAATTAGAACAATTTTTAGACTTTGATTGTGGAGAAAATAGTGCCGAAGTAGTAAATAACTTTGATTGGTTTACGAGTATTTCGTTTTTAGATTTTATTAGAGATGTCGGCAAGCATATTTCGGTCAACTATATGATGGCTAAGGATTCAGTTAAAAACCGCTTAGAAGATGGCATGAGCTTTACAGAGTTTAGTTACCAGTTGGTTCAAGGATTTGATTTTTACCATCTTTGGAGTGAAAAAAACGTAAAACTTCAAATGGGAGGAAGCGATCAGTGGGGGAATATTGTGACAGGAACTGAACTCATACGAAGAAAAGGAAATGGCAAAGGGTTTTCTTTGACGGCACCGTTGATTACAAAATCTGACGGGAGTAAGTTTGGCAAAAGTGAGGGAGGAAATGTTTGGCTTGATGCAAAAAAAACTAGTACATACCAATTTTATCAATTCTGGATGAACACTTCGGATGAAGATGCTGAGCGTTACATAAAAATATTTACTCTACACACAAAGGGTTATATCGAAGATCTTATTAAAGAACATAAAAATGCTCCGCACTTGCGGGCTCTTCAGAAAGACTTAGCAGCATATATTACTAAATGGGTGCACGGAGATACTGGATATGAAACAGCATTAACAGCAACAGATATTCTGTTTGGGAAAGCTACATCTGACAGTTTACGGAATTTAAGTGAAAATGACTTTTTTTCTATATTTAACGGTGTTAAAAAATACCAAGTGTCTTATGTTCACGGAGTTAATATTGTGGATTTGTGTGCAGATTCAGGGTTTCTCCCAAGTAAAAGTGAGGCAAAACGTGCATTAAAAGAAAATTCTGTGTCAGTGAATGGTGAAAAAGTTACGGAGGATTTTATCTTTTCAGAAGCAGATTTAATAAATTCAAAATACGTTCTATTACAGCGAGGTAAAAAGAATAAATTTATACTCATAAAGAGTTAGCTTATGATATCAATTGACCCTAAAGAAATATCTGTCTCTAAACTTCATCGATACCTTTTAGGAAGTATTGGCCCTCGTCCAATTGCTTTTGCAAGTACAATTGACAAAAAGGGCAATAGAAATTTAGCACCATTTAGTTTTTTTAATGTATTTAGTGCTAATCCGCCCATACTCATATTTTCCCCAGCACGAAGTGGAAGAACGAATACGAATAAAGACACTTATTTCAATGTAAAAGAAGTTCCTGAGGTTGTGATTAACGTGGTTACATATGCAATGGTTCAGCAAATGAGTTTGGCAAGTTCACCATTTGATAAGGATACAGATGAATTTGTTAAGACAGGTTTTACACCGGTTGAATCTGAAACAATTTTACCATTTAGAGTCTTAGAATCGCCTGTTCAATTTGAGTGCAAGGTAAAAGATATAAGAGAACTGGGGTCCAACGGAGGTGCGGGGAATTTGATTTTTTGCGAAGTCAGTAAGATACACATAAATGAGTTTGTTCTTGACCAAGATGGCTTGGTTGATCAACAAAAGATAGATTTAGTCAGTAGAATGGGGGGTAACTGGTATTGTAGATCAGATAAAAACTCAATGTTTGAAGTTGACAAACCAATAGCAACTGTTGGAATTGGGGTTGATGCTTTACCGGATAATATTCGCTTGAGTAAAGATTTGACTGGTAATGATCTTGGAAAAATTGGCAGTATGCAAAGGATACCTAGTACAAATGAGCAAAGGGAACTACTCTCCAACTATTCAGGAGGTCGCACCCTTGAAAATGCTAAAAACTTATTGAATTCTAATAATGTGACTTTAGCTTATGCCATACTTAATCAGTTAAATCAATGAATATTCAAAAGTTATTCTTTAAGATAATAATTTCTTTTTCATACTTACTAAGGATATGGGTGTTGATATTGCCTACATCCATTGCTATTATATTCATGAAAGAAGAAGGTTGGAAATATGGTTTTACGTTTATTCAGAGTAATTTAAATGTTGCTTTTTTTACGTCGTTTGCATTTGGTTTTTTGATATCTCTTTATCATACGTTAAGTTTTGAAGAAGCAGAGGGAGCCCCAGATCAGAATTACTTAAAATCTCATCAAGAGGTTCAAGTTAAAAGTGATTTTACATTAGAGCAATTAGAAGATTGGTTAATAAACAATTCCAAGTATAAAGAGGTGAAACTACTTGATAGTCAAATATCAGCTTTAAAAAAGGTGTATTTTTTGAAGGCAGATAAGATTGAAGTTTCAAAAAAAGAGAATGTGTTTACTATAAAAAGTACCCCTAGTTTTAAATGGTGGTTTATTGATTTTGCAAGAAACTATAAAACGGTCAAAAGTATAGCAACTGTGGTTAAGAAAAAGTTATGAGGGTTTGTGTTTTATCAGGTTCAGCTAGAAAAAACAACAATACACTTCGTGTATCTAAAGCACTTTCGAATCAGTTTAGTGATTCGGTAATTGTTGACTTTCAAGAATATGATTTGCCAAACTTTAATCAAGCAAGTATTGCAAAAGATAATCAATCAGCATTTCAAACAAAGTTGATTGATTCAATTAAAAAATCAGATTTATTATGTGTAGTTACACCTGAATATAACTGGTTTCCAACAGCTGAGATTATTAATACTATTCATCAATTAGCTCAAGAGGATTATATTCATATTTTCAACCACAAAGTAATTGCCACAGTTGGAGTTAGTGCAGGAAGAGGTGGAAGAATGCCAGCAGTTCAACTTGTCACAGTATTCAATAAAATAATTGGATTTTTTAATCTTGAGAGTATGACTTCATCATATTCTTTTGAGGTACAAGAGGTGACCAAGTGTATTGATAGTGATGGATTTTTGTTGGACAACGAGCATTTTAATAAAGGGCTTTCATCATTTGTAAACTATTCCCTAAAAGTTGCTAAAAGATGGCATTTAAATAAATGAAAATTTCTACATTGCGAAAGCTAAAGAACATTGCTATTTCGTATGAAAATATTTTTATCATTAATAGGACTTATTTTTTCAATTCAGGCTTATTCACAGAATACAAGTTTTGTGAAACTGATTCTAAATGATTCGTCAGATCAAGCACAGGCCTCATTTCAATCATCATCGGGCGATTATTTTTTGCTATATAATACCAATAGTTCAGGTCAGGGTAGTAAGGATTTTGGGGTATCTAAAACGGATGGTTTAGGTGGTGTGATTTGGTCATATACTTATGGTAAACCATATCAAGACAGTGCAACAAGTATGAGCCCAACAAGTGATGGCGGGATTATTATTTGTGGATATACTGAAGGGAGTTTAAATAATGAAGATGGTTTTGTGTCTAAGATAAGTTCAAGTGGCACACTTCAATGGTCGAGGACGTTTAAAACAGATAGTTCTGAACAGCTTTTTGATGTAATTCAATCGATATCTGGGGATTATTATGCCTGTGGTTATGTAAAAACTGATTCTTTGGACGATAACATACTCATATGCAAACTGACAAGCAATGGAAATGTATCATGGACACGTTCGTTTGGGGGTAAAGGGAATGATAGAGGATATTCATTGTTAGAAGATAATCGTGGAAGAATCATTATTGCTGGCAATACAGAAAACGACTCTGTAAACATAGGTTCAAAGGGAGATAGTGATTTTCAGCTTTTAGCAATTTCTTCTGCCGGAGGTGTCTTACTATCCAAAAATATTGGAACTAGTGATTCAGAGTTTGCAACTAAAATAATCAGATCTCAAGATAATAAATTTTATGTTGCAGGCGATATTAAACTTAATGGTGGAAATGATGAAGAAATCTTAATATGTAAGTTAGATACAAATTTTGATGTAATTAGTAATGAGCTATTGGGTACAAATCTGATTGATCAGTTAAGAGATTTAAAACTCGGAGAAAATAATTCTATTGTTATAGCAATTTCAGCAACCACTCCATTTTCTAGCGATGCTATTGTATGTAATCTAACTTCTTTAGGTAATATTTCTCCAGGTCAAAAGCTTGGTGGGATGGATCTTGATGGTCAGTCAGGAGTTTCTATAATGGGGTCATCTGCCCAAGGTTTTTCATTATTTACATCGGGGACTTCACTAGGGAATACCTCCTCGGAGGATTTATATATTACTAAAATCCCTAAATCCTTTAACATTCAATGTGCTACAGATGTTGAATTTGTTCGACTAATGGGTAGCATGAGTCTAAGCAAGAATAGTTTTTCACAGATTACATCATTGAATACGAATGCAAGTGTTTCATTTACTAAAAATAAATTCAATTCAAGCGATTCGGTTATTTGTTGTAGTCTAGAAGCAAGAGTTATAGGGGATACACTGAGTATTTGTTCAGGCAGTTCAGTTAATATCGGTAGGTCATCAATTAGTGGTTATAAATATTCCTGGACATCAACAACAGGCTCATCGTTTTCGAGCAGTATAGCCAATCCAAGAGTTTCTCCAATAGGTGACACTGAATATAAGCTTGTTGTATCTTCTGCTGACGGTTTGTGCAAGTCGGATTCAGCAATAATTTCTGTAAAAGTAAACCCACGAAGGTCACAGAAATTTTTATCTGATACGTTCTTTTGTGATGGATCATCTGTAACTGTAAATGGAATGAAAGACATGCTGTTATATGAATGGGAGAATCAAAACGGAGTAAAGATTAATACCAATTCTGTCACCCTTTCTAACGCAGATACGCTTAATTTGTTAATGATTGACAATAATATTTGTAAGTATTATGATACCCTTTATGTTGAGCAAAAATCGCTACCAGTATTTACATTAGGAAATGATACAACAATTTGTGAGAACCTAAATGTCACATTTACTGGACCATCAAATATGCAGTCCTATACTTGGAATAATATCACATCTGCTAATCAAACTTATGCTACCAACCAGTCTAAGATTCATACTTTAACCGTTGTTGATAGTTTTGGTTGTGTTTATTCAGATAGCATTCAAATCCTCACTAATCCGTCTTCTAAAATTGATATAGGACAAGATACTGCTTTTTGTGAAGGGTTAATGATAGAGTTTTTTGGTCCATCATTTTTTACGGGTTACAAATGGAACGGTATAAGTTCATCTAAAAATACATTTTCAACTAGTATGGATACAATGGTATATGTGGAGGCATATAATAGCTTTGGATGCCCTGCGTTTGATACAGTTAAAATCCAATATTTTGAGACACCTAAATTTAGTTTTGGTGCAGATACTGGTTTTTGCGATGTTGTGGATTATCAACTAATAGGACCAGTTAATATGAAAGATTATTTATGGTACAATGGTAGTTCAGCTGAAATGATGAATATAAAAGGGCCCGGTCTTTATTATTTGGAAGTTACAAATGAGGATGATTGTTCATATATAGATAGTATATCAATAAGTAAATATGAAAGTCCAATTATTTCTCTAGGAAATGATACAGCTTTAAGAACTAGTGATCCATTAACATTAACACCTGGTTCAGGTTATAATTCTTATCTATGGAGTACAGGCGAAACTACTGAGAGTATTGAGGTTGTTGCTAAAAATAAATATAGTGTTACAGTGATTGATTCGAATGGCTGTTCTGGGTATGCAGAAATGAGGATTACTAGTTCTGCAGGTAGTCAAACGATTGAACAGAATCAAATTTCAATATTTCCAGTTCCTGCAAATAACATTATTGTCATTATTTCAGAAAACATAAAAGATCAGGGTAATCTTATATTGTCAAATATTTTTGGACAAGAAGTTATAAAAACTTCAATTGATGGTTCCAAAAACATATTAGATGTTTCGGAGTTAATTCCAGGCACATATAAGCTCATACTCACATATCCAAATCAAGTCTTTCACCAAACGATCATTATTAATCGGTAATGTCCATTGAAGTTCAAAATTTAACCAAAATTTATGGCAGCCAGATAGCTTTAGATGAAGTTTCATTTTCAATTGGGCCATCAGAAATCGTTGGATTTTTAGGGCCAAACGGTGCTGGGAAAAGTACTACTATGAAAATCTTAAGCGGTTATGTTAATGAGACTTCTGGTAGTGCACATATTTTAGGTATGGACGTATCTACAGATGGGTTAAAGATCAAAAAAAGAGTAGGCTATCTTCCAGAATTAAATCCTCTTTATGGAGATATGTTTGTTAAAGAGTATCTTGGATTTATTGCTGATATTTATAAAATCAAGGACTCAAGGACAGCTATTAATAAAGTTATTGATTCGACAGGACTTGGAAGTGAGTGTCATAAAAAGATTAGTCAATTATCTAAAGGATATAAACAACGTGTAGGTCTAGCACAGGCTTTAATAAACGATCCTGACGTACTTATTCTAGACGAGCCAACTTCCGGATTAGATCCCAATCAAATGAAAGAGATAAGAAACCTCATTCTCTCTCTTGGGGAAGACAAAACCATTTTATTATCCTCACATATAATGCAAGAAATAGAGGCTATGTGCAGTAGAGTGATTATAATTAATAAAGGAAAGGTCATCGCTGATGATACATTAGATGCAGTCAAGAAAAATTGGGGCAATAAACAGAATTCAATTCATGTGAGATTTAGAGATGCAATAGATCTATCTATATTATCTTCAATTTCTGCTATAAAGTCGATCGATTCAATAGATGAAAAAACATTCATTGTCTATTCCGAACCCCATGTAGACTTAGCCGAGTTACTTTTTAAATTTGCGGTTACCTCTGATACAATTATTGTTGAGCAAAGGGAACAGGAAAAGTCTTTAGAATCTATTTTTCAAAAGTTAACAGATTATGATTAGTATCTTTAAGAAAGAAATAAGAAGCTTTTTAAGTTCATTAATCGCTTATGTAGTTATTGTTGTTTTTTTATTAATTATTGGATTATTTACGTGGGTTTTTGCTGATGGTAATGTTCTTGTTTTGGGTCATGCTAATTTGGATATTCTCTTTTTTATGGCACCATGGGTGTTCACATTCTTAATATCTTCTATTACCATGAGGTCATTTTCAGAAGAATTAAAGCAAGGAACATTTGAAATTTTGAGCACAAAGCCTATTACTGATGTTCAAATTGTTTTAGGTAAATTTTTGGCATCAGTGACCTTAGTTGTCTTTGCAGTACTCCCAACATTGGTGTATGCATATTCAATATACAGATTGGGTTCACCCGTAGGCAACATCGACACTGGTGCTACTATGGGGTCCTATATTGGATTGATATTGTTGGGTGCTTCATATGCTAGTATAGGAATATTCTCATCTGTAATTACACCTAATCAAATTGTTGCGTTCATACTAGGTCTTTTTTTATGTTTCTTTTTTTATGTTGGTTTTCAGCAATTAAGTAACCTTTCATTATTTGGCTCATATGATAGTTTTGTTCAATCTCTAGGAATACAATTGCATTATGATTCAATTAGTCGAGGCGTTGTTGACTCTAGAGATTTGGCTTATTTTATGTCTTTAATCTTTATTTTTCTTAGTTTAACATTATTAGCTTTAAGGGGTAGAAAGTGGTAGTTAAAATTATTAATAAGAATAAAAAGATAATGGGAAAAGTCATTCTCGGTGCATTGGTGATTTGTTTGTTTAACTTCATAGCTAATGAGTTTTATTTCCGAATAGATTTAACCAAAGAAAAGAGATTTACATTATCCACTTCCTCACGAGAATTATTGAAAAAGCTGGATGACGATTTGTACATAACAGTTTTTTTGGATGGAGACCTTCCTGTTGAATACAAGCAACTTCAATCAGCTACACGAGACATATTAAATGAGTACAGATTGGCCTCTGATGGTAGGGTTAAGTTTGATTTTGAGGATATTTTAGCTGGCAAGAATATTAAGGAGAAAGAGTCAATCCTAAAAGAAGTTTTTAAAAAAGGGTTGCAAATTGAACAGCCCGAGTTAAGACCAGATGAGTCACCTACAGAAAAATACATATTACCATCAGGTATTGTTTTTTATAAAGGTAAAGAATATCCAATTAATTTATTAAAACGTCAATTTGGGAAATCATTAGAGGTTGAAATTAATAGCTCGATTGAACTATTAGAGTACGAAATTGGAACAGCTATTCGAAAAGGATTGTCGGGCAAAAGTATCAAATTAGCTTTCTCATCTGGTCATGGGGAGCTTTCATCAATAGAAACAGCTGATATAGCTAATTCATTAAGTGAATTTTATTCCTTAGATAGAATAAACCTTAATCTAAGAGATAGTAATTGTTATAAAATATTCGCTTCTGATGTAGTAAATAACCCTCAGAAACCTGTTTTTAGTGTATTAGTTGAGGGATTAATTAATAAGCTAAAATCATACAAAGGTCTTATAGTTGCAAAGCCCGTGATTGAGTTTACAGAACCAGAAAAATATATTTTAGACCAGTATGTGATGAATGGTGGCAAGGTTATTTTTCTCATTGAAAACCTACTAGCCGAAATGGATTCAGTTGCAAAGTACGGGCAGGTAATGACCGTAAATCATGGGCATAATTTAGATGACATCTTATTTCAGTACGGTATAAAAATAAAACCAAATCTTGTACAGGATATCCAATGTCATGGAATTCCAGCGATAAACCAGCAAACAAATCGTCCAGGGTTTTGGCCATGGATCTTTTACCCATTATTTAGTGCAGTTGATGACAACCCTGTTTCTAGAAATTTAGAAAATGTTTGGGGAAGATATTGTAGCACACTTGATACTACTGCTCGTAAAACTCTTAAAAAAACAGTGTTACTTCGTTCATCTAGTAAGTCAAGAGTGGCTGCGAATCCAGTATTGCTTTCATTAGATATTTTGAAGAATAAACAAAATCCATCAAATTTTAGAAATGGAAACCAAATTTCTGCTGTTCTTATTGAAGGAGAATTTATTAGCCCTTTTCGATATAGAGATGGTGTAAAAAGATCTTTTGATTTACCTTTTTCAGAGTCAATAGCTCAAAATTCAATGATTGTGATTGGTGATGGAGATTTAATCAGAAACCAAGTGTCCTCAGATGGTAAGGTGTATCCATTGGGGTATGATAAGTTTGCTTCTAAGCAGTTTTCTGGACCCGTAGAGTTTGCAAATAAAAAGTTTTTTCTAAATTGTGTTGACTATTTATGTGACGATAATAATCTTATAGAAGTGAGAAGTAAGGAGGTGATACTTCGTTTATTAGATAAAGGGAAGATTAAAAAAGATAAACTTTTTTGGCAATCTTTAAACATGATACTTCCCATTTTCATGATTATGATTTTTGGCCTTTTGAATACATTTTATCGAAGAAAAAGATGGGCTTGAGTATACATAGGTGCATACATTTGAGTTTTTTTGTTGTTTTGCTTTGTATTTTTAAGCCAAACTTTGCTCAAGATAATAGCTACTTGAGCTTAAGCAGTACGCCAGGATTTTTATTAGCCCATAGAGCAGATTTAAAGAATTTAGCTGCACATAATTATGGCTTTGATATTTCATTTGAAAAAGAAAAAGAAAATTCGTATTGGGGCACAAATTACAATAAGCCTTCGACAGGTATTGGACTTATGTATTATAATTTAGGTATGGAGCAAACAGGTCATGCTTTTGGGTTTTTGTCTCATATAAAATTAAAAGTTTTTTCATTCCGAGAGGTAGATTTTCGATTTAGAATGGGTGCAGGATTAGCATATTTAACCAAGAAGTTTGACGTTTTTGAAAATAGAAGAAATCAAGCTATTGGTAGTAATATTAATGGAAGTATGCAGTTTGGTTTGGTTGGTAGAAAAGAACTTACTAATGATGATTATATTGAGACCGGAATTTCCATCTCTCATTATTCTAATGCCGCTTTTAAGGTTCCGAATTTAGGGTATAATATTCCCTCAATTACATTAAGGTATGGTTTCCATAATAAAGTTGATAAGGAAATAAAACCTATACCTGTGCTTAAAAAGAAGAAAGTTGATTGGACTGCTCTTTTTATTTATGGCAGAAAGCAACGAAACTTTGCAAATCCAAAGGATTTCAATATTTGGGGCCTTCAATTAAGAGGATTATTCAATAAGGGTGAAGTGAGGGCTTGGCGTTTTGGTTTGGACTATACATTGGATAAGTCATATGTACACTCAATAAATCCTGAGATATCCCCATATCATATCTCAGTTATGGATCAGTCTGAGCTTGCTCTTGCTGGTGGTTTTCAGTGGGGATTTGGCAAGGTCAATATAATTGTTGAAATGGGTGCTTATTTATATAAGCCTTCAATACTCAAGAATGCATTGAGTCAGCGTATGGGGTTAGCTTACAAGTTTAATAAAAAATGGTATACACAAGGAATGCTGAGATTTCATCGAGGTGTAGCTGATTTTTTTGAAATAGGGTTAGGTTATCAATTATGAAATATCTTAGTTGGTATATAGTTATAATAATGTTGTCTTCATGCAGTGGTCAGCAAAAGGATGATTGCTTAACCAGTATGGGTGATATTGTTTCACTAGATAGAGATGTGTCTGGATTTGACAAACTATACGTTGAGGATAGAATAAAGGTTGTTTTAATTCAAGATAGTACTCAATATGGTAGAATAGAATTAAATGGACCATCCAATCTTTTAGATCAGATTGAAAGTAATGTGTCAAACAAGCAACTCAGATTAGTAAATAGGAACACCTGTAATTTTGTTCGTTCGTTTAATTATGAAATCAAGATAATTGTCTACATAAAAGAGTTGACGGGTCTTCACATAGAATCTATTGCAGAAGTTGTATCGAACGACACTATTAATATTGGATTTTTAAATATTTTACATCCAGCACTATCAGATATTAAGCTAATATTGTCTGGAGACGAGGTTTTCATTCAATCAAGAAATTCAGCTAAAACCATACTTGAGGGAAATTTAAGAGTTCTTAAGGGGAGCATAGAAGAAATTTCAGATTTAAATTCAGAACACCTTATTTGTGAAGAAGTATATATCGATTCACATTCTCCTTTAGACTGTTATGTTAATGCAACAAAAGGCATGTATATGAACATACATAATTCTGGTAATATTTTCTATCTCAATGAACCAAGTGAATATAAAATCCTTGCAAATAGAACGGGTTCTGGTCAGTTGATAAAAAAGTAAGGCCGATTCTTTGATGAATCGACCATTTACATACGCTTTAACTACTTAACAATAATGCTTTTAGGCTTAATTTTTTGTTTCTTTTTTATAACAACCTCTAACACGCCATTGATTAAGTTAGCTGAAATTGATTGTTGATCTGAGTTCTTTGGTAGAGCTATTCGTCTTTTAAAATCTTTAAAATTAATTTCAGACTTTAATAAGGTTAATCCTTCATTATTTTCTTGATTAGTCGTACCGAATATGATTAAGGTGTTGTTGTCAAGTGATAATGAAACATTTTTTTTATCAACCCCAGGCATAACTGTTTTGATATGGTATGATTTTTCATCTTCATAGATGTTCACTTTTGGAAGATTGACTTGGTTATCTTTTATGCTTTGAGTATTTAAAATCTCATGTAACACGTTATCAAAATTACTTTGGAAGATGTCTGTGATTACTTTAGGCTGTCTAATATTCATATTTTTTAATTTTATATTGAAACTACTATCAAATTACATTCCCAGTGTAAAATTAAGACAAAATGACACATTTCTCTTAAAATTGTTTAAATTAAACGCCATATTGGCATAAAATATTTAAATAGTTTACAAAAAAATCCGTTCTAGGTAAACCAGAACGGATTTGAAACTAGAATAATTATTTTAGTTATTTCTAGTGTTGAACAATAATTTTAGATGAGCTTCTTGAATTATTACCTTGAATCTCAACAAAGTAGTTTCCTGATTTCCAATTAGAAGTTGCTATTCGTATTGTTTTAGAATTTTTACCTTTTGATTGATAAATTATATTTCCATTAAGACCGTAAACCTTCAGTATATAATCTCCTTTGATGTTTGCATCTATATTAACAAAATTATTTGCAGGATTTGGATACGCATTAATTATTCTTGTTGTTGTGTTATTAGTTTTAGGTCGAACACTTGTAAGCATAGACTTTGTTTCCCAGATTCCCATACCATGGGTTCCTGCATATATCCTAGGACCTGTAGATGAATTACTTTCAACCTGAACAAGATCAAAAACGGGGACCCTTGGTAATGGTATATCGTTATCCACTCCATCACCTGCTTCTGACCATGTGGGGTTTGTAGATCGTCCATTATTGGTTGCCCAAATACCAAATTCTGTACCCAATATAATAACATCAGGATTTTTGATACTTACTACTGCGTGATAGACTGGGAATTTAGGTAGATTACTTTGAATACTTGACCAATTAGGCGATGCATCCATTGCATTTTCTGTGCTGTACACATAATTTGTATTACCATAATTTCCAATAGTTGCAATCATACGATTTGAGTTTTCTGGATCTATTGCAACTGACGTAATAGTTCTAGCTGAATTTACACCAAGCCCTTGTGATATGACTAAAGTGCTTAGATTCGAAGCTATTTGATTATTAATAGGCAAACTTAAGGTATCAAATTGTGTAGATAATAGATTATCAACTCTATAAATCTTTCCGTTGCCTGTAGTTACAAATAATGATTCACCGTTTTTGCTGGGAGTCATGTAATGAACACGCTTCAAGTTTGAAATTCTAAACCATCGAATTGATCCGTCTTTTGGATTTGTTGGGTCATGAGGCTTCCCATATACATTTTTACACATCCATATGCCGTCATTTGTAGCAAAGTATAATCTTGCGTTTGCTATTGAATCATCTGATTCTCTGTTACCATAGGTTTCGATACTATCAATAACTGCAGGATTTTCCCAAAGTGTAAATGGATTATTAAAATATCCTGTGGGTCTACTTGCTGATGCAAAAGAAGAGCTAATTCTATTGTCCCAAATAGATTCAAAACTTGAACCAGCAGTGATGGATCTTCTTAAATTACCGTATTGGCTCTCACCAAACATGAAATTTGGATTATAAGTACTTATAGCACATTCAAAACCGTCTCCACCTATCACTGTTTCAGCAATTTTTCTTGGATATGATTCTCCAGTAATTAGAAGTGTATTATTATCTTGTGTTCCTCCCAAAATTCTTCCTCTAACATCTGCTGCAATTCCATAGAATTGTGTTGTACTTAAATTTGTACTGATATTCTTATAACGATCTAATTCAGGGGTAGTTGTTCTAGCAACACCTCCATCGCTACATATGTACATGATGGGATCTTCCCCAGTATTATCAAACGTAATTAAGTGCTTATCCGAGTGAATTCCAAATGGGTTTTGAGGCGAGTTAAAGGTGTTTCCAACAATTTTAGGTCCATCTTGAAGTGTCCATTCTGCGAATAAAATACCTCCAATAAACACACGATCTTTATCACGTGGGTGAACTCCTAATGCAAGGTCATAAAGTCCTTGTGCTTGTAAACCTATGTAGGTGAATGGTGCAAAAAATTGGCTCATTTGACCAACTTCTTGTGTAAATGTTTGTCCTGCATCGGTCGATCTGTAAAGTCCAGTTAACGAGCCTCCACCATAGCTTTGACCATCAAAAGTTACATTACCTACGGTGAGAATATAACAATAGTTATCGTCTGATTCAGCCCAACCAATTGCCGCTCTTCTATTGTTAGTGAAACCACCAATAGTTTGATAGGATGATATATCATTTGGGGTAGCAGATCTCCAGATTAAATTTCCAATACTAGCAAGTAAAACGCCATTTTTATTGAATTTTATTTCTTTGCAGCTGCCGCCTTTTATCAATTTCCAGGTATCACCACCATTCTCACTAACTCTCAATCCGTTGGAAGAGCCTGAGTAAATATGATTAGTTGTAGGGTGGGCTGTTAAGATGTATACATTACCAAACGATTTGGTGTTTGCAAGCTCGCTAAAAGTCTCTCCATCTGTAGATTTATATATTCCCATTCCGTTGAAACCAGAACCTTCATCCCCATTAGGGTTTGATAGTAATAAGCCATTTTCACCTGTACCGTAAAACAATGTACCATCATTTGTTTGAGCCATGCTTACAATACCAAAATTTTCATCTCCTAAAGTGATTGGAGACCAGCTGCCTCCACCATTAGTTGATTTAAACACAGAACCAGAGACTCCTCCTGTATAAAGAATTGACGAATTATCTTTATCGATAACAAGACATCGTGTACGCCCACCAATATTATCAGGTCCTCTGAACTCCCATTTTAAGGGCCAGTCAGATTTGAATTTTGTATTATTTTGGAGGCTAATCTCATCAATAACTTGATTAACATCTTCATTAGATACAAAACCAGTATTCTGGTTGGCTCTTACTGATTTTAAATAAGACTGATATCCAGATATACCCTGAGTCTGTTTTATTCTTGGTGTATAGGCATTTCCAGGGACATCAATTGTTGAAACGATTGCGAAAATCGCTAGTGATAAAGCAGCTAACGCTAATATTATTGTACTTCTTTTCATAACTTTAAATATGATCACTTATTAAACATACGAATTTAAGTTTTGATTTAATACTTTCAAAGAATAGTTGACCTAGGTTGGTCATAAAATGGTAAGAAAACAATAATTATTTTTTCCGATTGAAACCATATTGTGTATAGATAGATATAAATGAAGAATTATTGGCTAGCAACAGTATATATAATCCTTTTGGGAAATAATTAATTCGAATGCCATTTTGCCAATTATGAGCTCGATTGTAGTTTCTCCATTGAATTAAAAAGTTTAGGTCAAAATGAATACCAGGTGTATATGACAGCTCACTTAACCCCTTTGTCCAAACGATACTTCCAATAATTGAATCTTGTTTACCTAGTAAGCCTTCATTTTGAACAATTATTTGATTTGGTTCGCCTGGCTTGTCAAATGAAACATAATAGGGTTTCATAATTCCTAATATTGGCCCTACTGAGGCACCTAAAAATAGTTTGGGTGAATTGTCTTGATGGGAGCCAATTTGATGATGAAATGTAAAGTCAATTCCAAATCCTCCTCCAGCATTAATTTTCCCGAGTACATATGGACTGGGATTGATGTACTTTTCATTTTTAATTCGCGTTTCTTGGGCATGTTTTATTGTATGACTGTATAGCGTAATCGAGTTTTTAATTTTTGAGTTGACTTTAGGAAAGCATGATTGAAAGTAAATTCCATACCCGTTTGTTGATATATTTATTCCTCCTGATAATTCAATTGAATGCTCTTGTGCATTTACACACAAAGCATTAAAAAAGAAAAACGTAAAAAATAAGTTGATGATATTCGTTTTAATCACAACCACTAAATTTCTAATAATTTACTAGATAATCCAAGACTTTGGATGATTTAATATTCATATGTGAATCTGTGAATTGGACAGTACCTCTATTATAAAAGATGATTTGTGGTGATTCATGTTTTATGTTAAAATATTTGGCAATTTTTAAAGAAAAATCACGCTGCTTTATTACGTCAACAAGAACAAAATTTGCACTTTCACTAATTTCTTTATGAATTCGTTCTATTCGTTGTAGTGCCATAGAGCTTATAGAACACCGATAACTGTGTTTGAAAATTAGTACAGGCCTTTCTTCTTCTAGCAAAGATTGAATATCATAATCCTTGGTAACTGACCACATGTTAACGGCTTATACTGCTTTGTTCTGAGAGATTTTGACCTGACTCATTCCCGGACAGGCATCTCTTGATTTACACGATACAAAAGCTGTACTTATGATAATTGCAAGAAATAGCAGGGATAAGATTTTTTTTATGTTCATGATAGTATGATAATATTGTGAGCGTTTAAAGTTAAACGTATTTACATTAAAATTAGTGCAAAGTAAAGATATTATCACGGTTTTATCTAGTAACGAGGGTATTCGTTTCATTCAAAATAATTTAAATAAAGATCCAGTTGCTTTAGCACTTAAGTATGCTGGTAAAACATCATTTGATTTAAAGATAGCATTGCAATTAATTGCTATTTATAGAAAAGCAGCTCAAAAAGTACCCATTATATCAAAGAATTTATTAGCTATCAATCAGCGTTCATACGAGCAGTCAACTTCAGAAGAGGTCGCAAAATATAAGTCTACTTTTATCAGTGGGGGAAAATTACTTGATTTGACAGCTGGTATAGGTGTGGATAGTATTTATTTAGCTGAAAACTTTGAACAGGTTGAAGCTATTGAATTGAATCAATCTCTTCATTTATTAGCAAGTTTTAACCTCAAAAAATTAGGAGTTACCAATATCAAGAGAATACATGGTGATGCTATTGAGTTGTTACCTAATAGAGTAGCGGATTGGATATATGTTGACCCTGACAGAAGAAGTAGTCATAGGCGATCTGTTGATTTAAGATATTTAAAACCAGATATTTTGGGTAATATAGACTTGATGAAGAAAGTAGCATCAAAAATCTATATTAAACTATCTCCGTTATTCGATTTAAGTGAAATTATGAGATGTTTTGATAACCTAGCATCTGTTCATGTAATTGCAGAAAAAAACGAGGTTAAAGAGGTGGGAATTATCATTGACTGTTCACTAGCTAATGAAACAAGTAATGCATTTATTCATCTAGCAGATGTTTATAATAATTTTAGAGTTTCGGTCCCGTTCGAAGAGTATTTTTCACGAAAAAACTATACTTATGAAAACAATTACAACAAGTTTTTGCATATTCCTTCAGTTTTAGTAGCAAAATCTTCATGCTTCCATTTTTTTACAAAGAGCAAAGGCGTTTCTAAGCACTTAAATTTCCAAATTTTTTTTTCTAAAAATAGTGCTTTAACAGGGTTTAGAACATTTAGTGTTATTGATAAATCATCGTTAACTGTCAAGAAAATAAAAGAATCCTTAAGAAAAAATAATTTGAATAAATTAAACATTATAATTAAAGGAATAAATGAATCACCAGCTAAATGGCATAAAAAATTAGGCACAACAGATGGGGGTGATTGGTTTTTATTTTTATTAAAATCTAGAGATAATGAAGCGATTCTCTGTAGGCGTTTTATTTAAGCTTACTTTTAATAAAGGCTTCTAAAGCTGCAACCATACTAGGGTGCTGGGGAGATGGTGCTGCTATTGTATTCTTTAATCCAGCTTCTGTCAAAGCTAGATCTGTTGTTTTACCCCAACCAGCAATTGCTCGATCTTCTTGTTCAAAATCCGGAAAATTCGCAAATAACGATGAAATACCCTGTGGGCTAAAAAAGACTAAGATGTCATAATAAACGCTTGCTAAATCAGACAAATCTGAATTCACTGTGTGATACATGATTGCTTCTGTATGGTTGATTTCCATTTTTTCCAAAAAATTAGGAATAACCTCATTACGTATATTAGAACAAGGAAAGAGATAATTGAGTGTTTTATGTTTTTTTAGGAGGTCTAAAAATGAGGAATTAGTACCTTTTCCTACAAACATTTTTCTTTTCCTCAGCTGAGTATATTTCTGAATGTACAAAGAAACTCCTTCATTGGTACAGAAATACTTCATTGTGGTAGGAATATCTACTTTCATTTCCTCAACTATTCTGAAAAAATGGTCAATTGCATTTCTTGAATTGAAAATAATGGCATCATGATCAAGAATCCGAAGTTTTTGCTTGCGTAAGTCCCTTGCCGGAACAGCTTTAACTTCTATGAATGGGTGAAAATCCACCTTAACTCCAAATTTTTCGGTCAGGGTGTCATAAACAGTTTTTTTGCCACCGGGGTGTGGTTGAGAAATAAGAATACTTTTAATGCTCAATTTTTATCTCCTTATATGTTATCGAACAATACCTTCATGAAAACCATTACACATATAAATTCGAATGTGCAAAGGTAAACAATTACAGTTAAAATGGGATAGCTAAAATTGTTTATTAGAATAACTGTGGTACCAATAAATCGAAGAGCAAGGTATATCAATAATGTTATTAAGACCACTATGTAGAACTTGCTAATTAATCCATAGGAGTATACATCTACAAGAGTTAAGCTTCCAATTATAATGGCAAATAATTGATTTATGCCATATTGATAATCAATAATTAAGTTGAATGTTTGTTTGGCTCTATGTAGTTGAAAGTAAGAGTAATCTAACATTAGTTTAACTAAGAATAAGCTTACAATACCCCCTAATATTATAAAGAATCTCATTGTATCAGTCTCATTAAACCAATATATATCGGGTAAATAAGAGTAAATAGCTATGCTAAATATTAAGGTCACAAAAAAAAACGAACTTAATCGAAAGATAATATTCTCATTATATTTTTCACTTTGCCATTGAAACCTTTGAATTGGGATTAATGATAAATGCTTTATGTGAAGAAATAAGTTAGGAATTAGAACATATATAAAAGCAATTAGAAGTAAGGCTAGAATAAGTGAGTACTTAAGAATTCCAGGAACCTCATGTCTTAGTAATAGCTCATGTATAATGATTGTTTCTTTCAATGCTTCAAAGTTCATCTAATTATTAGAAATAATTAATAATTCCAAAATGTATCTTAGCTGAACCCAATTGAAATCCATTATTATTTTGAGATCCTAAAGCATAAGATATGTTAAGAATACCTTGCCCAATTTCAAGATTACTAGAAAGACCAAATCCAATTGGTTTATCATAAATGATTGATGAGCTTTTAATTTTGTCTTCGTATGCTGCAGCATTTATAAATAAGCCTATATAGCTATTTGTTCCAATAAGATATCGATATTCTAGTGTATAAATGAGTGATTTACTAGCAAAAAACTCATTTTCATCAAATCCTTTTAAGTTAGAATAACCACCAAAATTGTATAGTTCGTTAAAAAATACTTGCTCACTGAACAACCCTCTAAATGATAAATTTTGGTGAATGGTACTTTTCTCTTTGATTGGAATAAACGATGTTAAGTTTATAAATGCATTTAGTCTTAATTGTTTCAGTTTGATAGTGTCATAAAGTGATAAAGTTTTTCCTGTTTCCGAGTCAAAAAATTTCATGTTATTTATTACTCTATTTTTTTTTATAGTTTTTTGGCCAATAGCAAGATCAGTCAGAATCGCAAATCCTCTTCTTGGATTATTTAAATAATCAACTTTTTTCTTATACATGCTCAGGCCATAGTTGTCAATATTGAAGGGGTTATTGCTAGGAATTCTTTCTTGCAACCTGATAGAATTGGTGTCAACGCTTAAGAGATTGCTTTGTATATTTTGGTAATAAAATTGAATGTAATTGTTGCCACTGTTCTGATGTCTAATGGAAAGTTGGCTATTTAAGTTTAAGAATAATGTGTCAAATTTATTAAGTTTAAATTCTCCATTAATTCCAAATTTTGAGTTAAAAAGGTATGGAATGGTTGAAGATAAATTAAGTTTTTGAGAGTTTTTGAGGTAGTTTTTCCATTGAATTTGTAACTGTTTTCCACTTTTAAATAAATTATTTAATTTAACATTTAGTTCTCCGGTTATTAAAAGAGTATTTTCTTCAACGTTATTACTATTTGGGGCTAAGCCTATAATGCCGTCAAACTGATCTATTGATGAATCGTCAATATTTAATATAATTCTGACTCTTCCCCTAAAAAAAAGAATCTGAGTCTCTGATTTGACTTTTACTAAGGGCAAATTTTCAAGCTTGGTATCGATGTTTTTAATATTTCCCTCGTTGTATAGAGCCCCTTCTTCAATATCGAGATATTTGCATAAGTATTTTTTTGATAGGCTAGAATTACCAATAACAACAATGGTGTCATAAACAAACTGTATATATGGATCTAATATGATATTCGCGACCAATGTATCTTCTTTAATTTTTGGTTCTGTAAGAGATATAGAGACAAACGGGAAACCCTTGTTTTCATAATCTTGCATCACTTTTTTTTGCAATTTTGAAAACGTAACTAAATTTAAGGTCTGTCTTTTAGCTGATCCTATGTACTCATCAGGAAGATTATGGGTATTAATTTCCATATGTGCGAATGGAACACCATGGTTTAAGTACGCAATAATTGTGTCATTAGCATATTTTGTTGAGTCAATGCTCGCAGCTATGAAGCCTTTAGTGCGATAGTTATTTATTTCTTGTTGTAGTTTACGAAAAACAGATGAAGAGTCAGGCAATTGGGTGTAGGATGTGTTACTCTCACTTTTAATGCTCAAAGTGACCATTTGAGCTTTGCAAAAAAAAGGAAGGATAAATAAGCTAGTGATTACTAAAACTTTGTACACGTTTAATTACAAAAATAAACGATATTGCATTAGTAAAAATTATAATTGTCAGGAATATATATCCATATACCATTTTGTAAAAAGGCATGTTTTTATTGTGATTTTCATTTTTCAGTTTCATTTAAAATAAAAGAAAAAATTATCACAGCAATTTGCCAGGAATTAAAGAAAAGAAAAGATTTTTTTGATTCGAAGGAATCGATCAGTTCCATTTATTTTGGAGGAGGAACTCCGAGTGTTTTGTCTATAAAAGAAATCGATGAAATTTTAGGAGTGGTCTATGGTCATTATAACATTGAAAAAAATGCTGAAATAACATTTGAATGTAATCCTGATGACTTATCTAAAGAATATTTAAGAGAATTAAAGTTTGTTGGGATTAATCGATTAAGTATTGGAATTCAGAGTTTAAATGATGAGCATCTTAAATGGATGAATAGGAGCCATGATGCTTGTCAAGCTAAAAAATCTATTGAATATGCCGCAGAGGCAGGTTTTAATAATATAACATTAGATTTAATTTATGGCCTTCCTCAACTTGGTGACAGAGAATGGTCAGATAGTCTTAAAGAGGCTCTTAATTTACCTGTAAACCATCTTTCGGCTTATAGTTTAACCATGGAAGAAAATACTCCGTATGTTAAATTAGTAAATCAAGGGAAATATAAGAAACCAAGTGATGAAACTTCGTCAGGTCATTATCAAATACTGGTCCAACAGACCAGGGATCTCGGTTGGGAGCATTATGAGGTTTCATCATTTTGTAAGCCAGGTAATTATTCAAAACATAATTCATCATATTGGAGTGGCAACAAATACCTAGGAGTTGGTCCGTCGGCTCATAGTTATGATGGCATTAGTAGGCATTGGAATGTGAGTAACAATCAATCTTATCTTGAATTTATCCGTTCAGGAAATCGATCTTTTGAGACTGAAAAACTCACAATAAATAATCGAATGAATGAGTATTTATTGACTGGATTGCGGACTAAATGGGGAGTGGATTTAAAGTTGTTATCTGACAAGTATAATTACAATGTTGCTTCCATATTTGAGGAGGATATTAAGTATTGGACTTCATTAAATTGGTTAGAAATGAAAAATTCAAAAATGAAACTGACAGATAAAGGCATGCTATTCGCGGATCATATTTCAAGCACACTTTTTATGAGTTGATTTATTCGTCCCAAATGTCGTCGTAACTTTTTATTTTTTTCTTTTGATCTTGCAGCGTACTTTCTCCCTTTAATGTTTGTATGAACCTCTTTTTTTCGTTCCTAACTTCTTCTTTGATATTTTCCTTTACGGTTGATCGATCATATTTAATTTTTAGATCATTTGGAGTTCCTTCCATGAGTACGTATGCAGTAAGTCCGCCATTCTTATTTCTTTCAATTCTTTTTTCTGCTTTTTTAGCTATCCAATTTGCCTTTGTTGCTAGCAATTCTGCTACACTTATTTCCATAGCATAAGACATTAAATTGTCAAAGGTATGCGTGCCTTCTAGTTGGAGGTTGAGTGCGTTATTCTCAATTTTCATTTTTGGAATAAAAATAGTTTCATCAAATATTTCAATAGAATTATTCAATGTTTTAAACTTTATGTTTTCTAAATCTTTAACGTGAACAAAGGATGAAAGTTCTTTTAGTGGCTCATATCCAGTCAAAGCACCATTTTCAATTGTTATTGTTGATTTAGCATAGAGTTTAGGTAGAATTGGTTCATAATCATGATTCAAAATCACTTTGGTAACAATACTACCATCTAATATTCCACTTATATTTTTATCTGTAATTTCACCCTGATAAAAATTATTAAACTGGCTAAATAGTTTTTTGATATTGACTTCATGTAATTCACTTTGTATGTCAAGTAGATAATTTTCACCCCAATTATTCATTGACACATCCCCATATATTGTACCGTCAAGTGCAGCCATTTTGAGGTCTTTTAGTTGAATTGATTTTTTGTCAGAAATCAATGTTCCATTAATTGATTCGGCTTTAAAATCATTAATATTAAAATTGTTTACTTTGGTTGTTAACTTGAAATGAATTGGGGATAATTCATTGTTGTTATTTTCTGTTTTGGTCGTTGAATCTTCAGTTAATAATTCATTAATATATAAGTTATTAACTTCCAAATCACCAATAAATTTAGTTTGATTTTTGTCGTTAAATATGGATGCTACATTCTCAATATAGCCACTTATATTTGCTTGAGTTTGGTTATAATTGATTAGTGTATTTTGAATAATTAGACTATCATCTTTTGATTGAACTTCTGCACTTAATTCATGAATAGTTAGTTCAGGATTTATAATTTTACCTTGAATGTTTTTTATAGAAATTGCACCATTGTAGTCAAAAGTATTGGGTATTATTTTACTTTGGTTTATATCATAAGTAATTGATATAGAGCCATTTAAATTTATTAAACCGGCTGAGGGAATAAAATTTGGATTAGGCGTAAATTTAGAAATGAACACAGGATCTAATTTTGCTGAACCCTGCCATTTTATTCTTGGCTTTTCAAAATCAATGACCTCAATATTTCCTTCAACATGATTTGAGCCATTACTTGCACTTCTTAGTTTACAATAGAACGTGGAATTTTTAATATTTTCTAAATTTGGCATAGAAAACATGCCTTTTGCATCAAGTTGATTTATACCGATTTTATTTTCTTTCATTATTAAGTTGCCATCAGTCAGTTCATATTCAAACCCGATAGATAACTTTCCATTTTTGCTTGAATTTCCATTTATAAATCCATCGATAGCAAGGTTCCCGTCAAGATTAAAATTATCAAAATTATTTTTTAAGCTGGTTGGTAAAATATGAATTAAATTTTTGGCATCCGCTCTTCCATTTTTGAATTTAATATCAACAAGCGAGGATTCATCATAATTTATTTTACCATGAGTTGAAAGATTAATACTTTCAATGTTTAATTCAGTTGGGTCAATGATTATTGTTTTGAGGTTTGTATTTACAATAATTTTAGTGTCAAACGATACATTTTTATCATCAATGTAGTCATCATTACTAACTAAAAGATTTAGTTTTTTAAGATCAGATTTAATCTTTAAGTATGTAGACGAATTATTGTACTTGATGCCAATATTGGATAATGAGGTAAATCCATTAATATTCGTTTTGGAGGGAATATGGTTATATTTTAAGGAACAATTCAGCAGTTTAAGTTGATCAATTTCAAAACCTATGTTCTTAGATCTTTTATCATTAGATGACTTAATTATATCATAGTTATTTGAGTTTACGAAGTCTACAATGTTAATAGTTCCCCCTCTTATTGAAATTTCATCAATGATATATTTGCCTTGATAAAGTTTCACAATATTTAAATATAAATTTACCTCGTTGGCTTTGATTAGTTTATCTTTATAAAAAGGAACACTTTCTTCTACAGATATATTAGAAAGTCGAACACCAATTTTAGGGAAATCCAGTATTCGGGTAACTTTAATATCATCCACACTTACACGAACGGCAAGTGATTTACTTATTTCAGAAACCAACATTGGTTGTATGTTTTTTTGAAAGTAAAAAAACAGTGCTGCTGAGATTCCTGTAATAATTATTAAAACAGCGACCAATATTTTGAGAGCTTTTTTCATGCTTTTCTTGAGAAGGCAAAATAATAAATATACTCTTGGAAGTTATACAACGAATTAACACCCCTTTTTCATGTGTCCTGTTTCACATCTAACAAATTGGTGTCATTTTTTAAGCATCTTATGATTGTTTTTGTAAACGCAAATAAAAAAAGTCCCGCCGTTAAGCGAGACTCTATTCATTTGATAATCAGTGTGGGAACTGCTGGATTCGAACCAGCGACCCTCTGCTTGTAAGGCAGATGCTCTAAACCAACTGAGCTAAGCTCCCAAAAGGGCTGCAAATATAATTTGGGTTAATTAAAAACAAAATATATTTATTACATGATTTTGCTAGTTTGTTTCATCCTTTTTTACCTATTATGATTTTTATAATATGTATTAAAATTGTGGTATGAGAGCATTGGTCCAACGTGTATCTGAAGCCTATGTAGAGGTGAATGAAAAAAAAATTTCTTCAATAGATAAGGGTTTATTGGTTCTAATCGGGGTTCAAGATACAGATGACCAAACTGATATTACTTGGTTGTCAAATAAGATTATTAAAATGCGACTATTTGAGGATGTTAATGGGAAAATGAACCAAAGCATAAAGGATGTTAGTGGAGAGCTATTGGTTGTAAGTCAGTTCACACTCCATGCATCTACCAAAAAAGGGAATAGACCCTCTTTTATAAATGCTGCTCATCCAGATATTGCTTTACCCCTTTATCAAACCTTTGTAACCGAGTGTCAAAAGCAAATATCCACACAGACAGGTCAGTTTGGGGCTATGATGCGGGTAGGTTTAGTCAATGATGGACCAGTAACAGTTTGGCTAGATAGTAGAAATAAAGAATAAGTCTTTTCTAACTGTTTTTTTATTGTGAGGCTCAAGCTTAATTTTGTATTAAAACAATACAATATGAATACGAATACACAGACACTACCTAAATTATATAATGAAGCACAGGATTTTATGCCATTGCTTGGCACTGATTATGTAGAACTTTACGTCAGTAATAGCAAACAAGCTGCTCATTTTTATAAAACAGCGTTTGGTTTTCAGGGTATTGCTTATGCAGGTTTGGAAACAGGTTTACAAGATAGAGAGAGCTATGTTTTACAACAGGATAAGATAAGATTAGTTCTTACTTCTCCCTTAAAAAGTGGAACAGATATTGGAAGACATATTGAGTCACACGGTGATGGGGTAAAGGTTGTTGCTTTATGGGTTCCGGATGCTACGGAAGCTTATAATGAGGCTATCAAACGTGGAGCGAAACATTATATGTCTCCAACACAAGAGGAGGATGCTGGGGGCAAGGTAATTCGATCAGGCATTTACTCCTATGGGGAAACTGTCCATGTTTTTGTTGAACGCCAAGATTACAACGGAGTTTTTCTTCCTGGTTACACTGCATGGGAGTCTTCTTACAATCCAACAAGCACTGGCTTAATGTATATAGATCATATGGTTGGAAATGTGGAGTTGGGTCAGATGAATACATGGGTCAATTTTTATAAAGATGTCCTTGGATTTGCTCAGATTGTTTCTTTTGATGACAAAGATATCTCAACAGATTACACCGCTTTAATGAGTAAGGTAATGAGTAACGGAAATGGGCGAATTAAATTTCCAATCAATGAACCTGCTGATGGGAAGAAGAAGTCACAAATTGAGGAATACCTTGACTTTTATGAAGGCCCTGGGGTACAACATATTGCTGTTGCTACTAATGACATCATTAAAACAGTACGAGAATTGGTATCAAGAGGCGTAGAATTTTTGCGTGTGCCCGACAATTATTATGATGTAGTTTTAGACCGAGTAGGAGAAATAGATGAAGATATTGCTCCACTTAGAGAATTAGGAATTTTAGTTGATCGAGATGACGAAGGGTATCTGCTTCAAATCTTTACAAAACCAATCGAACCAAGACCAACGCTATTTTTTGAGATTATTCAACGAAAAGGAGCTACTTCTTTTGGTAAAGGCAACTTCAAAGCTTTATTTGAAGCGATTGAAAGAGAACAAGAATTGAGAGGTACACTTTAAGAAGATTAGCAGATTTACACTTCATCTCTTCGGTCTGCACCCCAGAGTAATTTGTTCCTTATTGTATCCATATAACTGACCCCCTGTAGTTGAATCATTGAGAATTCGAAAGAGGCACGTTTTAAAGTTAGTTTGGTGTTAGATGGTACAACAAATGACCTAGAATCTAATGTGATAAGTACATTTTTTCCTCGACCACTAGTATCGATTTCCAAAACGGATTGGTCTGGAATTATAACAGGTCTTACCGTTAGATTATGAGCAGCTATTGGAGTGATAACCAATGAATTAGATCCTGGAAAAATAAAGGGGCCACCACAACTTAAGCTGTATCCAGAGGACCCAGTTGGAGTAGCTACGATTAATCCATCTGCCCAATAGGTGTTTAAGAATGATTCATTGAGGCTAGTTTTTAGTGTAATCATGGCTGATGTGTCACGCTTCTGAATGACAAAATCATTCAGTGCATATGGAAATTCATTGATTTCGTCCACATTAGAATCCACCTGAATTACGGTTCTTTTTTCGATACTAGTTAACCCATTTTTTAAAGCATGGATTGCTTTGTCTACTTCATCAATTTTTATATTAGCCAAAAAGCCGAGTCTACCCAAATTGATACTCATCACAGGAAGTGCGCTGTCTCTCACAAGAGATAAAGTGTCAAGAGCAGTTCCATCACCGCCAAGACTTATTAAACAATCAAAATGCTTATTTAATAGAGATTCATTACTGCACGTGGGGTGGTTGATATCATATTCTTTCTTTAAGAACTTTCCATACGAATAAGTGGTTTCAAAAATTATATCGTTAGCATTGAGTGCTGAAACAAAACGTTCAAAAAACAATGGAAAGTTAGGATATTTAATGGGTCTTCCGTAGAGTGCTACTTTCATTTAAATGGCCTTTTTAAAGTGTACAAAGAAACCATGTTCTTTTAAACTGTTCAAACTATATTCTAATCTAAGAATTTGATCGTTATAAAATAGGGTATTTAAACCCAGCCCAGCTGAGTACAGGAAAGCATTGACCAATTGATTGGTTTCGTTGGAATAATTATAATTTACATAACCTGCATCAGAGTATATTTCCCAATACATATTTACAGGGAGTTCTTGGTAATTTTTGAATGGGATAAAGGGTAGAGATAGATTAGAGTTCAAAGCATGAATTCGGATTGCGGCATTCCCTTTTAGTCCACTTGTACCATCTATGACATAATGTTCAAATCCCCGAATACTTTCTTGATAACCCAGTATTTTCCGCTGCGAATAGGGTGGTTCTTTATTTGAATTCAATTGGGTATAGCATGACAAAGCAGTATAAACATTGGGGAAAATTTTAGTAAATTTTTGCATTTTTAATCCCATTCTGAAATTATACGCTCGACTTTGATTAGCCCATAATAATTCAGTCATATCGACACTCATAAAGCTTCCTTCTGTTGGGAAAAAGGGGTTGTTTCTTTTGTCAATTTCAATGCGACATTGGATTGTAAATGTATTTTGATCCTTTGCATTATTTATGAGATAGTCATTGGTTGGAACAGAAGAGTCAATTTGATCGTATTGGTATTTTGTTGAGAGGTAAAAATGGGTGAAAGGAGTTAGCCGTTTACTGACTTCTATTGCAGCTTGTGTATTTTTGATAAGATCATTTTTATCATTTTTATAAAATTGTAAACTATCGTTTATTGTTTCATACCACAATTCATTTTGTGAGGAGTAATCCATTAATGCTTTGATACCCCAGTTACTTTCTTGTGATAGAAATGGTATCCGATATTCTAAACCAAATTTGGTATTGTAACCCGTTTTAAATTTAGTTTTTAGGGTGTGGTTTCTTCCCCATAGGTTGTAGTTAAAAACATACAAACCATAGTTTGTTCGACTCGGATCAAAGTCTAAATTTCCCCAGACATTAAAGTTTCGGTCGCTAAATTCGACAAATGGCAAAGGCCAGTGGTACCATTTTTCAACGACATGTATAACTATTTTAATGCAGACTTCATAGTGGTTAACACTATCAATGAACGTGTTTATTTCCACTTTATTAAATAGGTTCAAGTTTAAAATTCTTGACTGAGATTGATTGACGAGTTCTACAAAGACCTCGTTATAAACATATGAAGAACCTTCTTCAAAGAGGAGTTCTCTTTTGATGACAAAACTGTTAGTTTGATTGTTCCCTTTGATTTCAATTGAACGAATGGGAAGGGATTCATAGGCCTGGGTCATTCGGGTAATCAATGACAATAAAACATAAATCGAAATTCTAGAAATCAATGTATTTCATTAAAGATTGAAATTTACGATCTATGTTTTCTTTATAGTCTTCGTCTCCAAATGTGGCAATAACATCATAGCCAAATCGATCAAATCCATTGATAATTCTCTCGACATTTGAGGTATTTATTTTCACAGTTACTTTAATTCGAGCAGAATCTTCATCCTTATGAAGCCACATAACAAGGACTTTACTTCCCTCCCCTTCAATTATTCGAGATAGCTCATTAGTAGAATAATGTGCTGATGACATTTCAAGAATTAGAATTGATCCGTTTTGCTCAATAGATAGTGTTTGAGAAAGTGAATTAATCATCTGATTTTTTGTGAGAATACCTACCCATTCTTGATTTTCTCCTAAAACTGCACAGACATTCTTAGCAGATGACTTAAAAATTTGTAGTACATCAAAAAGGTGCATTTGGTAATGAACACTTAAAAATCCGGGAGAAATTAAGTTTTCGATAGTTTTTTCTTTTGAAGATATGCAGTCCTCCAGGGTAACAGAGCCAATGAGTTGATTGCTTTTTTGGACTGGGAGCTCAAAACATTGAGCATCTATCATTACTTCGACACACACAGCAGGTGATGTTTTTTCATTTATTTCAGGGATGATATAAGTGCTTCTTGCAGCAATCATTTTTAATTAATTTAACGTATTCATTATTTTTTTGTTGTTAGAGTTGATGCAAGATAACCAATTATTGATTAATTGAAGTCCCTGAGGTGTCAGAATAGCCTCAGGGTGAAATTGTACTCCCCAAATGGGCAAAGTATGGTGGGCAATAGCCATTGGTTCATCTTTATTTGAGGTTGCAATTAAATTTAGTGACGTATTTTGAATATTATCCAATATTAGTGAATGATATCGGCAGACTTTTAAAGGGGGGGTTACTTCAAAAAACAGCGGATGATTCACATTGTATTTTAAGGTGCTCATCTTCCCATGCATTGGATAGTTTGATTGAATGAGGCTAGCACCAAAAAATTCTCCGATAGCTTGCATTCCCAAACAGACACCAAGAATGGGGAGTTTATTGTGATATTGTTTAATCAAAGACATCATTTTACCTGCATCTTTCGGCTTTCCTGGTCCTGGAGATAATATAATTCCTTTGTATTTTTGATTCAAGTTGTCTAGTTCAATCTGATCATTTCGTATTACTTCTACTTCAGCACCACATCTTAAAAAATAGTCATACAGATTGTATGTAAAGGAGTCGTAATTATCCAATAAAAGTAGCACCGTACAAAAATAGACACGATAAGAGACGAACACTTAGAATTATTATATTTATTTCGTAGGAATGGATTTTGATAAGTTCACGAGTTTAAGCCAAGATAAGCATCATGCGATTTATACGGCACTTGTCAAACCAAGGATGGTCGAGGAAAAGATGCTTAAGCTCCTCAGGCAAGGTCAAATTTCCAAATGGTTTAGTGGAATCGGTCAAGAAGCTATAGCAGTGGGAGCTACACTAGCTCTTGAACACGACGAATATATATTCCCACTTCATCGAAACTTGGGAGTATTTACTACACGAAACATTCCATTAACAAAATTATTTGAACAATGGAAAGGCTCAAGTAATGGATTTACAAAAGGGCGTGATCGATCTTTTCATTTTGGATCAATTGATCATCATATTGTTGGAATGATTTCTCATTTGGGATCGATGTTAAGTGTTGCAGATGGGGTATCTCTTGCACATAAATTAGATGGTAAACAAAAAGTAAGTTTAGCCTTTAGTGGAGATGGAGGTACTAGTGAAGGTGAGTTTCATGAGGCCATTAATTTGGCAGCTGTTTGGGATTTACCTGTGATTTTTTTAATCGAAAACAACGGTTATGGATTAAGTACTCCTAGCCGTGATCAATTTAGGTGTGAGCATATTTCAGATAAGGCAATTGGTTATGGCATTGAAGGTAGGATTATAGATGGTAATAACGTATTAGAAGTTTTTCATGAAGTATCAGCAATAGCATCAGATTTGAAAAAAAACCCACGTCCATTTTTACTAGAATGCAAGACTTTTAGAATGCGAGGACATGAAGAGGCAAGCGGAAATAAATATGTTCCAAAAGAACTTATGGAAAAGTGGGGAGAAAGGGATCCAATTCTTAATTATGAGAATTATTTACTAAGGGAAAATATTGTAGATGATAATCTATTGCAAAAAGTACGAAATCAAATTTCGGATGAAATTTCAGATGCTGTTTTAGTTTTCTCATCAACTGATTCAACGGAAATTAATAGCCATAATGAAATAAATGACGTTTTTAGAGATCACCATCCAATCTCAAGAAACCCTAAAGGTGAGACCAAGGAATTAAGATTCATAGATGCTATTCAAGATGCCTTAAAAATAGCGATGAAAAAGCATGATAATTTGATACTAATGGGTCAAGATATTGGATCATACGGTGGAGTATTTAAAATTACTGAGGGTTTTGTAGAGGAGTTTGGGGAAAGTAGGGTAAGAAATACACCAATTAGTGAAGCTGCACCATTAGGAGCTGCATTAGGTTTGACAATTGGCGGTAAGAAAGCAATGGTTGAAATGCAGTTTGCTGATTTTGTAAGTTGTGGTTTTAACCAAATAGCTAATAATTTAGCAAAAACACACTATCGTTGGGGACAGCATAGCGATATTGTGATTAGAATGCCAACTGGTGGTGGTGCAGCAGCAGGGCCATTTCACAGTCAGAGTAATGAAGCTTGGTTTTTTCATATACCAGGTTTAAAGATAGTATACCCTAGTTCTCCATCTGATGCCAAGGGTTTACTATTGGCCTCGTTTGAAGACCCAAACCCAGTTCTTTTTTTTGAACATAAGGGACTTTACAGAAGCATTCGTGAGGATGTTCACACCCAAGAATATACTATTGATATTGGTAAAGCAAAAACTCTTTTAAAAGGCGAAGACATTACATTTATTAGCTATGGTTTGGGTGTTCATTGGTGTCAAGAAGTTATCAATGATTTGGAGATTAATGCTACTTTAATTGATCTACGTACATTAGTGCCATTGGATAAAGACTGCATTAAAAAAGGGGTAAAAGCAACAGGGAAAGTTATTATTGTCCATGAGGATACAGAACAAGGAGGTATAGGTGGTGAGATTGCGGCTTGGATAGGAGAACATTGTTTTACATATTTAGACGCACCTGTAATGAGGGTATGTAGTTTAGATACACCTATTCCGTTTAATGAAAATTTAGAGCATAATTTTATGGCCAAGAGTAGACTGAAGGATAAGGTCACACAATTAATAAATTGGTAGAAGTGGCCTTATGTTTAATTAATCCAAATAAAAACACATCTTTGCAGTCGCGTTTTGAAACTGACTGAATTACCAATTGGGAGCATAGCAAGAATTTCTTCGATTGAAGATTCACCATACAAAGAAAAATTACAAGAAATGGGGTGTGTTCCAGGTGTTCTTGTTAAACCAATTATGAGGGCACCTTTCGGGGATCCTATTGCATTTGAACTAGAGGAATATACATTGAGTATGCGAAAAAAAGAAGCCTACAGTATTCAGGTAAACCTATTAAACCCTCTTTTTAATAGTTAGAATGGATACCAAGTTACCTAAAATTGTTCTTGTAGGAAACCCAAATTGTGGGAAGTCTTCTCTGTTTAATAGCTTAACTAAATTAAAACAAAAGATTACTAACGTACCAGGTACAACCATTGAAAATAAGGTAGGGACAGTCACGCAAGGTAAGCGGAAAATTGAATTGGTTGATACTCCTGGAACGTACTCTTTTAATCCAAAAAGTTTGGACGAAAAGGAAGCAATTAGGGTATTTTTTGAAGATCCACCACCAGATACAATTCTATACATTGCAGATGCATCTAACTTAAAGCGTAATCTATTTTATTTCAGTCAATTAGCTCAGCATAGAACGCCAATGATATTGGCGTTAAACATGATTGACATAGCTGATTTTAAGGGTTTTGAAATTGATGTTGAACGTCTAGAAAAAGAACTAGGGATTAGGGTATTTAAAATAAATGCAAGAACTGGGGAAGGAGTAAATTCTTTAAAAAAGGCTCTTTTTCAAGATCAGTTTATACCACATTATCCATTTGGTTCAGAGAATGATCACACACATGAATCGCACTATGATTCAATTGCTAAATTATTAAATAAAACAACTAAAATTAAGACCAAAAGAGAATTAATTTCGGGTAAAATTGATGCTTTTGCTACTCATCCCGTTCTGGGATATTTAATTTTTCTGCTGGTTTTACTCTTTATTTTTCAGAGTGTCTTTACGCTAGCTTCTTATCCAATGGATTGGATTGAAAATGGCTTTGGAATGTTAGGAGAATATCTTACTGAAGTCCTTCCTGATGGCTGGCTGAAAAAATTAATAATTCATGGATTAGTAGCGGGAATTGCAGGTGTGGTTGTGTTTGTTCCTCAAATTGCTATTCTCTTCTTCTTCATGAGTTTGTTAGAGGACACAGGCTACATGGCCAGAGTTAGTTTTATAATGGATAAAATGTTGCGGGGTCTTGGCTTAAGTGGAAAATCGGTTGTGCCATTATTGAGTGGGGCTGCTTGTGCAATACCAGCGATTATGAGTACTCGTAATATTGAGAATTGGAAAGATCGACTAATAACTATAATGGTAACACCTTTAATGAGTTGTTCTGCCCGATTGCCCGTATATACACTTCTAATTTCTATGGCAATTCCAAATACTCCAGTCTTTGGACTTATTAGTCTTCAGGCCCTTGTTATGTTATCCATGTATGTATTAGGAACTGCTGCAGCCCTCGTTGCCGCAATTGTTTTTAAATGGTTTATTAAGTATAATATTCCCTCTTATTTTATCATGGAATTACCTGTTTATCATTCACCAAGGTGGGGTAATATATGGGTAAATTGCTGGCAAAAATCAAGAAGTTTTGTGACTGAAGCGGGTAAGATTATTTTGATAATTTCGGTTGTTTTATGGTTCCTGGCTAGCTATGGTCCAAAAACAGATCAATCCTTGAGTATCCAAGAATCACATTCGCTCGAGCAGAGTTATGCTGGTCATTTTGGGAAAGCCATCGAGCCAAGCATTGCTCCTATTGGTTTTGATTGGAAAATAGGAATAGCACTAATTACGTCTTTTGCAGCAAGAGAGGTATTTGTAGGAACGATGAGTACAATTTACAGTGTTGGAGATGAAGAGGACTTTGATCAGCTTCGAGAGAAGATGAAAAAAGATCGGCACAAAAATGGTGAGCCAGTATATTCATTAGCGGTGATTCTGTCTTTAATGGTATTTTATGCCTTTGCTATGCAATGCATGAGTACGTTGGCTGTAGTTTATAAAGAAACAAGGTCATGGAAATGGCCTTCCATTCAATTTGTTTACATGACTGTGCTAGCTTATTTCGGTAGCTGGGTAGTCTTTAGTGTTTTTAGTTAAAAGGATTAGTTTTTTTAACGTATTTTAATTTTTAGAGGTTGTTTCATTCTAATCTTGGAGGGTCTTCCCTTGTTCATTCCTGGAGCCCATTTTGGCATACTTTTATAAACACTCTTGACCGCTTCTTCTACCCCAAAACCAGGTTTGGAACAATGCAGTATTTTAATGTTATTGATATCCCCGTTTTCATTAACAACAAATTGAGTTACCACTTTAACGCTGTTTGCCATTTCGAATATGATATCTGGGATTTCAAAATGATTATTAATGTAATTATTTAAGGCATCATTTCCTCCAGGGAATTCAGGCATTTGATCAGCCCAATCTCTAATGATTGTAGAGGAGTCAATAATGGGTTGAACTAAAATGGGTTGGATATCAGATAATGCGGGTATATTTTGAGGAACGATTTTATTGATTTTTAAATCAAATAAATCGTCAACTTGTTTAATCATTGATCTTAGGTCAAACAGTTTGGCAATTTCCTTAGTCTTAATTCTTTCTTCTTGAAAATTCTCTTTTTTTTCGGTTAGTTCAACGAGTTGGAAAGCTTGATCTTCTAGTATGTTTTCCTCTGTGTGTACTAGCGGTAAGTTAATCTCATAGGATAGGTTCAACGCATAATTTACGAAGAGCAAGGCAATGATTATTCCAATTTCGAATAAGATAACTCGATCAAGATTTTTACGATTATTTTGGTGTGTCATAGGAAATTAAATTTTAGTCACTTAATCCTATAACGAGAAGAAAGGTAAACGAAGTATTTAGCTAGGGTTTTGATATCGTTCTTTTACGATGGTAGGTATAGGGGTTGGTTTCCCTTCTTCATCTATTCGAACAAAGGTGATGTTTGTCGTAACAACCACATCTTCTTCTCCAGTGTACACGCTTACTTTTCTGGCTTCAATTTTAAATGTAATGGAGGTATTCCCCATTTTAGCTACCTCCCCATAAATACGTATTAAGTAACCTTCTTTGACCTTCTTTTTGAAAACTAATTCGTCCACTTTTACAGTGACCATATTGGGAGTGTGACAGGTACTTACAGCCATGGCACTTGCAGCTTCATCAATCCAGGCCATCATGATTCCTCCAAAAAGATTACCATGGACACCAATATCCTTGACCATGCACACGTGTGTTGTTACCAATTGCATAGGTGCAAATTTAGTACGTATTTTTTACTTCCTTGTTAGGCTTATTCGGATTACCTGCCCCAATGATCTCTGTCTAGGCTTCTATAATGGATAGCTTCTGCGAGATGAACGACACCAATATGCTCACTTCCATCTAAATCTGCGATGGTTCGACTTACTTTTAAAATACGATCATAAGCTCTTGCACTGAGGTTAAGTTTAGTCATTGCATTTTTTAAGAGTAGAGAACCTTGATTATCAATTTCACAATATTTACGGATCAAGTTGCTTTCCATTTGAGAATTACTGTATATAGGTAGTTTTTCATAGCGACTGTTTTGGATTTCTCTTGACTTAACTACTCGCTCTCTGATTTGAGCACTTTGTTCCATGGTTTGATTTGTGTTCTGATTAAGTTCGTCAAAGTTAACTGGTGTTACTTCGATGTGGATGTCAATCCTATCTAGTAAAGGTCCGCTGATTTTACTTAAATATTTCTGAACTATACCAGGAGCACAAACGCAATCTTTTTCGGGATGGTTAAAGTACCCACAAGGACATGGATTCATACTAGCAACTAACATCATGCTGCAGGGGTAATCTACAGAAAACTTTGCTCGAGATATCGTAACTTTTCTTTCCTCTAATGGTTGGCGAAGAACTTCTAAAACAGTTCTTTTAAATTCGGGTAATTCATCCAAGAAAAGAACACCATTATGAGCCAGACTTATTTCTCCGGGTTGTGGGTGATTTCCACCACCTACCAACGCTACATCACTGATGGTATGGTGTGGGCTTCTGAATGGACGTTGAGCCATTAATGAGGCATTAGTACCAAGTCTGCCAGCGACTGAGTGAATCTTTGTAGTTTCTAGGGCCTCATAAAGGTTCATGGGAGGAAGTATGGTATTTAAACGTTTTGCTAGCATGGTTTTACCTGCACCCGGAGGTCCAATTAGAATAATATTATGCCCTCCAGCAGCAGCAATTTCCATTGCCCGTTTGATGTTTTCTTGCCCCTTTACGTCACTAAAATCATAGGTTAATTTTTGAATTCCCTCAGCAAAATCATCTCGAGGATTTACCTCAGTTCTGTCAAATTTCTTTGTTCCTTCTAGGAGTGTAACTACATCTTCTAAATTTTTCATACCATAAACTTCAACATCTTTGACAATAGCTGCTTCTCTTGCATTTTCGCACGGAATAATTAATCGTTTGAATCCGTCTTTTTGAGCTTGAATAGCAATGGGTAATGCTCCTTTAATGGGGAGAATACTTCCATCCAAACTCAGCTCACCCATTATGATTGTTTCATCCAAAAGTTTAGTCTTTATCAATTCACCCGCAGCCATTACTCCAATGGCAATGGTTAAATCATAAGCGGAACCTTCCTTTCGAATGTCAGCTGGGGCCATATTGATAATTACTCCTTTTCTTGGGTAGGTGAAGCCACAATTTTTCATGGCAGCATTTACCCGAGGTTGACTTTCTTTAACGGCATTGTCTGGCAAGCCTATGATTTGAGTTTTGGCCCCTTGGCCTACATTTACTTCTACGGTGATGAGTTGAGCAGATATGCCATAAACAGCACTTCCATTAGTCTTTACAAGCATGAAAAGCAAATATAAATGGAATATTAATCATTGAAGGATTCAATATTTTGATTTTATAAAAAAACCTCATGCGAATTCACATGAGGTTTTATAGTCTTATTAAAAAAATCCTACTCTGCTACAATTTCACCGCGATGAAATTTGATGATTAATAATGTACTAAGTGCACAGAAAACCCCATGATACAGGGCAAAAAAGTCAGGTAAAGCTTCAACATTATAGGTTAAACTTATTCCACATAGATTGATAATAATAATGGCTAACAGCATTTTTTTGACAAGCATGTATGCAACAGTATTAGATGAATCGTAGGATGCTTTAACTGGAAAGGCAATTATAAATTGGACAGCCCATAACCCAGCAGTCATTAGGTGGACCATATTGCCAGAGTCAAAGTAGGCCATCAACTCATTAGGGACTACTAAAAAGGAATAAAGGAATAGACCTAGTAAGAAAAATTTCCGTTCTTTTTTGATAACTCCATAAACGGAGATTAGTGTTACAATCCCAGCAATTATACTAAGAATGAGAAGTGTTGTTTGTGTCATTTTGTATTTAATTTATTGGTTTATATATGTTTAAATCTTAATTATAATTCACTATTAAGATTTATCCAAATCTAAGATTTTTAGTTGCTAAAAGAAATAAGTTAATATTTAGTAATTTATAAAAGTGGTTACGAGGCAGTAACATAGATGAGTTTACAAGAGAATATTGATATATTTTTATTTGAGTTTATAGTAAACTATGTATAAATAAGTAGTTTAGCAGCAGTTTTTATGGATTCATTAACACAAATTGTTTTAGGTGCTGCTGTTGGAGAAGTTACTCTCGGTAAAAAAATTGGGAACAGAGCGATGTTGTGGGGTGCTGTTGGAGGGACCATCCC
>CESF01062145.1_pt1 | contig 43947 bp, 40 predicted proteins | sample 356331 | NCBI WGS metagenome assembly CESF01 (sample SAMEA2621779, study PRJEB7988) | marine metagenome | biome: marine biome (ENVO:00000447); feature: surface water layer (ENVO:00002042); material: "saline water (ENVO:00002010), including plankton (ENVO:xxxxxxxx)" | depth 5 m
TTTGGTGCTGGGCCAAAAATCTCATCGGTACTAAAATAAATAAACCTTTCTAGTCCATTATTATCATTGATTAGACGAGCATATTCAAGAATATTTGCTGTTCCTACCACATTGTCTAGTACAAACTCCAAAGGATAGTCAATACTTCTGTCTACATGCGAACCGGCAGCTAAATGTAGTATAATATCTATATCTCCAAGCTCTTTTTTAATCCATGGATTTATTTCAGACTTTAAATCATGAAATACCACCTTTACTCTTGATTTTTCTTCAATAGAAAAATTGGATAAAATATTGTCAAGCCTGTTTAGGTTTCCACTGTAATCAAGACGATCTAGAGATACAATATTCCAGTTTGTATTTTTTATTAGATAAAAAATCAAATGATGGGCAATAAATCCTGCACCTCCAGTTATTAATATATTTTTCATAGTGTAGAGCTTAAGTTTGCAATATATTTTTTTAATCTATCTTGAGGTTGCCAATTTAACAAATTAACTAGATCATCATTTACCCTTAAAGTTTCTCTGTAGTTTCCTCTTTGATCTGGAATATTTATTGAATCTAAATTAAATTTTTCTTTAAACATTTGAAAAAGTTCATTAATGGTGTAATTAATTCCTGTACCAATTTCCCAGGCATCTTTATGTTTTATATCTGTATTTGCGATTTTGAGAAGCCCATCAACTATATCTAAAACATGAGTAAAGTCTCTTTTTTGATTTCCATCACCCACAATTGGTAATGGTTTTTTTTTAATTGCTTTTGCTTGCCATATTCCTATAACATTTCCAAATTTTTCATCTAAGGGTTCAAAAGGTCCATAAACATTATAGAACCTGGCTATTTCAACATTAACATTAAATGAGGTTTTGTATAGTTTACATATCTCCTCACCTAAGAATTTTGACATAGCATAGGGAGAATCTGCAGGATCATGATGTTTTGAAGATGAACCAGCATATATAACCTTAATATTATTTTTTTTGGACCACTCCATAAGCTTAGTTGTTCCTGAGACATTTACCCTAATAGATTCTTGAGGATTATCAAATGAAGGCTGAACTCTAGATTGGGCTGCAAGATGAAAGCATATATCAAAATTAGTATCATTAACGTGTTCTATTTCTTCAATATCTAGATTAAAATATTTGACTCCTTTAATTTCGTTTAACTTATGACCTGTTGAATAATTATCTAGAGATACAACTTTGATGTTATGTTCTAGTAGAGATTTAATCAAATTTGTTCCAATAAACCCAGCCCCACCAGTAACTAATGCTTTTCTCATTTCTCAAAAATATCAATTAATTTTGATAATAACTTTTCTCTTTCAAATTCATTTTCATAATACTTTCTTGCGTTTATTCCTAGTCTTATTTTATCCTCTTCTTTTAATTTATTAAATGCAATTATAGACTCTGCAAGACCCTGGGAGTCTTCAGCTTTACTAGAAAAGCCACATGAGGCATCATTAACAATTTTAGCTCCAATTCCATCAAGAGAGGCTATTATTGGTTTACCACAAGCAAGATAAGATTGAAGTTTACCCGGAATGGTAGATGAAAAGATTTTTGATTTTTTTAAAGAAACTAATAAAGCATCAGCAGAAGCAAAATATTCAGGCATGTCTTCAGGAGGAAATGAACCCATAAAATAAAAATTATTTAAACCCTCTTCTTTTATTTTCTTTAATACTCTTGTCTTATCTCTACCATCACCTAAAACAATAATATTAAGGTTTTTTAAATTGTTTAAAGTAATTTTTACAGCTTCAATAATAGTGTCAAAACTTTGAGCAACTCCAATGTTTCCAGCAAAAATAATATTTAACCCTTTTGGGAATAAATTATCTATTTTTTTATTTTTATCAACTATTTTATAGAAGCTTTCAGCGTAATAAGGATAATACGTTATTTTTTCTGAGTTTACTCCCTGATTAACTAGATAGTTCTTAAAGTAAGGAGACTGTACTAATATATTCTCATAAAAATAATATATAGATTTAGTCATAGTATTTATTAGACTAAGAATTATTTTATTATTTATTCCTCCTGCAGCTTTTACTGATTCTGGCCATAAATCATGAACCCATAAAAAAGGTTTTGCCTTAAAATAAAATGAAGCAAAAATCCCTATATAACCAACCGTTATTGGAGATGGAGCATATACAAAAACTCTGTCAAATTTACCTCTAATTGATAAAATTCTAAAAATTGCAAAAATTACAAATGATATATAGTTTATTAATAACCTTAATCCAGATGCTGATCCTCTAGGAATTAAATTTGATCTATATACATTTATTCCGTGGTAATTGTCTTGTCTTTTATTTAAAAAACTATATCCATCATAAAGTTTTCCATTTGGATAATTAGGCTTACCTGTCAAAACAGACACGACGTGGCCTTTATCTTTTAATCCAAGACACAGATCATTTATACGAAAGTTTTCTGGAAAGAAATATTGAGATATAATAAGTATTCTCAATTCAAAAAATATTTAATTTGATTTTCTTACTACGTCCTTTCTCCATACGTTTCTATTAACATAATCTATATATGATAATATAATTTTGACAACTTTTTGAGATACATTTTCAACATTGTAATCATCTATTATTTTAGGAAAATTACCGTTTTTTGACTGAGTTGTAACAACATTTATAGACTCGTCAATTCTATTTTTATCAATTCCTGACATAATCACTGTGGCTTCATCCATTCCTTCAGGTCTTTCATGGGCTTGTCGTATCATAATAGCAGGAAATTTTAGAATTGATGATTCTTCAGTAATTGTTCCACTATCTGAAATCACACAAAAAGAGGATTGTTGAAGCTTGATATAATCAAAAAATCCTAAAGGTTTTAAAAATTGAATTAAACTATTAACCTTAATATTATTTTTTAATTTGCTTATACGGTCTTTTGTTCTCGGGTGTGTAGATACAATTACAGGAAATTTATATTTTTCTGCAATATGATTTAACGATTCTAATAAAGAAGATAAGTTAGAATTATAGTCGACATTCTCTTCTCTATGAATTGACACCAAGAAATACTTATTATGATTAAGTTTTAACTCTATCAAGGCTTTGCTTTTATTTATATCAGAATTATAATAATCTAGAATTTCTTTCATACATGAGCCAGTTTTAATAATTCTACTAGCATCTATCCCTTCTGATATAAGGTAATTTCGAGCATGTTCAGTTAGCGGCATATTTATATCACTCAAATGATCAACTATTTTTCGGTTTATTTCTTCAGGAACTCTTTGATCAAAACACCTATTTCCAGCCTCCATATGAAAAATTGGAACTTGGTTTCGCTTTGCTGATATTACTGATAAACAAGAATTAGTATCTCCATATAATAAAATGGCATCTGGTTTCTCTTTTTGTATTATAATATCTGATTCTCTGATTACTTTTGATATTGTTTCAGAAGGAGTTTTACCAACTGCTTCAAGAAAATGATCAGGTTTTCTGATTTTTAAATCTATAAAAAAGATCTCATTAAGCTCATAGTCATAATTCTGTCCTGTATGGACTAAGATATTATCAGTAAATTTATCTAATTCACTTATTACTCTACTCAATTTAATAATTTCTGGTCGAGTACCCACTATAGTCATTACCTTAGTTTTCATATTCTTTAACTTTTATAAATAGTTGAAAATTTATCACTGTCAGCTTTAAAATCAACTATTAAATCACTCCAATTTGGAGAATTTATACCTGTAATTTCAGTAAATTTTTTTGAAATTAAAACTTTATTAGATTTAATATTTGAGTTTAACGAAATATCAACATTGAGATTAAAAATGTCCGAAAGTTTAACGAGTAGATCATATTTAGAAATTGGAATAGATGAAATATTATAAATTCCATTTAATTCAATTTTATTTTTTATTATATGATTTATAGTCTTCCCCATCCATTTAGATGTTACTCCAGAGTAAATTACATTTTTATAACCTTCAATTTTTTTATTTTTCATACTATAAAGCCATTCAAAAAGCTCTGTATGATTAAAAATTTCTCTTCCTATTATTGAACACCTAATTGTTAGGGTATTATTACTTTTTACTTCACCATGTGATTTTGATAAACCATAAATATCATCTGCATCAGGCGTAGAGTTATCAAAATAATTACCTTTTTTGCCACTAAAAACACAATCACTGCTAAAGTGAATAAGTTTCTTTTGATTTTTTTCTACCCATTCATTTAATTTGTGGGGTAATTTACTGTTTAGAAATTCTGTGTTATTTTTATTAGTATTTATACCTCTTCTTATGGTAACACCGACACAGTTAATTATAATATTAGGTTTTATTTTATCAAGAAGATTCAATGTATTATCTTTTATAAAGTCATGGGTTACTAGATTACATTTTTTTATACCTATATCTTGATTATTGATTTTTTTTCTTGTTGATCCAACAATTATGAAATCATTAGCTAATGATTGAGCAATTTTATGGCCTATCATTCCATCTATTCCTAAAATAAGAATTTTCATTATTTATATCCAATTGATTCAAGGAGATCAATAAGTAGTTTAGATGACAGTCTCTCTGTATTAAATGAGTTGAATTCCTCAGGTGAATCAATATTCACACCCTTATCAAAGTATTTTTCATAATTCAAGTCTCTGTTGTCAGCTGGAATTCTAAAATAGTTACCCAGGTCTTCGGAGACTTGTCTTTCTTCCTTTGACAAAAGTGTCTCATGCATCTTTTCTCCATGTCTTACTCCAATATTTGTAATTACACTTTTAGACTTATAAATATCTTTCATTACAGCTGCCAATTGACCAATGGTTGATGAAGGTGCTTTTTGAACAAATATATCTCCACTTTCACCATTTTCAAATGCATATAATACAAGTTCAACAGCATTTTCAAGTGTCATCATAAACCTTGTCATTTCTGGATTTGTAATAGTTAAAGGCATATTATTAATTAATTGGTTATGAAATAATGGAATTACAGATCCTCTTGATGCCATTACATTACCATATCTTGTGCCTATAATTTTAGTTTTACCACTAGTTCTTGATTTAGCCACAAAAACCTTTTCCATCATGGCTTTTGATACCCCCATTGCATTTATTGGATATACTGCTTTATCTGTACTAAGGCATATAACTTTTTGAACTCCATTATCGACTGCTACATCCACTACATTGTTTGTCCCTAATATATTCGTTTGAACAGCTTCCATAGGATGGAATTCACATGAAGGAACTTGTTTTAATGCCGCAGCATGAAAAACAAAATCAACACCTTTCATTGAATTATCAATGCTGTCTTTATTTCTAACGTCTCCAATATGAAATTTTAATTTTGAATTTTGATGCTTCCTTCTCATGTCATCCTGCTTTTTTTCATCTCTAGAGAAGATTCTAATTTCAGCAATATCAGATTCTATAAATTTATCAAGTACGGCATTACCAAATGATCCTGTTCCTCCAGTAATTAAAAGTGTTTTATTTTTAAACATTATGATTCAATAAGTTGTATAAATTTATCAATTTTATTCTGAATCAGCATTTCACTATCCATAATATTATTTTTTTCAATGACATAGTCAATTGAGTCTGATATTGACGAAATTGAGAATGGATTAAAAACTAAACTAGGTTTAACAATTTCATTAACATATGGAAGTTGAGAGGCTAGAATTTTGCAATTAAACTCAAGTGATTCTATTAATGGAAGTCCAAAACTTTCAACTACTGATGGATAGATTAAAAATTTGGACTGAGAGTATAATTTTTTTAAAGAAGTTTCATTTAAGTTAACATGATTGGTTATAGTTAGATTTTTATTTTTATTTTTTGAAAGTATATTTTTTTTGAAAAAAATTTCATCATCTATAGTTAAATCTAGATATAGAGGTTTTGAATCAATATTTTTTATTTGATTAAATGCTTTGATCAATCTATTAATGTTTTTATGAGGAGAACTTGAGCATACATATAAAAATGTATTAGATTTTTTATTTAAAGGTTTTTTTAAAGAAAAATCTTTGAAAATTGGAAAGGAGAAAACATTACTGCTCTTTATGTTTAAACCTTTAGTAAGATTTCTCTTCATTAATTCAGTTTGAACTACCCATTTATATTTGTGTGAATTAATAAACTTTATGTAGATTTTTTTGAAGAAAAAAGAAATAGATTTTAATAGAGTTAGAGACAGTCTGGGTTTTAATATTAAATCATTATGAAAAAAAATAATTACCTGACATTTTAAACTTATTGGAGGTGGGACATTTGCTAAACAAATACATTTTTTAATTTTATGCTCTATTGACTTATAGTAAGCTCTTCTCTTAAATTCTGAATTTAATATTAATTTATATTTAGCATTTTTTAGTTTGCTAAAAGCATTAACATCAGTTCTATAATCAATTAAAAAAAAATAGTCTCTTATTTTTTCATTTGATATATTTTCTAATATAATTTCAAGAATTTTTTTTCCACCTGCACTATTTAAATATGTACAATCAAATAATTTCATTCAAATAATCTTTTTCAAAAAGTTATAATTAGTGAGTGAATAATAAAAGAGAAGAGTGTCTTCATTATTATTTAAGTTTAATTAAAATTTATGATATTTTATTTTTTATTCCTCTCAAAACTCCAATCAGAGCCCAATAGATTGTGTAAATATTAATCAAACTAGTTTTTTCATTTTTTAACTTATCAAAATGTTTGAGCGCATTATTATATTTTAATTTACCTGAAATAACATCATTAATTAAAATGTTCAAAATTATTCCTAACGAAGCTTTTAAATATTTTTGGGAAAGAGTGTAAAGCTTATTTTCTTGTAATAATCTAAATATATGTTGTCTAACTTGTATTTCAAGTTCTACTCTTTTTTGTTCACTTCCCTGATTAATATGAATTCTATAATTTAACAATGGCTTTTTTAATAAAATCATTTTACCAGGCAATAAGTTTATTTTAAAAAACAAAAAAAGATCAGCTGCTGGGCCAACTTCTAACTCATATTTTAGATCGTTATTTTTAATTATACTAGATCTATATATAGTTGAAGGACAAGGAATTATACTTCCTCTTAATAAGTATTCTTTTATGTATTCAGTTTTTTTCCAGTTTTTATTTTTAAATATTCTTGGTCTTATTTTTTTTATACTTTTAGAATTTTCATCCATAAGATTAATAGAGCATGAGACTGAATTAATTGAATCATCTTTTTCTATAGTATCTATCAAATTTTCAATCAGATACGGATTCATCACATCATCATCATGAAATATCATTAAAAATTTATTGTTTACTAATTCAAAGGCTTTATTTAAAAAATTTAAGTCATTGATGTTATTTCTAATATATCTTATTCTGGAATCATGAAAAGATTTTATAACTGAAACTGTTTCTGGGCCTGATCCATTATCTAGTATTATAAGTTCATAATCTTTAAAAGTTTGATTAAGAATAGAAGTAATTGACTCAGATAAATATTTAGGTCTATCATAAGTTTGAAGTGCTATTGTAAGAGTTTTACCCATTAGGCATTTTAGTGTAAACGAAAATAATGATCTATGATATATAGTTTATCCTAAGTTGCTATTTTTTTATTATTTTTTTAAAAATATCACATACAAAATCTATATCATCGTAAGTTATATTTGCAGCTGATGGAAGAGAAATTCCTCTTTTTTCTGCATTTTCTGCTATTGGATTATTAAATCTTTTTTCTAGAATAGGAAATTCGCTCATTCTAGGAAAACCAGGTCGAGCATGAATGTTATTTTCCTTAAAAACTTTTAAAATGTAGTCCCTCTCAACAATTATTGAAGATTCTAGTAATATTGAAGGATAGCAATAATTCGCTCTCGTATTTATTTTTTCTTTTATCATTTTTACACCCTCTATTTGTGATAAATTTTTTTCATAACGATTGAATATTTTTCTCTTAATCGCCACTAATTCTTCAATTCTTTCAACCTGAGCAAGAGCTAAAGCAGCTGTAATATTTCCCATTGTATATTGATAACCTATACTGTCAGACCAGAATACTGCTTTTCGATCAGTTCTACCCATAGCTACAAATAGTTTAGCTTTTTCATATAATTTTTCATCATTTGTTAATAACATACCACCCTCGCCTGTTACGGCAATTTTTGCTCCATGAAAGCTAAAACAACCAAAATCTCCAAACGACCCAACCTTTTTTCCATTAAACTCTGCGCCTAGTGCTGGCGCTGCATCCTCAATTACTTTTAGATCAAATTCCTTGGCAATGTCCATGATTTTATCCATTTGAGCTGGTACACCAAATGAGTGAACTAACATAATTGCTTTAGTTTTTTTAGTTATTGCTTCTCTTATTTTTTCTGGATCTATACACCAGGTGTCTGGATCTATATCTACAAAAACAGGTTCAGCTCCAGTGTACTTGATTGCGTATGCAGTAGCAACCCATGAAAAATCAGTACAGATGACTTCATCTCCATCTTTTAGTCCTAGTGACTCACAAGCTAAATGCATAGCAAGCGTACATGTATGTGTAGCAATAGCATATTTAGTGCCACAATATTCTGAAATAGATTTTTCTAATTTTTCAACATGCATATTAAATGTTTCATAGAAACCATTTTTAACACCATCAATTACGTAGTCAACTTCTTTTTGTGTAATTGATGGACCAGCAAATGCAATTTTTTTTCTCATTTTTTAAGTTTTAATAGGTTGTTACAAGCTTGATTTAATATTTCATCTTCTTTAGCAAAACAAAATCTTACAAAGTTTTCTCCTTCATTGGAATGATAAAATTCTGATCCTGGAACACAGGCTACTTTTGTGTGATTTAATATTTGCATAGCTTTTTCTTTACTTGTTTTTCCTTCTACACTACTAGCGTCTGCCATAACATAGTATGAGCCTTTAGGTATAGTTGGGTTAAGCCCTATATCAGATAATACACTACACAATAAATCTCTCTTATATGTAAACTTTTTTATTAAACTATAATAGAAGTTCTCCTTAATTTCATTTATGCCATAAGCTACAGCATTTTGGAGAAGCGAAGGGCTACATACATAGAATAAATCACTAATATGGCCAATCGATTCAAAATATTTTTCAGGAACAATGCAATAGCCTATTCTCCAACCTGTAATACTAAAAGTTTTGGAATAACCTGAAATAGTAATTGTATTTTCACTAAATATTTCAAGAGATCCTGGGCTAACATGTTTATTATTATCATATAAAAAATATTCATAAATCTCATCTGTAAAAACTATTAGATTATTTTTATTACATATTAAACCTAACTTTAATAAGTCTTTTTCTGAAAAAATCTTTCCACAAGGGTTTGAAGGTGTACAAATTAAGATTGCCCTGGTTTTGTCTGTAATTAAATTCTCTAACTCTTCAAAATCTATATCAAAATCCTTTCCCTTTAAAGTGATATAAGTTGGTTTAGCTCCAACTGCCTCGATAGTTTTTATGTGGTAACCATAATATGGTTCAAATACAATCACTTCATCACCAGGCTTTAAAACTGCAAAACATGCACAATAAAAAGCACCTGTAGCACCTGATGTGACAATTATTTTTTTATTATCCAAGTTTATTTTGTTATAACTAACAATCTTATTAGATAAAGCTTTTTTAAGTTCAAAATCTCCATCAAATTGAGTATAGTAATTAAAGCCTTTTTTTATAGCTCTATCAATGCCTTCAACTAATTTATTGTTAAGGTTTAAATTACTAATTCCTTGAGATAAGTTAAACCCACCAACTTTATCACATTCGATTGACATATTTCTAATCTCAGATTGTGTAAGTGATTCAATATTCATTATTTACAAGTTTCATTTTTAGATAGTACTTTTCAAATTTAATTTTGGAATTCTTTGAGGTTACTTCATATTTTATCTCATCATCTTTTTCTATTTTCATTAATGGCATTTTATCAACTTCTTCAAAATTAAGGTTTTCATAAAACCTAATAGCTTGAAAATTATCTGAAAATACGCTTAAATAAATATCTGAAAATTTAAAGTAATTAAAAGCAAATTCAATCATAGATTTTGTGCTAAATGTCATTAATCCTGGTAAAAAACTTTTTACTCCTCTTAAAACACTATCAAGTTCCACACTATTATTATTATAATTTATATTCGAGAGACCTATATGCCCTAATGGTTCATCTTCTAAACTATAAATCATAAAAATAATTCTATCTTTTCTTCCTAGAACATGACTTAATAACCATTTAGTAGTTCTTTCCTCTGTAACCTTAAATGTTCCTGTAGAGATACTTGGATTTTCAACTCTCCATCTTGACAAAAGTTCTGATAAATTATAATCTAAATCCTGAAAATTATATTGAATAGGTTTTAGATATGCAACAACTTCACTGTTATTATAGATTGGTGTTTGAACATCATAAAGCTTGGGGTTTTTCAGTAAATCAAATTTTTCTTCTACCTTTTTTCTTAAAGTCACTTATTCTGTTTTTTTAAATTATTTGCAACTTCAAGAATTAGATCCTCTTGACCTGCAACTAATTTTCTGTTTCCTAATTCAAAAATTAATGAGGAGTACTCTAATTTATTAATTTTTGATGCATTTATTATTGGTTTTTCAAAACCTGAAAAAAGTTTATTTAATCCTGTTAAAATATTAACTGGAGAAGATACTGGAACTTTTGGAATTAAGTAATTAAGTACTTTATCCGCTTCAATTATAATTTTTTTGAAATTGACATCAACTGTATAACCATACTTATCTAATACTGGAATTAAAATTTCTAGAGGAGCATTTCCTGCTCCTGCCCCAAAACCTCTAATACATGCATCAATATATGTAGCTCCATTTTGTATAGCAACAACTGAATTATGAATAGCATAACTCAGATTATTATGGGCGTGAAATCCAACAGGGATTTCAAGTTTGTCAACTAATAGCTTTATTCTTTTTTCAACATCTGAAGGTAGGTAAGTGCCTGTAGAATCCATTATAATTATCCCTAAAGCACCGTAAGCTTCCATTTCAAGAGCATTTTGAACTAATTCCTCAGGACTTGCTAGTGCAGTCATCATTAAAACCCCAAAAACTTCAATGTTTTTTTTTCTCAAAAACTCTATATGAGATTTTGTTACAGTTGCCTCAGAACAGTGAGAAGCAATTCTAAAAACGTCAACACCTAGATCAATTGCAGGTTTTATATCTTTTTCGATAGTGGCAATACCTGGAATAACATGGACGCCAAGTTTTGAGTTAGATAAGTTTTCTCTTGCTGTTTTAAGCATATCATGATCAGAAAAGCTTGCCTTGCCAATTAACAGTGATGAGGCGCCTAATCCATTTCCATGACCAATTTCAACAATAGGTATACCTGCATCATCTGCTGCTTGACAATATTTTTTTATACTACTTAATTCAATTGAATGACTTACACTATGATTACCATCTCTTAATGATGAGTCTGTGATAATAATTTTTTTCATAAAAGATTTTTTGTGATTTCAATTGCTGCACAATTTATGATATCCAAGTTTCCAGCATATTCAGGAAGATAATCACCGGTTCCCCTAACCTTAACACTTAAAACTAGAACTTCATTGTTAATCGTGGGAGGCATAGTCAATTCATAATTTGGAATATATTCTTTTAAACGCTTAATAGTTTTATAAACACTCTTATTTAACTTTGAATAGTTTATATTTTTAGCTTTTATAAATATAGTGGTTTGCATGTCTACTTGTGGTATAGCTGGATTTAAATTAAGTATCACTTTACAGTTATTACATCCTGTAAATTGAGAAATAGCAAACTCCGTTGTATGTATATAATTATCGATGTTTAATCTTGTTGCCATACCTGCGCTGTCAGATGCTATTTGAGATACAACTTCTACATATTCTAACTCACAACTTTTTGAAATAGCATGTATTAAAGGTGATGAGGCTTGGCCCCCACAAGTAATTAAATTAACATTTGATTTTGTTCTAATGATCTCTGAATTAATCACAGGCACACATAATTCTCCTACTTTTGCTGGTGTTAGATCAATTACTTTTAGTCCTTGATTTTTAAAAATTTCAGCATGATATTTAGCATCTAATGCATTTGTACAATCATATACAATATCACAAAAATTAGTATTTTCAATAAAAAAATTAATACCCTTATCAGTTGTCTTAATTCCCTTTTTTTTAGCAATACTAATTCCATTTGAAGAAGATCTTCTGCCTGCAAATATTACTGGTTCTATATGGTCAGTTACAATAAGTTTTAATAATAAATCGGTTCCAATATTTCCTGAACCTATAATGCCTGCTTTTATCATCGCTTAATATTTAATGATTTATCATCCAATTTTATAATCATATTTTCCTTTACTTCATCAATAGAAAGTAAGGGTGACATTTCCTCTAGAGGTGGAGATAAGATTGAGTTATCCTCGTTTAATACTCCTTTGACCTTTGGTAAAAATCCTTGCTCTGGGTCCATAAAAACTTCAAGAATTGATTGGTTTTTGTCTTTTAAGAAACTATTTAGTGAATCTTCTTTATCAGAAATGTCATATTTGTAATAATTAAATCCAAAAGCTTCAAAAACTTTCTGAAAATTTGGAAGACTAATTCCAGTTTTCTTGTTAACTGAATTATAATTTCCCTTAAACAACATTTTTTGTGTATGTTTTATCATCAGATAACCATCGTTGTTAAAGATGACAATTTTTATGTTTAAATCATTTTGAATTACTGTTTGAAGTTCTTGAAGATTCATCATTATACCTCCATCACAATTAAGACATATTATTCTTTTATCTGGGCAAGAAAAGGAAGCTCCAATAGCTCCGGGAAGGCCATAACCCATTTCTCCTAGGCCTAGTGATGTAAACATTTTTTGATTTGATTTTAATTTTATTGCCTGGTGTCCACTTAATAAAGCTGTTCCCATATCTGTTACAATTATATCGTCATTATTTAAAAAATCTGACAATTTATCAATAAAACTATACGAATTTTCATAATCACCAGAAATATGTTCCCTGTCAATTAATGGAAATTTAGATTTTAAATCTAAACAATATTGATACCAATTATTATAGTTGAATTTCTCTCCCTTTATTTCTTTATTCAACTCATTTATAAAATCTTTACAATCAGCGTTAAAATATTTATGAATTTTATATTTTTTTAACTCAAACTCATCAATATCAACTAAAATTATTTTAGCTTCTCTAGCAAATTGTTCAAATTCATACCCTATTTGAGGTAAGGTTAGTCTGCTTCCTAGAACAATTACTAAATCTGCATTTTGAATAATAAAATTTGCACATCTTTGACCATACACACCAAATCTACCGAAATAATATGGGTGATTATTGGGAAGTAAATCAATGCCAGACCATGACAATAAAGTTGGAATATTAGTAGTATTTATCAATTCTTGAAACTCATGCTTAGCGTTTGATAATCTTACCCCATTTCCTCCAAGAATTACAGGTCTCTTTGAGGATTTCATTAAATCCAATAAATTCGGTGTTAATTTAGAGTTCTTAATATTTACTTGAGCGGGAAAATCTATATCTTTAACTTCCTGAGCCTGAATATCAGAGGGTATATCTAACCAACAAGGACCAGGTCTGTTATTTTTAGAAATATTATAACATTTAGCTAATTCTGAATGAATAGCTTTTGGGTCTGAAACACAAACCCCATACTTTAATACATCATTAAGCATCTTTGTTACATTAAAACCTTGTGTACCATACATCCTAAGATGTTTGTGTTTATTAATAAATCTTGACGGTTCTTGTCCTGAAATAATTATTGATGGTATAGAGTCAGCCCAGTTGCTGATAACCCCAGTAATAGCATTACTCGCACCAGCACCAGCTGTTACAATTGCAGCTGAATATTTACCTGAAGCTCTAAAATATGCTCCAACAGCCATTACTGCAGCTTGTTCATGATGAACATTAATTATTTTTGTATAACCTAAGTTATTAATTGAATCAAAAATATGGGCATTTGCAGAGCCTATAATTCCAAATACGGTTTCAATTTTTTTCTCTTTTAAAAATCTTGCTACAATATCGCTAACCTTCTTATTCATAATTAATACTAATAGTCATTATTGATTATTTAAAAACTCTTCAATTGTTAGATGGAGTCTTTCAAACATTGAGTTTTTCATTCCATGATGAACTGGAAGCAGTACTCCTCTTTCCATAACTGCGTCTGCATTAGGGTAACCATGATCGTTTGTTCTATATATTACATTTTTCATCATAGGCTGTCTTATAATATTCCCTGTGAAGACAACTCTTGTTTGAATATCTCTTTTTTCAAGAAAGATTTGAAATTCTTTTCTTTTAAATTTGGCATTTTTATTGATTAATATTGGATAGGCTAACCAGCCAGTTTTTGTGTTTTTTGTTTGTTTAGGAATAGAAAACACCTCATCATATTGTGAAAAGAATTTATTCTGTATCTTAAAATTTCTTTCCCTTATCTCTATGTTTTTTTCTAAGCTTTCTAATTGAACTAATCCAAATGCAGCTCCTAATTCATTCCCTTCTAGATTATATCCAGCAGTTTCAAAAACAAATTTTGCATCATAGTCAATTCCTCCAATATCAATATTAAACCTGTTTTCAATTGCTTCACTTTTTTCATCAAATAGTGATGAACTTCTTCCCCATGATCTCAATAGCTTTGCTTTATCAATCACATTATCATCATTTAACATTAATGCTCCACCATTACCAGCACAATTGATAATATGAGAGCCATAAAAACTTGTTATTGACATATCTGAATAATATCCCGATGATCTTCCATGAATAGTTCCACCTAAAGTATCAGCAGAATCTTCAATAACTTTTAGGTTATGTGCTTTAGCTATTTTTGAAATCTCTTCCCATTTACAAATATTCCCCATCAAGTTTGGCGCAAGAATAGCGACAGTCTTATCAGTAATCATTTCATCTATTTGATTTGGATCTATACAATATGACAAGGGTTCCACATCAACAAATACTGGAATTAAGTTGTTTTTTATTAGACATCCAATAGTAGTTCCAAAAGTTAAGGCAGGTGTAATAACTTCACTTCCCTCTGGGAAATTAAAAGATTCTATACCAATATATAGTGCAGAAGATCCTGAATTTACATAAAGGCACGATTTTTTGTCAAATAGTTTAGCGATTTTAGACTCAAACTTTCTTGAGTAATTACCCATTTGAGTAGATTCATTTAAACATTTAACAACTGCATCAATTTCTTTTTGTCCGTATACAGTTTTAGCGTAAGATATTTTTTCCATTTTATTTTAAATAATATTTTAAATCATTAGTAATTAAGTCATTAGCTGAAATATTATTATAAAAACCTCTATACCATTTAATGGAATGCTCAATAGCAGTTTCAGCATTCCATTTTGGTGTCCAATTCAAAATGACTTTACTCTTTGTAATATCTAATTGAAGATATTTTGATTCTTTATCTGATATATCATTCTCAATTTTAATATTAAATAATTCTCCATTAGTTTTTACAATTTCTATAATATCATTAACTGATATTGGATTCTTTTCATCAGGTCCAAAGTTCCATGCTCCATTAAATATTTCGGGTTTTATTGATAGATTTCTAGCTAAATCTAAATAGCCTAATATTGGATCTAAAACATGTTGCCATGGTCTAACTGAATTAGGGTTTCTTATGATCAATTCAGAGTTTTCAAAACATGATCTTATAATATCTGGTAATAATCTGTATTTTGACCAATCTCCACCACCAATAATATTTCCTGCACGAGCTGTTGAAATATTGATCATATGATTAGAAAAAAAAGATTCAGAATATGAGGATATAAGAATTTCTGAAGCAGACTTACTAGCACTGTAAGGATCCTTACCTCCTAACATATCATCTTCCTGAAAAGGAATTTTATTTTCATTGTTTTTATAAACCTTATCTGTAGTTATTATTACTACGTTACATTCTCTATTAATTTTTCTAATAGATTCTAATAAATTTAATGTACCGTTAAAATTAGTATGGTAAGTGTCAAGTGGGTCTTCATATGAGTCAATTACAATTGGTTGAGCAGCTAAATGAAAAATAAAATCTGGTTCAAAATCTCTGATTTCTTTTTTCAGATGGTTGAAATCATTTATATCTCCAATTATAGAGAAAAATCTATCAGAATAATTTAAGTTATTAAAAAGACTAGGGCTTGTGTTAGGCTTTTTTGAGAATCCTTTTACCTTAGCACCATATAGGTCTAGTATAAAGGATAACCATGAACCTTTAAAACCTGTATGCCCCGTAATAAATACTTTTTTATTCTTAAAAAAATTTAATAAGTTTTCATTTACCATATTTTCCATTTAGCATTATTGGAATTCCATAACTCATTGAGATCATTCAGGTCTTTAAGAGTATCCATTGGTCTCCAAAACCCATCATGTTTATATGCATTTAACTGATTTGACTTAGCTATTTTTTCCATTGGTTTCTTCTCCCACATAACATTTTCATGATTATCAATATATTTAAAAACTTCTGGCTCACAGACAAAGAATCCGCCATTAATCCAATCAACATCTTTTGAGTTTTTTTCTGAAAAAGAAATTTTTTCAGAAAACTTAATTACACCAAATCTCCCAGTAGGCTTTACTGCTGTAACAGTACATATTTTATTATTTGAAAGATGATTTTCAAGTAAAGTGTCAATGTTAACATTCGCTAAACCATCACCATATGTTAGAAAAAATCTCTCATTATTAAGATATTTCTTAATTTTTGAAATTCTTAAAGCAGTTAAAGTTTCATCTCCAGTATTTACAAGGGTGATTTTCCAATTTTGTGAATTATTGGTATGATAAGTTATCTCACCAGAACCTAAGTCTACTGTCATATCAGAGTTACTGTTCAAAAAAGATGTAAAATATTGTTTTATTATATCCCCTTTATATCCAAGACAGACAACAAACTCGTTATAGCCAAACTTAGAATAAATGTTCATTATGTGCCAAAGGATTGGTTTACCTCCAATTTCAACCATTGGTTTAGGTTTAATATCAGTTTTTTCAATTAGTCTTGTCCCAAGACCTCCTGCTAGAATAACTACTTTCATATTATTGTTTTTTAGATTTATAAGTACTAATAATTTTTTTTAAAACCATTTCAGCAACATGTTTTGATTCAAACTCCTTTGAATTATTTGAAGCTAAAAAATTTAAAATATTTTCTTGATATTTTTCAAAGGCTTTTTCATCAATTTTAGATATGAATTTAAACATTTCATTCACGTTTTTAAATTTTCTATAATCAATAAATGTATTACTTGGAATTTTATCATGGATATTATTTGACCCAAAATAAATAGGAACAATACCATAAATAAAACAGTCAAATATTTTTTCTGTTATAAAAAAATCAATGTCTTTGACATTTTCAAAGCATAAGCAAAATTTATGTTTATCTAGTGCTTCCTGTTTGCTATTTATAACTCCTTTATAGAAATTATAGGACTGGAATAAAATTTTTTCTTGTTTTAACTTTAAAAGAATTAAAATAAAAATTTTACCTAATATTCTTAATATTTTATTTTGACTTAAGAACTTGAAATAATTATATATTCTGGGGAACTTAAAGCTTTTGTCCCAACCATATCCATAAAGACTAAAAACATTAGGTTTGTTTTTAAAAAATTCAAATACTTTAATTCTTTCAGAGTATAACTCATCTTTATAATTTGAAAATTTATTTGAAGATATATTACAAATCAGATAAGGTCGTTGACTAAAAGATTTAAATTTTTTTGCATTTAAATCTTGACTAAAATTGATTGGAAAGATTTTTTTATTATCAATAATTTTATCATACCAGCTAAATACAAGATCAAATTTATCATAATAGTTTCTTTTATAGATAGAAGGTATTACTGCAATACTCTCAAGAGCAATTAAAACATGTAACTTGTCTTTTTTCTTAATTCTTTTTTTATAATCCGAATATATAATAATATCAGCTTGATTTGGATCATAAATATCATTTGTGTTTACATTAATAGATAATGAATTAAAAGATTGTTTTAGATAGCTCCAAAAGGTTATATCTAAGCCATTAAATGCTTTTTTAAATAATTTATTATTTTGAAAAGCATTATCTACTACAAATGAAATATTATTTATGTTCATTGATAAATTTATCAATAGTTAATTTTAAATAATCAATCTTTTCTCTAATATCATAGTGATGATTTCCTATAAAAAATCCATAGTTATGTACTCTGTCTGCATTTATAAGTTCATTATAAATTTGAAAATCAAAGTATTTTATTACTGGATTATTTACAAAATTTCCCGTTACTATAGGTCTAGTTTCAATTCCTGACTTTAATAAAAATTTAATTAATTCTTCTCTATTTAATTTTGATGATTCTTTGATGATAAATGAGAAGCCAAACCAAGAGCTTTTTCCAATTTCATTTTGTATTATAAAATCTTGATTTTTTGAAAATATTTCTTGAAAATAATTTGCATTATTAATTCTATTATTAATAAATATCGGTAATTTTTTTAATTGTTCTATTCCAATTGCTCCAGACATTTCTAGTGGTCTTAAATTATATCCAGGTAAAATAAATTTGAATTGCTCTTCAAAAGGATCCTTAGATTTTGTATGAATCATACTCTTATTTGGAAGATTTCTTGTCCATCCATGAGCCCTTAGACTTAATATTATATGATATAACTCTTCATCGTCTGTAACTATTAATCCCCCCTCCATTGTAGAGATATGGTGAGAATAAAAAGATGAAAAAGTTCCGATTTCTCCAAAAGTTCCTGCTTTCTTATTTTCAAATTCAGCTCCCATTGACTCACAATTATCTTCAACTATTATTATATTTTTTGATTTCGTAATTTTTTTAATTTCATTAAAATTATTAGGATTCCCTAAAAGATTAACTAAAACTAAAAGTTTAGTCTTTTCTGTTATCGCATTATTTAATTGTTCAAGATCATAGTTTAATGTATTCAAATCTATATCAACAAATTTTAACTTTAAACCATATTGAAGTAAAGGATTGTAAGTAGTAGACCATGAAACAGCTGGAACAATTACTTCATCTCCTCTTTTTAAGGGATTATCTTGCCTGTAAAAAAGAGATGCAACAGCAAGTAAATTTGCTGATGAACCTGAATTAACCATAATAGAAAATTTAGACCCAATAAACTTTGAAAATGCATTTTCAAACTCATCAACATGCTTACCCATAGTAAAACGATCACTATCGATAACTTTTTTAATTGCCTCAGTTTCTTTATCATCCCATGTTGAAGAAGATAGTGGATATTTATTTATCATAATTGTTCTTGAAGTATTCGTAAGTTTCTTGAATACCTGTATTTATTGTATAATTTGACTTCCAGCCTAATTTTTTTGTTTTAGATATATCAAGTAATTTTCTTTTCATTCCCGAAGGCTTAGATAGATCGTAAGTAAATTTAACTTTATAATCAATTACATTAGAAATGATTTGATAATACTCTTCAATTGTATAATCTTTTCCCGTTCCTACATTTATAATTTCAGGAAGTACATCAAAATTGTTAACAGAAAAATCTACAAAATCTATAAAATCCTTTATGTACATAAACTCTCTTTTAGAGGTACCATCTCCCCATATTTCTACTGAGGTTTGATTTGTAAATTTAGCATAATGAATCTTTTGAATTACACCAGGTATCATATGTGAAGACAGAGGGTCAAAATTATCGTATGGACCATAAAGATTACACGGTATAATTGTTTTATAATTTAAATTATTATGCTTATTTATATGATTTGTAAGCTTTAGAGCTAATATTTTTGCTAAAGCATAGCCTTCATTTGTAGGTTCAACTTTACCACTTAATAAATCTTTTTCTTTAATTGGAGTCTCATAGTCTTTAGGATAAATACATGAACTTGAGATATTCAAAAAATTTGTTACTCCTGAATTAAAAGACTCTGAAATTAGATTTATAGCCATTAATGAATTGTCTAATAAAAACTCATAGTTAGAATTAATATTTTTAAGAATTCCTCCAACCTTTCCAGCTGAATGAATTATAAAATCTGGTGAATTTTTTTGGATATAATTCCTGACAGCAATCTTATCTAGAAGATTTAACTTTGAACTTGAAGGTGTTAATACTGAAAAGTCATTTAAAATACCTGACTTTAAAATATTTTTGCCAACAAATCCTGTGGAACCAGTTAATAGTATTTTATTCACTTTATAACGAATTAAGCGTTAATTCTTTTTTTGCTTGATTAAAATCACTAATTACCATTTCATCAACAAGCATATCAAAACTGTATTTAGGGTTCCATTTCAATATTTTTCTAGCTTTGGATGAATCACCTAATAAATTTTCTACCTCTGTTGGCCTAAAATAATTAGGATCTATTTCTACAACTATGTCTCCTTTTTTTAATTTTGATTTTTTTGATACTTCATCAATAATTCCAACTTCATTAAGACCATTTCCCTTAAATTTTAATTTAATGTCTAATTTTTCAAATGCTTTGATTGTAAAATCTCGTACAGAAAAATTTAAACCTGTTGAGATTACCCAATCATCCGGAATCTTGTGTTGAAGAATCAACCACATTGTCTCAACATAATCTTTAGCATGACCCCAATCTCTTTTAGAGTTTAAATTTCCCAATTTTAATTTACTTTGAATACCCAGACTAATTCTTGCAACAGCTCTTGTAATTTTTCTTGACACAAAAGTTTCTCCTCTTAATGGGGATTCATGATTAAAAAGTATTCCATTTGAAGCAAAAATTTTATATGCCTCTCTATAATTTTTTGTTATCCAATATGCATATAGTTTTGCAACCCCATATGGACTTCTTGGATAGAATGGTGTCATTTCATTTTGCGGAATTTCAACAACCTTTCCAAAGAGTTCACTTGTGCTAGCTTGATAAATTCTAACCTTTTCTTCAAGATTTAAAAGTCTAACAGCCTCTAAAATTCTTAAAGTTCCTAAACCATCAATATTAGCTGTATATTCAGGTGTGTCAAAGCTTACTTTAACATGACTCATTGCAGCTAAGTTATATATTTCATCAGGGTTAATATCTCTAATTAGCCTTGTAATATTGAGGCCATCTGATAAATCCCCATAATGTAGATTAAATGATGAGTTTTTTGATTTCTCTTGAAATAGATGATCAATTCTTTGTGTATTGAATGAAGATGATCTTCTCTTAATTCCGTGAATTATATAGCCTTTATTTAAAAGAAATTCTGACAGATAGGCTCCGTCTTGACCTGTTATACCTGTTATTAATGCTACTTTTTTCTTTTTCATATATCTATTTTTTTTAGTTGTTTATTCAATAACTCATAAATAATATTACAATCATCTAAGGTTGACAATCTATGAGCAATTATAATCTTTGTTATATCTCCTTTTAAATTCTTAACAGAATCCATAACTGCTTTTTCAGTTAAATTATCTAATGCAGAAGTTGCTTCATCTAAGATTAAGACTTGAGGCTTATTATATAAAGCTCTAGCTAAACCTATTCTTTGTTTTTGTCCCCCTGAAAGTTGAACACCACGCTCTCCGACTCTAGTCTTAATACCATTCTCTAAACTATTTACAAATTTCTCCAATTGTACTTGAGTTAAAATTTTATTAATCAAAGAACGATCTATCATATCTTCTGGTACTCCTAATGCAATATTATTTAAAATCGAATCGTCAGTTAAATAAATGGCCTGTGAAACATAGCCAATTTTATTTCTCCAAGTTTGTGTCATTTGAAGCCCCTCAATACCATCAATAAGAATTTTCCCAAAAACTGGTTTATGAAGTCCAACTAATAAATCTACAAAAGTGCTTTTACCCGAGCCTGATTCTCCTATTATTCCTATAGTTTGACCTTTCTTTATATTTATATTGACACCTTTTAGAATTTTATTCTTTATGTTGAAACCAAAATCAATATTAGAAAATTGAATATTCTTTTGAAATTTAAAATTCCTTGGACTAATTTTTGACTCTCTAGTATCCTTAAAATCTTTTAACTCATTATGAATAATTTCAACAGAAGGGTAATGAAACTTTAATAACTGACTTACAGTTATAATTTTGTTTACAGATGGTATCATCTTAAAAATAGCAGCTACAAAAACCCCTAAAACTGTAATTAGGGTCTTAGGATCTTTGCCTTGATATATTAAAATACAGATGAAGCTTAATAATCCAAAAATCGAAACTAATTCAAGGTAAAATCTAGGTATCTGTGATAAAGTCCCCATCTTAGCATTTAACCTTTGCCTCAGATTATTATTTCTTGAGAACTGTTCAATATAAATATGTATTTTACCTAAAATTAATAAATCCTTTATTCCCCCAAGACCTTCAAAGATGGTTTTAGATACTTGTAAATCAAATTTTTCTCTTAATTCAGACCAATTAGATAGTTTACTTTTTGTGAACTGAAAGAATATAACTGATAAAAAACCATAAAATATACCAATAGAAATAGCACCAATAGGCTCTATAAAAATCAATGTCAAAATAATAGCAAGAAGAAAGCCTAATTCAAGAAAAAGACTTATTAATGAAGATAAAAAACTAAAAAAATAATTTACTTCAACTTGAAGATTTTTGGTTAGTTCTGACGTGTTAGAGTTTATGTGAAATTTATAAGGACGTGTAAGATAACTTGTATATAAGTTATTAGATACATTAGATATAACATTATTAATGAATACATTTTGTTTATAGGTTAAAAGTACTTGATATAATGTTTTTATTATATACAGCAGTAAAATAATTCCTAAAAAGAAAAAAATAAAATCTTTATGAGAAAAATGTGGAAAAAAACTCTTTACTGATCGAAGCCCAAATGTATTTTCAACCATTTCAGGGTCTAGTAAAATATTTATCATTGGGATGATTATACCTAATCCAAAAACCTCCAATATCATTCCAATGAAAAGTAATAAAATAAGAATAATCAATCCACGTCTTTGTGATGTTGTAAGCAGAGAATTTATTTTAGTTAAAGTGTCTGACATTGAATATGTTTTTTTAAAAATATATCAGAGTTTATTAAAAGCACTTGGATCCAGATACTTTAAATTATGAATTTTGTTTAGTGATGATTTTGGACTTAAATTAAATAATTTAATTCCATTTGAATTACACAAATTGCATAAGTATTCAAAATCCTTGAGTATAGAAGGTAGACTAGGATAAAACACTGATTTTATTCTAAGTTTGAACATAACACTTAAAACATTTTTAAGTGGAATAGTTCTATCGCCTTTAAAAATCTCTTTGAAAAATATATATAATAACCTCAAAATTGAATTAGAACCATAATAAGTATAATCTTTTTCATATTTAGGCAATTCTATTCCACCTAAGTAAATCTCTTTACACCCTAAAATAATAGCTAATGCAAGAGAATGAATAGCTACTGTTGCACCTGAAGAATAATGAGAGTCTAAATTGTAAGTGTTTCTTACATATTCTTGAATAGTTATTTCTTTTTTATATTGGCAACAATTAATAGGCGCTCCTAAATCCAGGTTGATGTGATTATCAATTTGTTGATCACACCCTAGGCCATTAAAATGTCTTTGATCAAACTCAAACCAAGGGATTTTTAGATGTTCATTTATTTTTTGATAATCAATAGCAACAGTTGAATTTAAAACAGAGTTAGAGAAAACTAACGTAGTTCCTTTAAATTTATTCAATAAATCATAATGCTTATCTGGTCTTGGAAAAAGTGAATTCGCAGCTACCCAATAATCAATTTGACGTCTTTCTCTTATCCTCTCTGGGAGATCCCCCATTGAAATTAAAATACCATCAAATTTTTCAAGATGAATATCATCAATACTAGGTGCTCCCCCTAGTATTAAACACTTTTTATTAGATTCTTTGTTAAGCAAGTACTTGAAATCATCCATAAACTAATTGTAATATTTTTAGTAACCTATTCTTTTTTAATAAGAAAAGTACTGATCTACCATGCTGTTCTTCCTCCATCAGCAGCTATTATCGCACCATTAACATAACTAGAAGCATCACTAAGGAGATAGATGATAGAACCATTATATTCGTTTTTTTTTGCCATTCTGTTCATAGGGATGTTAGAATTTATTTTTTTTATAAAATTAGCATCTTGGTTGTTTTCTACTCCACCTGGACATAAAGCGTTGCATCTTACGCCTTTTTCTGCCCAGTAAGTTGCAACATATCTTGTTAGCCCTATTAAACCTGTCTTAACAACTGAGTATGTAACTGGCTTTACAGGCTGTTGGTTATCAGGCAAATCTTTTCTTCTATATAAACTTTGATCTGGAGCAATCAACCCTAGATCTGATGAAATATTAATTATACTTCCACCCGATGGATTCTTTGAAATCTCTGTCCCAAAATATTTAATACACAGAAAGCTTCCTTTTAATCCCACATTTAAATCATCATTCCAATTCTGTATATCAAAATGCTCTAATCTACTGAATGAATTCTTGGAATCTTCAACTTTTGGGTTATTTGCTGCATTATTTATAAGACCGTCAATTTTTTTAAAATCATTTTTTAATGTTTTCATTATTTCAATGAAACATGACTCATCACTTATATCAATTGAATATCCAATTGAATTAACATTATAGTTCTTATTAATTGATTTAGCCTGCAGGTCTAACTCCTTTTGGTTTAAATCAATTAAAATTGGGTTACCATTATGTTTAGCTATTATTTCAGCAAACTGAGAGCCTAATAATCCTAAAGACCCCGTTATAACAATATTTTTGTCTTTTAATGTAAACATATAAACTATTATTTTATTGCATAACCAATTAACATTAGCTCTTTAGACCATCTTAAAAATTTGATTTTTGACCTGTGAGGAACAAAAAAACTAACTAAATAACTAATAATATTCATAAATGGATATTTCCAAGTTATAGGAAGCTGTCTAAATCTGTAAACTTTAATTGATTTAAAATCGGTCATCCTAAGGATGTCTCGTAATGATATCTTTGTAAAAGGTTTCACATGTGTATGGTCATCAAAATATATTTGATAATTTGCCTCCCAATCTGGAATAAAACACAAGATTTTCCCTCCAGGCTTAAGTACTCTTTTTGCCTCATTGAGATACTTTTGCGGATCTTGAAGGTGCTCCATTAATGATTTGCTGTAAATACAATCAAAATAGTTGTCGGGGAATGGCCATGTATCTTGTTCAACATTAATACCAGTTTTAATTTTTAAATTTCCCTTAAACAAGTCACCCGCAGTATCTGAAATATCAATGCCATAACAATCCAAACCAAGTTTTTTAAATTCATTTAAAAACTCTCCTCTTCCAAATCCTGGCTCTAAAAATTTATCATTTGCTTTAAGGTTAAAATTTGAGAAAATATATTTTGCAAGCTTTCCTGGGTATGAATTTAAAGGACGTGATTCTTCATTATAAATTGTATTGATATAATCTGACATATTACTTAATTATAGTTTTTGTTTGACCACCATCTATTACAAAACAAGATCCTGTTATAAAAGAAGCTTTATCTGAAGAGAGAAAGAATGCTAATTCTGAAACCTCCTCAGGTGTTCCAAACCTTTTCATAGGGACTTGACTTTCTATCATTTTTTTTACAGTTGAAGGATTATCTTTAAGTTTTTTATCCCAAGTGCCATCTTGAATAAATATATTGCCTGGTGCAATTGTATTAACCCTAACATCAGGGCCTAGTCTTCTTGCAAGGATCTTAGAATACGATTCTATGGCAGATTTTGCAACTGAATAGGATACAGGTGCTCCAAGATCTTCTATACCTGCAATGGATGTTATAAAAAGTAAAACACCTTTTGTTTTTTTTAAATCATCTAAAAAAATTCTTGAAGAAAAAACAGGTGAATTAAAGTTTGTTTGCCAAGATTTATCCCACTCTTCAAATTCTTGAATATAATTGTTTGAGCCTGATCCATTACCAACATTACATACAACTACATCAATATTGCCATCTGAATTTTTTAATATTTTTTTTCTTACTAATGATAGTTCGTCTGTTTTAGTTGCATCACAATTATAGAAAAACACCTTCCCCCCGAATTCTTCTAGTAAATCTTCTTCTAAATTTATAACCCTATTCCTTGATATTATATGGACAATATTTTTTTCATGCAGAAATTTCTTGGACATGCTTAAGCCAATTCCTTTACTTCCTCCTATTATTACAACATTCTTTATCATTGCTTAATTTAATTCTTCAACAACTTCAATAATATTTCCTTCAGGATCATAACAATATACAACTTTAACTTTTCCATCAGGAGAAGTTTGAATCTTGTTAATTGCACCTCCACCATTTTCAAAAATTAATTCAAAACATTCTAAAATGTTTGATACAGTTATCGCTATATGAGAACAACCTACTCTATTTGATAATCTTGGTAAATCATTGTTTTCATATGGATGAGAGTGATACTTTAATAACTCTAATGTTATGTTTTCTTTTAATGCCAGTTTAGCACATTCCAACTTAACATCATTTAAACCAACAAGTTTATCAATGTAACTTCCATTTTCAATTTCTCTAGAAACTTCATGGAACCCTAGATTTAAATAAAAACTTAGACATTTATCTAGATCATTTACTACTATTCCTGTATGCCTTAAATTTTTAATCATAAAAATCTCTTATACTCTCTTCAATTGCCTCTTTAAAAACATTTAACCCTTCACTCATTGCTCTTTCATTAATCATTAATGGAGGTGCTAATTTTATAGATTCTCGTCCTGTATGAACAACTAATAATCCTTTTTGAAAACACTTTTCACTTATCATGTCACACAATTTTGAAAGAGGCTTAAAGTTTTTATCTCTAAAGATAACTGCAGCTAGCAATCCTATTCCGTTTATTTCTGAAATATAATCTGGAAAAGTCTCTTGAATTTCGTTAAGTTCTGAATGAAATTTAATTCCTAATTCTTTAGAGTTGTCAATTAATCCATCTTCAATAAGTGCTTCTAAATTTGCTTTTCCTGCTGCACAAACCATTGGATTTGCAGAATGAGTAGAACTCATTGATCCAATATCAGGAAGATCCATTAGCTTGCTTTTTCCTAAGACAATTGAAAGTGGAAGGCTTGAACTTGAGCCTTTACCACATGCGATTAGGTCTGGCTCAACATTATAATGCATATAACCAAAAAGTTGACCAGTTCTTCCAAACCCTGCTTGCATTTCATCAAATGATAATAATATTTGATTTGCTTTACAGAATTTTGAGATTTCTTGAACATATTCCTTTGGATAAAAACAAGCTCCCCACCCTTGGAATGTCTCCATCATTACACCACAGATATCAGTTTTAGGGTTAATGTCTTGTTCATCAAAAAGTTTATCTAATGAGTCTTTTAAGAATTTCTTAGGATCTTTGTCTTTTATAATATGTTTATATGGGAAAGGAATATGATATATATTTGGGTCTAAGTATCCTATCCATTCTTTTTGTTCAGGGCTCCAACCCATCATTTGTGCTCCCATTGTTCTTCCATGCCAATTTCCTTCAAAGCATATTATCCCCTTTTTTCTTTTAGTATATTTCAAACCATTTAATCTCATTAACTTTAATACTGCTTCAGTAGCTTCTGTACCAGCAGAAAGCATAAAGGCTTTTTCAAAATAATTTGGTGTATTTTGTATTAAATAATCAAGATATTCAAATCTTTCTGGAGATGAAAAGTTATAAGTTTGAAGAAGTGGTTTTTCTAATAATTTTTTTAAAGATTCTACTATTCTGCTGTTTGAATGACCTGCATTTGCAACAAAAATTGTAGATGAAAAGTCAAGCCATTTATTCCCCCACTTATCATATACTTGAAACCCAAGAGCTTTATCCCAAACAATTGGAATCTGACCATGCATTGATCTTGATTCAGTTTCATAAATTCTTTCCAGTAAAGGTATGCTTTCAGGTACTGGTATTTTTGTAATAATCTTTCTGTAGTCAGTATTTACTTTTTTAACACTTGTAGGTTTATGTGAAAAATTTGTTCCTGCCATTATAATTTATTTAATGAGTTATTATAAAATTCTACTATTGGTGATCCAAATTTTTCAAGTTGATATTCAATAAATTTAAAATCTGAGTCATTATCAATTTCATTTGTTACGGGAGTTTCAAAAAGGCGAACTTTATTTCCATGTAATATATTTTTTTTTAATGTCTCTAATTTAATAATATCAACATATCCATCCGGAATATATACATCAGGAAAACCTTGACGTGGATTATTTGAAGCATCTGGAGACAGATTATTAAATGATTTGAGATAATTGTTACTATTCTTGAGAAACCATTTGAATGGAGACTCTGGTGCTTGATGACAAGATCTAAGTGAAGAACATAGGCCATCACTTTCGATATCCTTTATAGCTTTAGAAATAATATTTGGGTCTCTAAGTGGAGTTGTAGGCCTAAGATGAACTATTCTTAAAGGTTCCAGATTAAGATTTTTTTTTAACCACTCAACTGCATGTTTAAAAAAATCTATATCTGTAGAAGTATCATTAGATAAATTTTTAGGTCTTAAAAAAGGTGTTTTTGCACCATAATAATTTGCAATTTTTGCATAGTTTTCTGAATCAGTTGAAACATAGACTTCGTCTATTTCTGGAGTCATTCTTGCAGCAAGTATTGAATAACCCATAAGATGAATATCTCCTAATAGTTTAATATTCTTATCTACTAAGCCTTTTGATCCAGACCTTGCAGGAATAAGTGCAATTGTCTTCATATTAATTTTTTGAATTTATTTATAAAAAACTCATACTGTTTATTAAAAATATTGAGTCCTTGATCATCTCGGTAAGCTTGCAAAATTATTAATCCAGAATAGTTAATCTTAGTTAACTCATAGAGCAATGAGTTAAAATCTGCATTTCCTGTTCCCAGTTCTACAGAGCCTCCATTCAAAAGTCTATCTTTAATATGAACGTCTGAAATATACTTTCCATAATACTGAAATTCTTCTATGATATTATAGCCGAGAGAAGCACTATTTCCAATATCATAGTTTACCTTAATATTAGTATTTGGGAAACTTTCAATTAAGTTCTTAAATTCTTTAGGAGGTAAATCAGTCTCCAAACAAATATTTATTGACTTTTTTTCTGCATAATTAATCAATTCTTTAATATTTAGAATAAACTTTTCAAAATCTTGAACCTTAAGACTTGATTGATCCACACATGGAATTATTATATTCTCAATTCCTATCATTACTGAAGAATCAATCAATCTTTTTAAAATATTTTGACTTTTAGAGATTTCATGTTCATTATCTTTATGAAAAGGAGCTTCCATAAAATAGTCTGCACATACTGATAAAACTTTAACCCCAGAATTATTAACTTCCTTTTTTATTTCTTTTATTCCCTCTTCATTCATAAGGGGATTTTTTTCTATATCATTATAATCTAAAATAAACTCAATACAATCTAGAGATTTATTTTTAGCAAGTTTGAATTCTGGTTTCCAATTGTCTACTGGATGAGCTTGATATCTTCCTTGATATTTAGGAAGAAGTCGACCCTGCATAACACCAATATTAATTTTTTTGGACATATAATTTATAATTACTTCGTTGAAAAATATTCATGCTCAACAATAGAACATACAATATGTCCTATCATTATATGTGACTCTTGAATTTTTTCAGTTGATTTCGAGGGCATTAAAAGAACATCACACAACTTTTTCATTTCACCTCCATCTTTTCCTGATAAACCAATCACTTTAATTTTCATGTCTTTAGCAGATTTAATTGCCTTTAAAACATTCTGACTATTACCGCTAGTACTAATTGGGATGAAAACATCTGTTTCTTTTCCAAGAGATATAATTTCTCTACTAAATACTTCTTCATATCCATAGTCATTAGCAATTGCAGTAATATTTGAACTATTTGTTCCTAATGCTATTGAGGGTAAGGGGGCTCTATCAAAACGGAGTCTAGAAACAAATTCTGCTGCTAAATGCTGAGAATCTGCAAAACTTCCACCATTTCCACAAAAGATTATTTTTCCACCATTTTTTATAGACTTTAATACCTCATTTGATAGATTTTCAATTTTTGATAAAAGCTTGGTGTTTTTAATAATATCGCTTTTAACTTTAATTGATTTTTGTATTTCATCTTTTATCTTGTCAGTCATACTAATAATTAAAATTTATAATAATCCATTTAATCTATCAAGAGCAACCCAGAAACCTTCGCCATTATTTTTGTGACCTTGCCATATTTCTGGAATGAAAGTAGCTTTTGGTGCTTTCTCTGCTAATATTTTACAAAGTCTGTTAAAATCAATATCTCCTTCCCCAATTTGTAGCCCTTCACCATTTACTCCCTGTGCATCTCCCATATGAATATGTGCTGTAAATGGAGCTACTTTATCAATAAACTCATAAAAATCAATTTTGAAATGATTACAAGTTAACATTGAATGTGATACGTCTAGACATATTCTAAGATTCATTAAAACACATTTTTCAACAATTTCTTCTGGTAAAACAAATAAATTTTGATAGCGTTGACCACCAAAATGCCATGGAAATGGCGCCATAGTCTGTGGAATTAATTCTACACCATCAGTTGATAATTCAGACAAACTCTCTGAAAATCGTCCATAATAATCATCTTTAAATTTTAAATCGATTGGCTTATCCATTGAAAAACCTCCAATGTTTGCTACTATTAGGGGTCTCTCCTGTTTTGGAAAAAACTTATTTAACTCTTTAGTTATTTCAATAACTTTTTGGGTTTCTTCTATTGACTTATAACGATATTCTTTATCTGGAGAAGCTAAGTCCATTAAATTACTTCCTTTAAATAATTCAGGAGCATGAACCACAAAACCAGATTTAGAATCAGTGTTTATAAAATCACTTATATTCAACTCCATGTCTGAGTAGGAAAGGTGAAACTCAAATAAGTCAGGGTTGGCAAGTTTTTGATACTCTTTAAAATCATGATAACGAACGGGAATTCCCCACTTTAATTTAAAATTGTAATTTCTAGACTTATAAACAAGATTATCAATATCTGACTTAAAAAAATAATCTTCAACTTGCATGTTTCTATTTAATTTTTTTCCAATAAGTTGATCTAGCATTTGCGGAGATAAACCTTGACCTGGACTAAGAATTTTAATGTCTTCTTCTTTAATTATATGATCTTTTTTTAATGCTCTTGATGCAACAAGACTTTTACTTAAATTCTCCCTATTAATCATCTCTCCCTGGCTAATTTTTTTCACTTTACCATCTCCAAGGGCTTGTTCAATTTCTCTACACCCTTTCACTAAATTTTTAAACTCATTATATTCCAAACTAGCTGCATGATCTGGCCCTTCCATGTTTCTGTCAAGGGTAAAGTGTCTTTCTAAAATTTGAGCTCCAAGAGAAACAGCCGCAAGAGAAACATTAATACCTCTCTCATGACCAGAATACCCAATAATTGGATGAATATTCTTTAGAGAGTTTATCCAATTAAGATTAATATCTTGAATTGGAGCTGGGTAGGTACTGTTACAATGAAGTAAAGCAAAGCTTGCCTTGTTTTTAATTAGGAAATCAGTAGTTATTTTAATTTCTTCAACAGAACTCATTCCAGTAGAAAGTATTAAAGGTTTTTTTGTTTCACACAACCTACTAATTAATGGAATGTTTGTTAAATCTGCTGAAGCTACTTTATATGCTTTTACATTAAAAGATTCAAGAACATCAACACTCTTATAATCCCAAGGGGTGCACATGTAAAGAATGTTTTTTTCTTTACAGTAATTTGAAATCTCTCTATGTTCACCTTGACTAAGTTCAAACCTGTCTAGTAAATCTAAAACATATTCTGTTCCTAAATCATCTCCCTGTCTTGAAAGAGATTTCGATCTGTAAACCTCTTCAATATGTCTCATTTGAAACTTTACAGCATCTACTCCAATCTCAATTGCTTTGTCTATCATTGATTTTGCTTTTTCAATACTACCATTATGGTTGTTTCCTATCTCAGCAATGATAAACGTTCTCTTATTAGATATTTTGAATGAATCTATTTTCATATTAGTTTCTTGTTATCCATGAGCTAAGTCCGTCTTCAACGAATTTAAATGAGGTGCAAATAATATCTTGAGCGTGAGCCCATCTTAGAAAGTTATTTTTCTTCTCAGATCTTACGTAAAAAACAAAATAGCCTCCTCCACCAGCTCCTAACAACTTACCGCCAGAAGCTCCATTTTTTACTGCATTATCATAAATATCATCTAGATATGCATTTGAAATTTCTTTAGCAAATGTTTTTTTTAATTTCCATGTTTTATTAAGCGTTTCACCAAAAGACATTAAGTCTCCTTTTAACAAACAATCCCTAGTTTCATAACACAACTTTACGTTTGCTTTTATATTATCAATAATTTTTTGATTTGAAGTATTTGATTTTTGAGTTCTGTGAATATTGTCATCAGTATGATTAGTTTGTGTGTAGCAAAGAATGATATTATTCTCTAATTCAAGAAGAGTTTCTTTTTTGATTCTCAAAGGATGTATCAAATTTTTACTTTCACTAAATTCCATAAAATTAAATCCCCCAAAAACAGTAGCATATTGATCTTGCCAACCACCAGCTATATTTAACTGTAGTCTTTCACTTTCGTATGCAATCTCTGATATTTCATAGCTGTTCCATTTATCAATTCTAAACTCATTAAAACATCCAATAATTGATGCACAAACTGCAGATGACCCCCCAAGACCTGAACCTCTCGGAAAGTCTGAATTAATGTTTAAGTCAAAACCGAAATCAGGTTTAATTGTCTTAATGACTGATTTAATTAATCCAAAATCATCATCTAATTCGTCAAGAAAACTGATATTGTCAATAGTGATTTTTTTATCAATATCGAGAGAATCGATAGTTATTTTTGAATCATTTCTTTTAAATAATGAAGCATAACAATAAAGAGAAATTGTTGAATTTATTACAGCTCCATTGTTTGTTGAAAAAAAGGCTGTTGTATCTGAACCACCTCCTCCAAAACTTATTCTTACTGGTGATTTTGCTCTAGCACTAATTAAACCCTCATCTCTTAGTGGCAAATTATCAATAGTAAATATTGACTTAAGTTTCATATTATTGTCTAGAACAGGTATAGCTTTAATTTCATTATCCATTAATTTATATATTTCTTCATGTGAAGAATTTTCTTTAGCAAAGACAAAGTCCTTATTCATACAATTATCTATGATTTGATTTATATCATCATTAATTAACAATTGTCTCCTTATATCTCCATCAGTTGATAGGCCTTTTATCTCATCATTTTTATTACAGACAAGTATTATACCTTTATGGTTCCTATCTATTTGCTTTAGGGCATCTCTTAAAGATGTTCCACTGTAAACAAGAAAATCTTTTATATTCATTTTTTATATATCATTTTTAATAATATCATTTTTAATTTCAGATAAAGATTTATGCACAGAAAAATTAAATTTCTTTGTGATTTTATCTATATCTAAAAGTGAGTTTTCACTATTGAAGCTTATCCCATATCCCTTACAATTAAGTCTATAAGCAGTTTCTAAGTCTGAAGTATTATCTCCAATATAAATAAGTTGGCTTGATTTTATCTCATATTTTTTTATTAACTCACTTCCAAATTTAATTGAAGGTTTTCTGTATGTGTTTTCTATAGGAGGATAATCAGAAGCAATACAAATATCTTCAAATATTTTGGAATTAATATTAAGCAATTCAATCATTTTTTCATTACATTTTTTTACATCTTCCATTTTAAAGTACCCTCTTCCAACTCCAGATTGGTTAGTATGAAGAAATAATAAATACCCTTCTTCCAAAAAGCTTAAAAGTGTTTCCCTTGATCCTGGAGTAAGCTTTACATCTTGGGGTTTATGAAGATATTGCTTATGTTCAATTAATGTTCCATCTCTGTCGAATATGATATATCTCATTAGTTTAAATACTTATTAACCTTTCCCTATTGAATATAAAGGTTGATTAAAAATATTCCTACCATCAAATACTAGGTTAGGGTCAATTTCTAAGCACTTAAAATCTTCATATTCTGTAAGGATTACATAGGCATCGTATTTGTCTAATAATAGATTGTTTTCTTTAATACTTAACCTATCGCTCACTTGATCTAAAGTATAGTCCCATATTAAATTGATATCTTTAATTATATTAATTTTTGAAACTTTTGGGTCATAAATATCTATTATTGCTCCTGCTTCAAAAAGTTTTTGAGTTACAAAAATTGAAGCTGACTCTCTTGAGTCATTGGTGTTAGCTTTAAAAGCCCATCCTAGAATTAATATTTTTTTGCCTGATAAGTCTCCTCCAAAATATTCAATTATAGTTTGAGCAAACCGATTTTTTTGATAATCATTTATTTTTATCACTTGATGCCAATACTCTGCCACTTCATTTAAATCATAATATTGGCATAGATAAACTAAGTTTAAAATATCTTTTTGAAAACAGCTTCCACCAAAACCAACTGACGCTTTTAAAAAATGGGATCCAATTCGATGATCCATTCCAATAGCCATAGAAAGCTCATCAATATCTGCACCTGTCTTTTCACACAGCGCTGAAAGACTGTTAATAGAAGAAATTCTCTGGGCTAACATTGCATTAGATGCAAGTTTTGCTAGTTCTGAAGACCATACGTTAGTAGTCAATATTTTTTCTTTAGGAATCCAATTGGCATATATATTAACCAATGCTTGAACGGCTTTTTGCCCAGTCTTAGTTTGATCCCCACCAATTAAGACACGATCTGATTTAAATAGATCTTTAATAGCTGTACCTTCGGCTAAAAATTCAGGGTTCGAAAGGATTTCAAAATGGATATCATTAGAGTTCTCATCTAATATTTCCTTTATTTTTTCAGCAGTACGTACAGGTAGAGTTGATTTTTCTATTACTATTTTATCTGATTTTGAATATTTAGCTATGTCTTTAGCACAGTTTTCTATATATTTTAGATCAGCAGCCATACCAGCGCCTTCCCCTTCTTTTTTAGTTGGCGTATTGACGGCCATAAAAATCATTTCAGATTTCTCTATTGCACCTTTAATATCATTTGAAAAAAAAAGATTTTTACCTCGAACCTTTTCTATTATTTCTGCTAAGCCTGGCTCATAAACCGGAATATTATTTAAAGATCCATTCCAGTCTTTTATCTTTTCTAAATTATTGTCAACAACAATTATGTTTATTTCAGGACATTTTAATGCAATGACTGCCATAGTTGGCCCTCCTACATAACCCGCACCAATACAACAAATGTTTTTTATTACCATTTTATTTTTTTAATAACCATGACGAAGACTGAATCTTATCCCCTAATCCATCTATTAGTCCTATTCCTGATTTTTCACATATTTCATTCTCTGGACATATATCATTATTTTGATCACCTCCATTAGCGAAATATAGCTTATGGTCACTTCCAAATTTCTGTGCTATCTCTGCTAAGGTAGCACGTTGAGTTTTATCTTTATCTATAGAAAGTATTACCCTGTCAACTATTCCAATTGCACTAACAATTATTTGCCTTTCATCTTCTTTCATAAAAGGTTTACTTCCCTTTAATTCTCTCTGTAGATCACTGTTGACAATAACCCAAAGCTTATCTCCCAGAGCTTTAGCTTTTTTGAAAAGCTCTAAATGTCCTTTATGTAAAGGATTAAAATATCCTGAAACTATGATTACCTTTAATTTCATGTAACTCTATTATAATCGTCTTCAATTCGAATAATATCATCTTCTCCAAAGTAGCTGCCTGTCTGAACCTCAATAAAGATTAATTTTTTGGTTCCATTATTTTCAACACGATGCTTTACTCCCTGTGGTATTAAAATGGTCTCTCCTTTTTTATAGTCTTTAACATTTCCGTCTAAAGTAATCCTTCCAATTCCTTCTACTATCGTCCAAGCCTCTGAGCGTTTCTGATGATACTGATAGGAAAGTCTTCCTCCTGTATCTACTTCAATTCTTTTAAGCTTATAATTAGGCTCATCATGCAAAACAAAATAACGGCCCCAAGGACGCTCCTGACTCTCTATTGATATCATTTATCTGTGGAATTAAATAAAACAATGTGTTCTCTATCAGCTAAAAACTTAAAAGCCAAGTAAAAACTTATCTTTCTGCCTATAAGATCTTCAATTTTTTCCTCCAATTGAGCTATATACTCCATGTTTAAATCTTGACCTATTAAGAAGACCTCAATAAGTCCAGAATCGTTTCCTTTAGCATAGTCACCGACAAGAATAATTTGATCAACATTTCCCATACGGTCCAATACAGTCTCAACTACATCCTCTAATCCAAGGTGTTTTAAAACTACTTTTTGGAGAACATCAAATAGAGGATGTTTTGTGTTTGCCCTGTACTCAACTTTATTATTAACCTTAACTTTTTCCAAGTAACCTGCTCCTTGGAGATGGTTCAATTCTTTTCGAATAGCGTTGGTTGATTCTCTCATTTCAGTAGCCAACCCATTAAGATATCCTCTATTGGCTTGGGAAATAAAAAACTTGATCAGTAGACTAAGTCGGGTTTTAGAAGTTATTAACTCTTCTAACATATTTATTGTTGTATATTTTTTAAATGGCTCCGCCGTGTCTGCCACATTGAACAAACAGGTAAAATTCGATATTTAAGAACCTCTAAGCAGTCTTTAAAGTAAGTAAAACGCCTAAACTTGGTAATTCTAATTTTATTTTATTTTTTACTAGGCTTACTACTTTTCCTACTTGGCCCTTAAATGGGCCATCTGGAATATTAAAAGCAGATCCTTTTTCTAACTGAGTAACTGAAATACTGTCATAAACACAAGCTAAAGTAGATTCCATCAATTCAATCTCTTCCTCGCGAACAACAGCTGGTTTTCCTAGCCAAAAAACATAACGAACCACACCAGGAATACCAAAAACTAGATTTCGATCTTTATTATCTATTTTTACTAGAACATAAGATCTTAAAAGAGGTTTTTCAACCCTTTTTGTACGGTCTGAATATTTTTTGATTTGTTTGTATACTGGACAATAGGCTTGAATTCCTAATGATTTTAGGGATTTAGCTACTTTTAATTCAAACTGAGGCTTAGTATAAAGCACAAACCATTTCATATTTTTTACTTACAGTTTATCAAGTACCAAAAGTACTTAATCTATGTTAGTTTTACAAAATTTTAATAGATTTTTTTTATTTTAAATTATTGTTAGTCTTTTTCAACTAATTTTGAGTAATGGAAATAATTAATATTCTTGCAACAATTTTTATTAGCACTATACTTATATTATTTTTTCAAAAAATTTTTATCTCAAAAAAATATATTGACAAAATTACAGGCAGATCTTCACATAAAGTAATTGCAACAAGGTCAGGAGGAATTGCGATATATGTTTCTGTTTTTATCATATCAGTTTTTTATTATGTTTCAGGTTTTACAATATTTGATTATTCATTATTAGTTCCTCTTTCACTTTTAATGTTTTTAGGTCTTTATGATGATATTAATAATATTGATTTTAAATTAAAATTTATATTTCAAATTATAGCTGCTAAAATTATAATAGATAATGGGTTAATAATTGATAATTTTCACGGTTTATTTGGAGTCTTTGAACTTAATAGAGTAATTGCCCAACTTTTTACAATATTCATTGTTGTTGCTGTCATTAATTCTATAAACTTTATAGATGGTATAGATGGACTTGCTATTTCTATAATCATTTTATTTATACTATTATTTGAGTCTTTTTCATATGAAATAACTCCTTTTAAAAATTTTTCAATAATACTATTATCCTCACTGGCGCCTATGTATTATTTTAACTTTAAAAATAAAAACAAGATTTTTTTAGGAGATTCTGGCTCTCTCTTTCTTGGAGGGGTTGTAAGTATATATGTTATCTACGCATTAACAAATAATTACATCATTAAGCCAGAATATGACATGCACAAAATTGCATTTGTTATTTCAATCTTATTTTATCCAATAGTTGATATTATAAGAGTTTTTATAATTAGAGTTAGCAAAAATAAATCTCCCTTTATAGCAGATAAAAATCACTTACATCATATATTATTAGAAAAAATCAATAAACATTTTTTAGTTGTCTTCCTGATAATCTCAATTAGTATATTATTTGTGATAACTGCACAGATTATAAACAATATATAAATTTCTAAAATTTTGCTTTTTGAGCCTAATTAGCACCTAAACAGAGTAAACTATAGACCCTTGTTCCATCGAGAAGTCCTTTGTCATTTGCAAATTTAAGGTCAAGACATGCTTCGTCTTGTTTTTCTTCTTGCCCAATAAGTATTAGGCCTCTCAAATAATAAGCCTTTGCACTGTTGGAGTTAAAATTATCAATTAAATCATTTAATAATTTTAAAGCCCCTATGTCATCTCCAAATCTAATAAGTGAGTTTGCAGCATTCTCTTTATAGATAAGTTCATAGGGATTGATACTATCAGCCTCAATAAAGTACTCTGCAGCACTTTTATAATCCTCTTGTTCAAAATTATACATTCCTAATTGGTAGAGTCGATCAGCCATATACATTGGAATTTCACCAACTTTTAAAGTGTAATATCCTTTTTTTAACCTATCATTTCCTGATTCAATATCTATGTCTATATCTGATAATGTAAAATCAGTACTTTCAGGATCTGTAATTTCTGCCATAGCCATTAGATATACTTGGTCATAAACGGGGTCTCTTGTTGGATTATTCACCTCAAGAGATTGATAAACATTTTTAATAGTTATGCTGTCTTTCATTTGAACAAGTGCATTAACATAATTAGCATAATGTATTGAATTTTTAGGCATATTATCAAATGCTTTTTTTGTATAGTATAATCCACTGTCTGGCATTTTTAAAACATTGTATGTATACCCTAAGAAAGATTCAGAAATATAAATATATGGATTTGCCTCAATACCCTTTTTAAATAATGGAATCGCTTCCCTATATTTACCATTATTTGCATAATATAGCCCTTTAATAGTTGACATGGGGAGTGCTGTAGCAGATAAACTTTTATAATTTATCTCAAATTTATCAATAACATCTAGTGAGGGTGTTGAATAATCACCTATATTGAATTGCTTCAAAAATATAGCCTGGTGTTGAGAAGAGACTACTAATCTTGAAGAAGAATAAAGAGAGATAGGGGTCAATACTAGAATTATTAGAATTATTAGATTAGTATGACGAAAGTTAATTTTTTTAAGATTAAGAAAATTAATTGATATAGCTAATAAGAAGATCAAATGCATCTGCTGAATTGCCCTAGCAAAAGGGAAATTAAAAGATGCGTCAATTAAATAGACCATGAAGCTAATAATTAAAAAAGCTGAAAATAATTTAGATTCGTAGTCTGACTCTTTATCAAGTATTTTTTTTAATAGATTAAAGCATACAAGAAAAATTATTCCAAAGTAAAATACAACACCTAAAAGGCCAGTTTCAGCCAGTAATTCAAGAAAGTCATTATGAGCATGGTATGGGACAACATAATTTTGCATTTCCTGTTTTTCATATTTAATCGACTCATACTCCCAGGATCCAATTCCTTTTCCCAATATTGGCTTTTCGGTAAATGATTTTAGTGCATGCCCGTAATATCTTAATCTCTGAGATAAAGAGGTGTCCTCAGCTATATTGTTTAGTGTAGAAAGTCGTGACTGAAATGAAGTTGTGTTAAAAATTCTTGATTCTATATTGTTTATAATTAATCCTAGCAGAACTGGAAGAATTAACACTTTATATAAAATTTTTAAACTACTTATTAAACTAACTTTTTTCTTTTTTTGCCTTATGTACATGACAAAGAGAGACATCAATATAGAGATTATAAATAATGAAATAATAGCAGATCTAGTAGCAAATATTGCCGATATTATAAACACTATAAGTAAAATTAAAAAGAAGTTTATTCTATAATTACCTTGTTTAGTAATCTGGAAATAAACTAGAAATGGTAGTTTTATTAAAAGTATATATGCCAGAACATTTATATTCCCAGTATATCCTCTATACATTTGACCTCTTTGATTAGGAGATCCTATATTGATAATTTCAGATAGGTATGGATATAAAACACTAATAACCTCAACGATTAAAAGGCTCATTATTATATAAAAGAATACACTTTTAATGTTACTTATTTTTGATATAAAATAAATTAAAAAGATAAATGACACCATATAGGTGAAAACTTCACCTAATGTAGAAATAGACTCTGAAAGATTAATAGAATTAATTAGGGTAATTGATGACCATATAAAGAATAAAAAAAAGAAAATTGATCCAATATTTTTTAATGATTCTGCTAATTCTTTAAATATGTTTTTCTTAAGTATAAATGCAACATATATTATTGCTGAAAGGTTTACTAAGTTTAAATATAAAATCTGAGGGACAACTTTGTCTGCAGTTCCAACATAAGGTACAAATCCAATACCCATGTATAAGATTAAAAATAAGTGTTTTGCTTTCATATATTCTTGCTACATGCAAAAATAAAAAAACCCTCCATAAAGGAGGGTTTAATTATAACAAAATATTGTTTTGTTAGTTTAGGTAGGATATTATCCTAACCAGTGAATTCTCGTAAACAATTGTCTTGCAGTTCCAGTAGCAGCAGTAACGACGGCAGTACCTTCGCTTGCAGCTTCAGGGTCTCTTACGTCACCAGCTCCACCACCAGCAATTGATCCGTAGATACCAGCGTCATTTTCAAATATGTCGCTTGATAGTGTACCAGATAAAGCACCAGTTTTTGTTTTAGAAGTAGATAGTTCTACCATAGAAGTAGCAGGGCTATCATCCATTGTAATAGAAGCAGCAGTACTGTTAATCGCAGTTCCAGAAGCAGTTGTTTCTTCTAGAGTTAAGATTAAATCAACATCACTTGCTGTGTTATCAGTCGCGCTTAATTGTGCGTCATCAGAACCAATTACCCAGTCAATAAACGTGGAAGTCGCAACACCAGCTGTAATTTGTGAAACATTAGCAGCCGAAGCTTTTGTGTGAGTTATCGCAATTGTTTGACCGTAAGCTCTTGAACCAGAGTTTGCACTCTTAAGAGACATTTTAGTCATTGTACCAGATGTTGTACTTGCATCAGTTGTTCCCCAGAATGATAGTGCACCAGAAGCAGTTCCGGCAGCAGCACCATATGTGTTATTCCAGTTTCCAGCAAGTGCAGAAGCAACAGCAGCAGTAGCAGCAGCTCCAACAAATGAAACAGCAGAAGAACCTACATCATGAGTAACAGATACAGTTATTGAGTTACCACCAATTGTCATTGTGAATAAATCATAACTAGTAACCATAGCTACCATTGTACCATCTCCACCACCAAATGAATGTGGGTTAATTATTGGGAGTGCAGCTATTCCAGCATCAGTATATGCTTCAAAGTTTGTAGCACTAGTTGATCCAGTTTTGAATACAACCGCAGGTATTTCAGAGTTTGCACCCACGTATACATCTAATGTAGCTCCTAAACTAGCAGCTCTAGATACAGCAGCAGAAGATTTTAACTGAGCAATCAGTGCATCAAGTCCTGTGTTAGCAATTGTAACATCTCCATATGTACCAGCAGTTTCAAATACTTGAGTTGAACCAATTTTTAAACTCATAGTAGTTGTCCCAGCAGTAAGTGTACTTGCGTCAATAATCCATGCTCTTTTCTCAGCTTGAATAGACTGTGCAGTAGGGTTTACCGAACTTTCAGCAACATAGTCAGAAACTACATTACCCCAAACAAGACCTACCCAGTTTGAATCAGGATCAGCAGTTCCACCTCCATCTGTTTCGAATGTAGAAGCATTACCTGAGTTTTGAACACCCGCAGCTTCAGAACCGTTAAGAGCGTCAGCATCAATAGTGTGAGTAGTTACTGTATCAAAGTTTACAGCACCAGCAGCAGCAGCATCAGCTAAAACATCAGTTAAGTATGTCTTTAATGTTGACATACCACCATCAGTAGCATAAGATCCAAGATCAAGTGCATCATTATTAGCACCCGTAGTAGTTGAAGAACCATCAATTGCATATTGTGTAGACACACTATCTGATGAATCTGTAGCAGTTGCAACAGTAATGTTATTATCATATACATTTACGATTGCACTAGCAGTTGATAAAGTTGAAATTGATTTTAAACCTGTAAAGTCAATAGTTTCTAGCTTATCATTATCATTTACAGCTAATGTTGAAACATTATCAGCATTCCATGTTAATGAAGTCATACCTTGGTTACCAGTAATAGTAACTGAAACGTCAGTATCATCAGCAGTAACACCTCTATAGTTTAACTCAGTAGTGTGATCAAAAACAGCAGTAGCAATACCGTCGTTATTAGTCATAATAACATTTGCAATTTCAGCACCTGTAACATCTAATGTAACTAAGTTATCATTATTAGTTAAAGTTAAGTTTCTCATTGTAGCGTCAATATCAACACTAGTTAAGTTTTGGTTATCAGTAGAATTAACATCTAACCAATATCCTGAAAGCTTAATACTTGTAAGATCAGCTGAAGAGAAAGTTAAAGAGTTCTCTTTTCCATAAGCAGCGTAAGCTGCAGGAGCTTTTGCAGTTGCAGAAATATTAGGGTCATCAAATAACTTAGTAGTAATATCAACAGTTTCTAAATCATCAGCACTAGATAAAGATACATCAACACCACCTGTTATAGTTACGTTTTCAGTACCATCACCAATAACGATTGCACCTTCATATCCTGAGATAGTTAAGTTTTCAACGTTAGTAGCTGTAATTGTACCAGTATATGAGTCATCCCATCCTGAGATAGTAACATCTTTTGGTCCACTAACAGTTAATCCCATATCAACTGCAGTACCAGCAGCGTTTAAGTCATCTAAACTACCAACATCAAGAGTTGCCCCTTTTTTAGTAGTAATTGACATAGGACTAGTATACACAGCTAAAGCTCCTAACTGAACATCAGTTGCTGAAGCAAAGTTTACAGTGTTAGAAGTACCAGCAGTTTGAATATCTGTAACAGTTGATAACATATCCATATTAACAGAAGTTACCTTAGAAGAAAATGTAGTACCAAGGTTGATATCTCCTGCAGTAACTAATGTTTTTGCAGAAACTGGTCCGTTAACAGTAAGTGTTAAATCACCTGTTGAAGCTAGCTTATCAAAAGTCATTGCAGTAACTGCAGCAGCGCCAGCAGTATATGTATAGTTACCTGTTACAGTAAATATCTTATCAATAACTGTTTGTAGTTTAGTAGCATCCATTGTAGCAGACTGAGAAATAGTAACAGTACCATTTACAATGTTTAGGTTGTTACCTAATGCGTAAGCAGCATCTAATGTAGAAGCGCTCGAAATTGTAAGGTTTTGGTTATATACATTACTTGTAGCAAGTAATTCATCAACATCAGCCTCAATTGCGTCAAGCTCAGCTTGAAGTGCAGCAACTGCAGAAGCAGTAGCAGCAGTAGCAAGAGACGCTTGAACAGCATCTACTTCAGCAGCTAAAGTTGCAAGACTTGCCTCTAAACCTGATAAATCAGTAGCAGCAATTCCGTCAACAGCAGCAGTAGCAGCATTTCCAGCAGCAGTAGCAGCATCAGCAGATGCGCCTGCAGCAGTAGCAGCGGCTTGAGCAGCAGAAACACCAGCTTGAAGACCAGAAATTGATCCAGATAGTGAAGCCACTTGACCTGATAAAGATGATAAACCATCAACTTGAGATTTTAAAGCGCTAATTTGAGCGTTTAAGTCATC
>CESF01139171.1_pt1 | contig 43373 bp, 24 predicted proteins | sample 356331 | NCBI WGS metagenome assembly CESF01 (sample SAMEA2621779, study PRJEB7988) | marine metagenome | biome: marine biome (ENVO:00000447); feature: surface water layer (ENVO:00002042); material: "saline water (ENVO:00002010), including plankton (ENVO:xxxxxxxx)" | depth 5 m
AACCACGCTAAAAACCAGCCTTACGATCAAATAACGCAAACCTAAAAGAGACAAGCTAGCAACATGGAACTCCATGTAAACGTCATGGGATGCACCTGCGAGTTTGAGTTAAACAGTGCCTCGCAACTCTTCCGGTATGGGAGGCGGAACCATTGCGCTAGGAGTTCAACCTTAATGCTGCTTTTTGTGCAGAAGACTTAGCATCACCTGGTTTTTCGACTCCATTGGTAAGACGCATCCCCACCGGTTTGGAAACACCAAACTCCTCCATGGTCACACCATACATTACATCGGCACGCTCCATGGTTCGCTTGGAGTGCGTTACAATAATGAACTGACTCTGATCAATGAATGCATCGAGAACTTTAAGGAATCGTCCTATATTCGACTCGTCCAGTGGAGCATCAAGCTCGTCCAAAACACAGAAAGGGCTTGGCTTAACCATGTAAATAGAGAAGAGCAGCGCCACCGCGGTCATGGAGCGTTCTCCACCTGACATTAGTGAAATCGACTGTAATTTTTTACCCGGGGGTTTAGCAATCACTTCGATACCACACTCAAGCGGGTCGCTCTCATCTTGAAGAATTAGGTCAGCAGTCGCCTTATCCCCAAAGAGACGCTTAAACATCGATTTAAAGTTCTTACTCACCGCGTGGAAGGTCTCCGCAAACAAGCGCTCAGACTCGATATTAATTCGCTCGATAATTTCCAGCAGCTTCTCTTTCGAATTCACCAAGTCGTCATGCTGGTTCCTCGTAAAGTTATGGCGTTCCTCAAGCTCATCGAATTCTTCGATAGCATCAAGATTGACCGGCCCCATCGAATCAAGGCGACGTTTCAAATCAGCTACAATCGCTTCGACAAATGCCCAATCCGGCCCTTCACCTTCTAGAATCTCGATGACGGCTTCATCGACCTCCTCGTCCGAATTAGTCTTTGCAATAACTTCGGCCCCTTCATCAGCAACTTCTTCTCCATTAACCTGTGAATCAACTTCAGATATTTTACGGGACCTCCCCTTCTTTTCGGCCTCCTTACGATCATTAATGCAAGTGATCAAAATGTGTGCATCGGGTCGAAAATGGGCAAGATCAACCTGGTGGCGCTCCATCGTAGACTCGACGAGATTTTCAAGTCGCAGATCCAACTTAGTACAAGCCACCTCTTCTTTGCTGATCTGATTCAAGACCTTGTTCTGTTTGCTACGAACCTCGGAAAAACCAGCCTCAGCTTCTTCGATGCCCCTCGCAAAACCTTTTCTCTGCTCGTCAGCATGACTGAGCTCATCCTTAAGGCTGGCAACTTCACTGCGATAGGATTCCATCTCTACGTCGAGTTCTTCGTTCTCGCCATCACCCTTTGTGATTCTTTCACGGGCTGCAGAAATTTCACTTTTACGACGATCGTTCAACTCAGCTAGCTCGCGAATCCTTCGGCTCATTGGGTCCTGCTCGCGAGCTGCGGAGTCACGAGCCTGTTTTTCGACAGCTAGCGCCGTCCGAGCTTCGCTCAATTGTTCACGAGCCTCATTTTCACGTTTGATTGCCTCCTCAACCCGAACCGAAAATTTACGGGCATCTTCTTCCAGCGCGGTCAGTCTCTCGCGCGCGCGGGTTAATTCATTTTCCAGTGCGGAGCGGCTGTCGGTCGCCGTCTTTTCACGACTTCCTAATTCTTCACGCTCCCACTTGTTATTAGCAACTTTCGACTCGATTGTATCGGCCTCACGCTTAGCGAGCTTCAATTGCCCTTGGAAGGTAGAATCCTCAACCCGATGACGCTGCAAACGATCCTTTGCTTGCTCCAATTCTTCACGCAGTTCCTTTGTCCGTGTCTCACAATCGAGAATTTCTTGTTCAGCCACTTTTTCCTCGTTGGCCAATTTCTTCACTTCAATAACAAGCATCTCAATTTCATTCCGACGCTTGAGAAGCGAACTATCTTTCCCGCCACTTGACCCACCCCGAATCACTCCCTCAGGCGTAAGTACTTCACCATTCCGGCTCACGAACGAAAGATCAGGATAGTCCTTGCGGAGCTTTAGCGCAGTATTTCGATCGGGCACGATGAGCACCTGGGAAAGAAGCCGTTCCATAAGACCCGCAAACTTTGAATCAACCGTGATGACATCCAAAGCCCACGCCGAAGCACCTTCGGGCAAAGCCTCAATTTGACTGGCCTTTGCAACAGGAAGAAAGCTCTCCGGAAGAATCGCTGCGCTACCTTTCTTCCCATCGACAAGACGTTCGATAATCGAATCAGCTAAGTCCTCATCACGAACGATAATAGCCTGTAAAAACTGAGATAAGGCTGATTCTATCGCGACGGCATACTCATCTGGAGCTTTAAGCTGAGAACCTAACAAGCCGCTCAGACCGGGCTTGATAAGATCTGGATCATTAAGCCCCTTAAGAACTGCCTGCGTTCCCTTCTCAAGACCCTCGCCGCTTTCAACCAGCTGCCTCAACACATCGAGTCGAGAGCTTTTTTGAGAATAGGAGCGGTGAGCTTCGGCAGCCGCTTTCCTGGCAAGATCCAATGACCCCCGCACTTCTTCAAATTCACGCTGGGTTTTCTCTCTAGCTTCCTCAAGTCCAGGTAGAGTCTTCTGATGCTCCTCGAGAAGCTTCTCAAACTGATCACGCTCAGCGACCGCTTTAATTTGCTCGTTACGAAGCCTCTCGGCCTCTTCCTCAAGCTGCTTCATGCGGTCTTTATTACCTTCCATCTGACCTAGAGCACTCTCGATCTTGGCTTGTGAACTAGCGATGATCTGTTGGGTCGAATTAGCCTCCGCCCGCGCCCGGCGCAGTTGATTTTCAATTTCCAAACGCTCCTGTGCCAAACCATTTGCAGAATCCTGACGCTCACGAGCCTGACTTTCCTTGTCTTGGATCCTCTTTTCAAGATCCTGCAAATCAGCCTGACTCTGCTGTAGGGTTTGCTCCTGCTCAGCGAGATTTGATTGGGTGGTTTCAATATCCTTCTCATTCTGCTCAAGGCGCTCGGCGAGCTCACCTTTACGCTCATTGTTAAAGGCAACTCGGTTCTCGGCCGCTGAGATGGCATTCTTCTTATCCGAGAGTCGCTGGCGAAGCCCAGAAAGTTGGGAATCGAGGGCCTGAGCTTTGTCACGAGCTTCGACGACCGCCGACTCAAACTTAGGAAGATCCTGCTCGATAGAATCGCGTCCCTTAAAGAGAGAGGACAAAGAAGTAAGGAGTTCGGCTCTCTCGGCAGTCAGTCGCTCCCACACCCGATGACTTAGGTGAGTATCGAGAATTGTAACATCTTTCGCGAGAGCCTGGTAACGGCGAGCCTTTGACACTTGGCGCTTAAGCGAATTCATCCGGCGCTCCTGCTCAGCAAGGACATCCGAAACACGAAGTAGATTACCTTCGGTATACTCGAGCTTTCGGAGCGCGTCTTTTTTCTCCTTTTTCGACTTCGTGATTCCTGCTGCCTCCTCAAAAACTTGGCGACGATCCTCCGGCTTGGCCGACAAAAGCATGTCGATCTTTCCCTGTTCCATGATAGAATACGACGATCGACCAATTCCAGTATCCATGAAAAGATCGCCAATGTCACGGAGACGGCAGCGGGTGTTGTTAATGAGGAATTCGGATTTTCCGTCGGCATAGACCCGACGAGTAATAGAAACCTCGTTATAATCTGTCTTTAGTGCTTCTTCACAATCAGCAAGCGTTAGCGTGACCTCGGCCATGCCAAGCTTCTTTCGCTTTTCAGAACCATTGAAAATCACGTCTGCCATTTCGCCACCTCGAAGCGCCTTAGCCGAAGTCTCCCCGAGCACCCAACGGATGGCATCAACAACATTGGACTTTCCGCAACCGTTTGGACCTACGATTCCAGTAACACCTTCGGCGAATTCAAAACGGGTCTTATCGGCAAAAGACTTAAAGCCGTGGATATCGAGAGATTTGAGATACATGAATCAGTGAGTGAAAATTGAAAATTGATCTTTAGACCGGGAGAAAAGATAAGTCCTCAAAATCGAGGCTGCAAGATAGCCCGAACAAAACAACCTTATATTGTATGGTTTGTAATATTTAACACAATATGTTGTGGGGTCGTGCATTTTGGTTTCCCTAATTAAATAGCGATCTTACCCAGCTTGGGAAAGGATAAGATCAATCTATCGACCCATCTTTATTCACGATGCTTGAGAGATAATATGAGCTAGAAACGATAGCCAAATCCTTGCTAGAGAAAGTTTTTTGATCACTAGCACTAAAATGCCACTGACGCTCAATATTTTCCGAGACACCTCGAATAGCCCGCCCAGTTCAGGCCGGATCTGAAAGGCACAAAAGCAAAATTTCTGGTTTCACAGGCGGTGATCCAGCCTATGGGACTGATCGCCATTCCCGGCCCGATTTATCCACCAAAAGAATGAGCCGGTTGGCCTTTAACACCGAGCCCTTTGATCACAAAAAGCCTCCCCGCGTGCTCCTCCTTTTCTGTTTTATGAACTCCGGTGGTCACATAGAGATCTCTCAAGTCTGGACCACCAAAGGCACAAGCCGTCGTTTCTAGACAGGGTAAGCTCACTCGCTGGACTTCGTATCCACTCACGGGATCAAAGCTGGTCACGCAAGCGCCATGACAGAAAGCGATCCAAAGGTGCCCATTTTCATCGATAGCCATGCCATCAGGCGAACTCTCAATGTGGTTGAGTGCGACGACGCGACGCGAATTAGCTAAAAGACCATTGGAGTAATCGAAAGCCAGTACCTGCTTCGTTGGAGTATCGATGTAGTAACAAGTCGCACCATCAGCAGACCAAACAATCCCATTCGAATTGGTCACGGGACCATAAGCCTTAGTTACCTCCAAATTAGGGGAAAGCCGATAGAGATCGGCATCACCTTCATTTTTGACCAAACTAATCGTCCCAGCAAAAAGATGCCCATCTGGCGCACATTTCCCGTCATTAAAACGGTTATTCTCTTTTTCCGGCTCGGGATCAGCAATCGCCGTCACCTCTCCATTTCCCTCATTAAGAAAAGCAAAACCATCGTCGCCGGCAATCACCAAACCTCCAGATCTTCTTGGAACTACCATTCCGACCCGCTGCCCCACATCCCAAATCTTTTCTAATCCGCTTCCTGGCTCAAAAGAAACGACTTTGTGTGACTCGATATCGACATACAATAATCGATTATCGTACCAAATTGGCCCCTCTCCCCAAACTGAACAAAATTCTCCAACTCGGTCGATCGTCATAAACTCGACAAAAACTTTGGAACACTCATTTGTCGAGGTTTTCTAAGTAAAAATGTCAAAATGTAAATTTTCCAAGGGTTGGCATTGGCCGATCATCCTGTTCAATGTCTTGACAAGAGCGCTGATTCTTGCAACGCCATTTAGCGTCGTGGCGACATTTTGGTCCATCCAAACCACTGCCGTTTACCAACTTTACACATTTTACTACTAGAATTTATGTCAAACGACGTTTCATCCTGGATCTGGTTCGGTCTTTACACGGCAGTTCTTCTTGCCCTTGCCGGTTACGGGTGCCATCGCCTGACAATTATCTATCTCTACTTCAAGCACGGCCGTAAACGCCCCATGCCTGCTCGCGAGTTCAAAACCATGCCTCTCGTCACGATTCAGCTTCCTGTTTTCAATGAAATGCACGTTGTTGACCGCCTCCTCGATGCCGTTGCTGCTCTCGACTATCCTCAGGAAAAGATGGAAATCCAGATCCTTGATGACTCGACCGATGAGACTGTCGAAATTTCCCGCGCCGGAGCAGCGCGCCTGCGCGATAAGGGCTTTAACGCCGAATGCATTCATCGCACCGACCGAACTGGTTTCAAAGCTGGCGCCCTCGAGAATGGGATGGAACAAGCCAAAGGTGAATACATTCTCATTCTCGACGCCGACTTCGTCCCGAATTCTGATCTTCTTCAGGAAACGATCCACCATTTCACCAACGACAAGATCGCTCTCGTCCAAACTCGATGGGGACACCTTAATCGTAACTATAACGCCCTAACACGCGTTCAGGCCCTTTTTCTGGACGGCCACCTTGAGCTTGAGCAAACCGCCCGAAATCGTTCCGGCCGATTTTTCACCTTCAACGGCACCGGTGGAATTTGGCGCAAGCAAGCGATTGTTGACGCCGGAGGGTGGGAGCACGACACCCTTACAGAGGACATGGACCTTAGCTACCGCGCCCAACTCAAGGGCTGGAAGTTCATCTTTCTTAAAGAAGTTGAAACCCCTGCTGAGCTTCCAGTCGATATGGCTGGATTTAAAAACCAACAGCACCGGTGGACAAAAGGCTCTATTCAATGCTGTAAAAAATGTCTTCCTTCAATTTGGCGCAGTAAATTCCCTCTCGCAGTAAAACTTGAGGCTACCGCACACCTAACTGCAAACTACGCCTACCTTGCGCTCATCGCTCTTTGTTTTCTCATCTTCCCTAAAAATGAATGGGGACCTGAGTTCGGTTTCTGGGGAAACCTGCTCGTTCACGTTCCCATTTTCTTTTTCTCATCTATCTCCATCGTCATTTTCTATACTGTGGCCCAGCGCGCTGTAAACCCAAAGACGTGGATGCGCGAAATCTGCTATCTTCCGCTTCTTCTTGCCCTGGGTATCGGGATGGCAGTCAACAATGCCAAGGCAGTCATTGAGGCCATGATCGGTCACGAATCCGGATTTGTCCGCACTCCAAAGTACGGCATCGAAGGGAAGAAGAAGATGGAAATCAAAAAAAGTCGCTACAAGGCGCTCAAGAGCCTCACTCCAATCGTGGAGCTTCTTTTTGGTTTCTTTTTCCTCTTCGTGGTCATTGATGCCGCGCTGCAAGGAAATTGGCCTTCCGCAATCCTGTTGCTTCCTTTTCCTGCAGGATTCTTTTACACTTCTCTAAATTCTTTAGGTCAAATGGCAAGTTTCGCTCAACTGCTTCCATTCCGCTCCAAAGAAAACTAATTCATCAGGTACGAATCAATCTCACGATTACATCACGCGATTAATGAAATCGATTGCTTGTGCCCTCCTGACAACTTTCTCTCTCCTCTTTTCAAGTTGTAGTCCATCGGTTGACCTAAGTCCTCCTCCATCGGTTAATATAAGTTCCACTCCAGCGCGTGACCTCAAAAACAAGATGGTTATCAGCGTGCGGGACCAAAAAATTCTCGTAGTGAACAACGAGGAACCCATTAAGGCTTACCCCATTTCAACCTCTAGATTCGGCCTTGGCAGCCAATCAGGCAGCTATCGCACTCCACTTGGAAACCATGTCATTGCAAAAAAAATCGGCGAAGGAGCACCGAAAGGCGCAGTCTTCAAGAGCCGTCGTCAGACCGGAGTAATTTTGAAGCCAAACGCCAAAGGACGTGATCCGATTGTGACCCGTATCCTCTGGCTCAGTGGCAAGGAAAGCCACAATCTTAATACCTATCGCCGCTTCATTTATATTCACGGGACCCCGGTCGAAAAGGAGATAGGTCGCCCTGTTTCGTATGGCTGCATTCGTATGAAATCCAAGGACATCATTGATCTTTATCATCGTGTTAGCGAAGGAACCGAAGTGAAGATTATTCGCGGATCACTTAGCACCACTCCTGCAGGCCGGACCTACTACACACGTAACAGCATTTGGAACCGTATAAACCCAACCCGCTGGTAATCTACCACACTCTCCTGTGCCCCACGATCTTAAAGCGGACCATCTACGCGAACTATCACCCCAAGAAAGACTCGTTTTTCTAAAGTCAAATCTGAAAGACTGGAATGAAAGACTTCACAACCGCCATCTTGCGGGGGAGGCAGGCTTAGCGCATGCCCAAGCTCACTCAGAAGCCATTGATCATCTTTTAAGGACTCTTTTTCTCTCTTTACTAAAAGAGGGCGAAGAATTGACTAGCCTCGCTCTTGTCGCCAGTGGTGGATACGGTCGCGGCATCATGAATCCGGGGTCGGATGTCGACCTCCTCTTTCTGACTTCGGTTCCTTCCAGCAAAGTCTCAAAGCGAGTTTCCGAAATCATTTGTGCGTTACAAAACACAATATGGGATCTTGGCTTCAAATTTCTTCCTTCTACTCGTTCAATCACAGAGTGTCTAACCGAAGCGAAACTCGAGCCACAGTCTCGGACCGCCCTTTTCGATGCCCGCTTGCTCATCGGGCCGCAGGAATTATTTCAGAAATTTCAGGATCGTTTCCGGAAGGTCTGCATTGAGAAAGATAAAGAGGCCTTTTTTGACGAACGGCGGTCAGATATCACATCACGCCACGCTAAGTGGTCACATACAGTTTTTCTACAAGAGCCTAATATAAAAGATAGCCCCGGCACTCTCCGCGACTACCACAACTTAGAGTGGATTATTGATGCCGAAGCTGGAACCCGTTCGATGACTGAACTCGTTTCCAGGCGCATCCTCAGCCGCCTTGCTAGACGTGAACTAAAGGACGCTTTCAACTTCCTTCATCGGGTCAGAAACGCCCTTCATTATCATGACAAAGGTAACGACATCCTAACCCTTCGTTTTCAGGGCATAGTCGCCAATGAATTTGGCTACCCTCAAAAATCCATCCTTCGCCGCATTGAGTGCTTCATGAAGGATTATTATACCCATACTCGAAACATTTACAATCACACCAAGTCAGTCTTTGAGATTTTCGAACTCCAACATGACGAAGGGCAACAATACGGTCTTCGCTCAAAACTAACCTTCGGCTTGATAAAGAAGAAACTCAAGTCACTTGACGATTACATCATCCGAGACAAGCGACTTTTCCCTCGCCGCAAAACAATCTTTGAGGAAAATCCCAATCGCCTGATAAGACTTTTCGCTTACTGCCAAAAATACGAGGTTAGCCCTTCCCCCTCTCTTCGGAAGCTCATCAAAACCAGTTGGACCTTCATTGATAAATCGTTCCGCATGCGAGTTGAAAATCGTGATGCGTTCCGAGAAATTCTCGAGAAAAAGGGCCAAGTCGCCCGAACTCTTCGCCTGATGCACCGCTGCGGAGTTCTAGGAAGATACCTCCCCGAATTTGGGGCACTTGATTGCCTCGTCCAGCACGAATTCTTCCACAGATATACCGCCGATGAACACACTTTGCGTTGCATTGATCAATTGGATAATCTAGTCGACGACGAAGACCCGAAACACGAAATCTATCGCGATCTGTTCGTAAAGCACCCTGATCCATACGCCCTTTTCGTTGCTCTTATTTTACACGATACCGGCAGGGCAGAAAACGTTCGCGAGCATATCGACGGCTCTGCCATTCTAGCAGCCCGACTTTGCAAGCGCCTTAAAATATCAGGTGGACGCCGTGCGCTTATCATGTTTCTCGTCGACCATCACCTCACCTTGTGGAGATTCGCAACAAAGAAGAATATCGATGACCCTGAAGTCATTCGGGAGTTTGCCGAAATCATGAGAGATCGGCACCGTCTTGATGCTCTTCTTCTTTTCACATATGCGGATTCCAACGGGACTAATGAGGAAGCTTGGTCACCATGGAAGGAAACCCTCATTCTACAGCTCTACCGAAATACCCGCGAATTCATTCTTGAAGGAATGACAGCGGAAAAAGAGGAAGTTAATCAGGAGGTTAAAGAAACTCTCACTGAAATTAAATCAGGGCTAAAAGAAAAGTATCACGCGATCTTCGACGAGCATTCCAAACTCATGCCGAAGCGCTACTTCCGGTATCGAAGTAAGCAAAGTATTTCCAAGCATATTGTCGCACTCTGGCAATATATCGATCGGCGAAAACGGAGGCCTAACACCCCTTTCGAGTGCGCGGTCCAGTGGATTGAGAGATCCAAATTTGGTTATAGTGAGCTCATCATTGTGAGCCAAAATTCCCATCGTCTTTTGGAAAAGACCTGCTGTGCCCTCGCAACCCACCAGCTCAATATTCTCTCTGCAGATGTCTACACTCGTCCAGACGGCATCGTCCTAGACCTCTTTCGCGTCTGTAATGACGATTTCAAGGCCATAGCCAACGACAACACTAAGAAGTCCGTTGTCGCAACCCTCTACGAAATCAACCTTCAGGAAAATTACGAGCCTGCCAAATACCTCAAGAAGAAGGAAAATTTTCTTAAACCCGAGACAAAGCAAATCTTCGAGTTCCCCGTCCGGGCCTGGACCAGTAACAATCTCGATCCACACTATACCGTGATCGAACTTCAGGCCCTTGACCGTATCGCACTCCTCCACGATGTTCTTAAAACTGTGAACGACCATAATCTCGTTACAGTTCACTCACGCATCTGCACCGAGAAAGGAGCCGCCCTCGACTCAATTTATGTTAGCACCCCAGACGGGAAAAAACTAACTGACCAAGATGCTATAGACCGACTTGAGCATGATCTCAAAAACTTGCTGACTTAGTTTGAGGCTCAACCGAATAAGGAAGGGATCTTACACTAGGTCAAAAAGACGGATCCAAAGAATTAGATTAAACGCTTCTATCCTTACTCAGCCATCGCCGCTTCAATTTCCTCTACCGTCGTTGGGAAATTGGCAAACATATCAACATTATCGGCTTCGCCAATCATAACGTCATTCTCGATTCGGACACCCAAATTCTCTTCAGGAATATAGATTCCGGGCTCGATCGTAAGAACCTGTCCAACTGCGTATGGAGCATTCGCAGGGAATACATCGTGAACGTCCAAACCTAAGTGATGGGAAGTCCCATGCATGAAATATTTTTTCACCAATTTCTTGGACTTGTCTTGCTTCTTGGCCTCTTCAGCATCAATCAACCCAAGGCCGATCAACTCTTTTTCCATAATTTCGATAACCTGTGTCTGATATTCACTTGGAGTAAGACCAGGACGAAGAATATCATTCGCGCCCCACATCACTCGAAGAACGGCCTCATAAACATCTTTTTGTCGCGGTGAAAATTTTCCATTTACGGGGACCGTCCGCGTCATGTCGGCGTTCCAATTCCCATATTCAGCTCCGACGTCCATGAGAACCATTTCACCGTCCTCACAGATATCATCGTTATCCAGATAGTGGAGCGCACAGGCATTTTTCCCGGAACCAATGATAGGAGAATAGGAGAATCCCCTCGATTTGCTACGAACAAATTCATGAAGATATTCGGCCTCCAGTTCCCACTCCCCGACTCCGGGCTTGAGAAATTTGAGAACCCGGCGGAATCCCGCCTCCGTGATATCGATTGCCTTCTGAAGAAATTTAATCTCCTCTGGATCTTTGACCATACGAAGCTCCTGCAAAGGCACCGACACCCGCTCATAATTGTGTAATGGGTAAAGCTCCTGGCACCTTCGGATGAAGCGACGATTACGAGTCTCTACAATTTGCGAGGCCGCTACATATTCGTTCGTGTGTAGATAAATATTCTCGGCTTGTAACGCTAGGCGACGAAAAGCCTGCTCAAACGCATCAGTCCACTGGATATTCTTCATCCCGGAAGCCTCAGTTGCCTGCTCCTTAGTCAGTTTATCCCCTTCCCAGATCGCAATTTGTTCGGAAGTCTCTCTAACGAAAAGAATTGCCCGGTCCTCCTCAAGCGCCGCATCAGGACTTAATATCAAAACTGTCTCTTCTTGATCAACACCGGTCAAATAGAACAAATCGTTGTTTTGGCGGAAAGTCATTGTCCCATCAGCATTGGATGGAAAGATATCATTGGCATGAATAACAACCAAACTATTCGGCTTTAGATTCTCGAGCAATCGCTCACGATTACGGACAAAGAACTGAGGATCTATAGCTTCGTAGCGCATATGTATTAATGCACTCGTTTCAAACCAATCTGGCAAGAGTGGACTACAACTTGCCTAATTCATTTTCTTATTCTTGGTCAGTCAGCCCAAGAATGTAGCTATTTTCATTGAGGGAATCACTTTTAGATCAAGTATCTTCAATTCCACTTGGCAATTCGGCCTCTCCTTGATCATTCTCTAGTCCTTTCCCTCATGAAAACCTACAATTCTTGGCTCGCAAAAATCCGTAAGAGGGCAAACGCCAGCGGAGTGCTAAGCCAATGGGCCGAACAACTATCTCGCAAGCAAGGTGGAGATGCAAGGAAATGGAGAGAGCACCTCCGCGAGATTCTCGAAGAAGAAGAAAGGGCCTCCCTTGATCTAATTCTCGATCTGGATCTCATTACGGCCCCTGCTCGAAAGGAAAATGAAGAAAATAAGCAAACCCCTCTTTGGTGAAAGAGGTTTGAACTTAAATCTTTATCCTTTGAAGTTACGAAATCGTCTCAAAAAAACCTTCTCATTTTTCGGGGCGTCTTTGTTGTTCTGTTGCTCAATCGGAACGTAAAAAAGCGCGATTAGGACTTAGCCCAATCGCGCTTTTGAAAATCAGATCACCCTACTTACCCCATGCTTGGAGAAGAGCCGATCCCATCTCTGAAGGAGTCTCAGCTACGACAATACCAGCGTCAGCCATAGCAGCCTTCTTTGCTTCAGCAGTTCCCTGCCCACCTGAAACGATTGCTCCAGCGTGACCCATGCGGCGTCCCGGTGGCGCAGTCGCCCCAGCGATGAATCCAGCGACAGGCTTCTTGCAGTTTTCCTTGATCCAAGCAGCCGCCTCTTCTTCGGCTGAACCACCAATTTCACCGATCATTATAATCGCCTCAGTCTCGGGGTCTTCGTTGAAAAGCTTAATAATATCGAGGTGGGAAGTCCCATTGATAGGATCCCCTCCGATTCCGACACAGGTACTTTGGCCATACCCAAGTGAAGTCACCTGCCAAACAGCTTCGTAGGTGAGCGTTCCAGAACGAGAAAGAATACCAACGTTTCCTTTTTTGTGAATATAACCTGGCGCTATTCCAATACGGCAGCCACCCGTCGAGTCAGGACCAGTTCCTGGAGTCACGACGCCAGGACAGTTGGGTCCAATGAGGCGAGTTTTAGATCCGCGCATGTATTCCTTTACCCTCATCATATCCATCACAGGAATACCTTCGGTAATCGCAACAATTAGATCAACCCCAGCATCGACAGCCTCTAGGATGGCATCAGCTGCAAATGGCGGCGGCACGAAAATCGCCGAGGTAGTTGCTCCAGTTTCTTTCACCGCATCAGAAACAGTATCAAAAACCGGCACACTGTGATCGCCATGATCGAAAGTTTTCCCTCCTTTCCCCGGAGTTACTCCAGCAACAAGTGAGGTCCCATATTCGAGACTCAGTCCGGCATGGCGTCCGCCAAACCCACCAGTGATTCCTTGCACCAAAACTTTGGTGTCTGCATTAACGAGAATAGACATCTTTTTATAATTCAGTTTGGAATTTAGACAGAAGCGACAGCCTTTTTGGCAGCATCTGCGAGATCGTCTGCGCCAGTGATAGCGAGACCGGAAGCGGAAAGGGTTTCGCGACCAGCAGTCACGTTATTCCCTTCAAGACGAACGATAAGAGGAAGCTTGAGTCCTGTCTCCTGGACTGCCGCTACCACGCCCTCGGCAATGACGTTGCAGTCCATAATACCGCCGAAAATATTAATTAAAATCGCTTCGACCTTCGCGTCAGATTGGATGATGTTGAACGCTCCCACCACTTGCTCTTTTGTCGCACCACCACCGACGTCAAGAAAGTTGGCAGGATCACCGCCCGCAAACTTAATAGCATCCATAGTTGCCATAGCTAGACCAGCCCCATTCACGAGGCAGGCAATATTTCCATCAAGCCCGATGTAGCTAAGGTCGAACTCAGAAGCAGCCACTTCGCGAGGGTCCTCTTCTTCAGTATCACGATAAGCGAGAACCTCAGGGTGACGATAAAGCGCATTATCATCGAAACCGAATTTTGCATCGAGGGCGAGAACCTGTCCGTCTTTTGTTTCAACAAGCGGGTTGATTTCGACCATGTCGCAATCAAGGCTAAGGAAAAGCTTGTAGAGATTTTTTAGAAGCTTGCTGAATTCCTTGGCAGCTCCGCCCTTAAACCCGAGGGCCGCTGTGAGCTTACGAACTTCATAAGGCTGAAGGCCAGCGAGCGGGTGAACGAGTTGTTTGATGATTTTTTCAGGCCGATTTTCAGCAACCTCCTCGATATCCATACCGCCCTCAGTCGAGGCGACAATTACGGGACGGCTCGTGTCACGGTCCATGAGTAGCGAAAGATAATATTCATGCTCGATCTCGACTGCGTCGGCAACCATGACCTTACGGACAAGTCGCCCTTCGTCACCAGTCTGCTTGGTCACTAGAGTTTCTCCTATCATCTTGCCCGCAATTTCGCCGATCTCGACGGGATTTTTGGTGAGATGAACTCCTCCTTCGAATCCATTTTTGAAGGTGCCTTTTCCCCGGCCCCCTGCGTGGACCTGAGCCTTGACCACCAAAAGGTCCGAACCAATTTCTTTTGCGATGGCTTCCGCCTCTTCAGCTGTTCCTGCCATCTTTCCCCGGGGACTGGGGACTTCAAAGCGATCAAACAGCTCCTTTGCCTGATATTCGTGGATATTCATGCCGGAAAAGAATGGACGCTAGCCATGGAAACACCCCGTGCAATGCTTAATCGTAGGAATTAGTAATCTTAAGACTCTTGCTGATACCAAACGACAGCCTCAAACCTCCATCTTGGAGTATGTTAAAGCTCTTGATTATTTATTCGGATAGCCTTGGCTCCCTCTAAAATAGAGGGAAATTCCCAAAGCCCCCTGGATTCCTAATCAACCTTTTTAAAATAACAGCCCCGGAAATCTTGCTGTTTTCCCGAAAAGCCCCCCTTGCTTCTCACGCGCGAACGGTATATTTGACCCTTCCCGACAATAAGAAGCGGGTAAAATTTCATGATCAAGTGGACTCTCCAGAAAATCGTCGGTTCTAAAAACCAGCGGGAACTCAAGCGCATGCAGCCCTTGGTGGCACAAATCAATGAACTTGAGGAGGCCTATCAAACGGAAACCGAGGAGCAATTGCTCGCCCGCGTTAAAGATTGGCAAAAGCATCTCCATCGCTACCTCCCGCTAAAGTTACCCACCAAAAGGCAGCTAGAAACCATGGACGCCGAGTCTATCTCCGTGGCAGCAGCAAGTGTTCAAGAGAGATTCGATGCCCTTCGCGACGAATTCCCCAATCTTCCAACCAGAATCAGGACTCGCGAAGAAATCGATGAAGCTAAGACCGCTTTCACCGAGATCGATGAACAATTCCCAACTCTTCGTGATAACTACCTCGATAAGATTCTTCCTGAAGCATACGCCACTGTAAAGAACGGTGCTCGTCGTCTCTGCGGAACTGAGATCGAAGTGGTCGATAATATGCTCCCGTGGGACATGGTTCATTTTGATGTCCAACTCGTGGGAGGAATCTCGCTTCATCAAGGAAAAATTGCGGAAATGCAAACGGGTGAGGGTAAGACCTTGGTTGGAACCCTTCCCGTTTTCCTAAACGCCCTTACCGGACTTGGAGTCCACCTCGTGACCGTCAACGATTACCTTGCTCGTCGTGACTCTGAATGGATGGGTGCTCTCTTCAAATACCTCGGTCTAACCGTTGGGTGTATTCAGAATCAACAGTTTCCCGGCATACGCCGTGAACAATATTATTGCGACATCACTTATGGAACGAATGCTGAATTTGGATTCGATTATCTTCGCGACAACGGCATGGCTGGCTCGACCGATGATCAAGTTCAGCGCGATCACTACTTCGCGATTGTTGATGAGGTCGACTCAATTCTCATTGATGAGGCCAGGACTCCTCTCATCATCTCCGGCCCCGCTGTAATTTCCAACACCGAGGAATACAAACGCTACCGCAGCGTGATCGAGCAGTTGGTCAAAAAACAAAACCACCTTTGCAACGAGCTTGCCACCGAGGCCAACGATGCACTCGCACGAAGCAACGATGAGGTCGCTGGACGCGCACTCTTCAAGCTGAAACTCGGTCAACCCCGCAACCGCCAGTTCATGCGCTGCATGGAGGATCCAGACACACGCCGCCTCATTGAAAAGACTGAACTTTCATTCTATCAAGACGCCCAAAAGAAGGAACTATTCGCGATCAAAGAGGAGCTTTACTTTACTATTGATGAGAAAGGACATGACGCTGACCTCATGGAGATGGGTCGTGAGTTCCTCTCACCTGAAGATCCCGAGGCTTTCGTGATACCTGACCTTGCCTCTGACTTCGCAAATGTCGATGCCAACCCCGATCTGGACGATGAACAACGCCTTGCCGAAAAGGACAGAATCCAGACCAAAATGGATGCTCAGGGCACACGGGTTCACGCCATTTCTCAACTCCTAAAAGCTTATTGTCTATACGAGAAAGACAACGAGTATGTTGTCAAGGACGGCAAGGTAGTTATTGTCGACGAAAATACCGGACGCGAAATGACCGGACGCCGTTGGTCTGATGGGCTTCACCAGGCGGTCGAAGCAAAAGAAAATGTGGAAATCGAGCGCGAAACCCAGACTTACGCTACGATTACGATTCAGAATTATTTTCGACTTTACGAAAAACTCGGCGGCATGACCGGGACCGCTGAAACTGAGGCTGCTGAATTTCAGGATATCTACGGACTCGACGTGCTCCCTATCCCCAATCACAAGCCGAACCAGCGGAAGGACCACAACGACCAAGTTTTCAAGACCCGTCGCGAAAAATTTAACGCCGTTGTTGCAAAAATCCAACAATGCCATGAGGCGGGGCAACCCGTCCTTGTTGGAACCGCTTCGGTGGAGGCATCCGAAACACTCTCGCGAATGCTTCAGCGCTCAAAGATTACACACAAAGTTCTCAACGCTAAGTATCACCTTCAGGAAGCCGAAATTGTGAAGGCTGCCGGTCAACTTGGTTCCGTCACCGTCTCAACCAACATGGCTGGGCGAGGAACCGATATTAAACTTGGCCAAGACGTAAAAGAAGCTGGAGGACTCTTCGTCATAGGCACCGAGCGCCACCAATCCCGCAGGACTGACCGACAGCTTCGTGGACGTTGTTCGCGTCAGGGCGACCCAGGATCTTCACAATTCTTCATCTCTTTCGAAGATGACTTAATGCGCAATTTCGCTGCTGCCGATCGCATGACCAACATGATGGAGCGATTCGGCATGGAAGATGGAGAAGCCCTCGAACACAAATGGCTCAACCGATCAGTTGAAACAGCCCAGAAGCGAGTCGAGCAAATGTATTATCGCAGACGGAAATACGTTCTCGACTTTGATGACGTAATGAATCGTCAGCGCGAAGTAGTCTATGGCTATCGTAACGAAGTTCTCAAATCAGAGGATCCGCGGGAACTGATTATGGAACTTCTTGATCGTATTATCCCCGCCCAAGTTAGTTACTACATGGAAGAGCGTGATGAAGGTCAACCCGACTTCATAGAACTCCTAAACTGGGTGAATAAAACATTTCCTCTTCACCTCTCCATCGACGAGGCAAAGTTTGAAACCCGCGATGTCGAAGCGAACTCAAAATTTCTTCTCGAACGAGTTCACACCGCCTACGGACGCAAGATCGAGATGGAAGATTCTGAGCACCTCGATTCTCTCGAACGCCATATCATGCTCAATGCTATTGATCAAAAATGGCAGGAACATCTTTACGCGATGGACTCACTTCGGGAAGGCGTTCAACTTCGAGCGCAAGGTCAAAAAGATCCTCTCGTGGAATATAAAATGGAGGCTTATAAGCTCTTCACCGCGCTCATGGATACGATTGATGAGGGGGCCGTTCATAATCTCTTTCGCTTCACCACGATCCGTGAAATTGACCCAGTTCTCGCCGATGCACCCCAACACACTTCAGGCGGAAATGAAAATAATATGGCGGTCTCCGGTTCGTCTAGTGTTGTTCCCGAAACCGGAAGCGGTTCCGATGAAAGCGGCTTGAAACTCAATCTTCCGAAGCGCCGCCCCATCGCCAAGGTCGGACGTAACGAACCTTGCAGCTGCGGATCAGGTAAGAAATACAAGCATTGCTGCGGTCGTATCACCGAGTAGTCAGCACGAATTAAAAACTTTCATTTAAGAGGCGCTTCCGCAGAAATGTTGGAGCGCCTTTTTTAAAGAGCAAGATGAGAAAACCCGAAGATGAACTGACAGACCTTGAACAGAGGGGCCTTATTCGCGGGCTGCGCCCAATAAGAAATCCAGATCTCCCAACCGTCGAACTACAAGGCCGAAAACTTATCAACTTTTCATCGAATGATTATCTCGGGCTTTCCCAACACCCGACTCTTATTGAAGCCGCCACAAAAGCCTTGCAAGATTATGGCACAGGCAGCACAGCATCTCGACTCATTTGTGGATCTCTTGATATCTTCCACCAACTTGAAGAGAAAATAGCGACTCTCAAAAAGACTGAAGCGGCGCTCACTTTCGCGAATGGCTTTTCCACCGCGATGGGAATAATCCCGTCAATCATAGGTAAGAGCGACACAGTCATTCTAGATAAACTTGCCCATGCCTGTCTCATCGACGCAGCTAAACTCTCCGGGGCGACCCTTCGTATCTTCCCGCACAACGATCTCAATAAGCTCGAAAAACTCCTCACTTCTAGTAGAGGCCGCACTTTAATTGTGACCGAATCCGTCTTCTCTATGGATGGCGACCTTTGCCCTCTTTCTGAAATCGTAAAACTTAAAGAAAAGCACGGTGCCCTCCTCTTTTTGGACGAAGCCCATGCCATCGGAGTGCTCGGCCAAACCGGGCAAGGGCTTGCTGAGAAGTTGAGCCTTCAGGATCAAGTTGATTTCCAGATGGGCACGCTAGGGAAATCTCTAGGCTCGGCCGGTGGCTATCTCGCAGCATCAAGGCCATGGATTGATCTTTTCATCAATAAAGCCCGTTCCTTAGTTTATTCGACAGCACCGCCACCCTCGCAAGCCGCTGCAAGCCTTGCAGCTCTCAATCTTTTGAATTCGCCGGAAGGAGTTGCGAGACGTGATCGCCTTAAGACTTACTCAGACTCTTTTGACTCCCCTACCCCAATCATTCCCAAGATTATTGGCGAAAACAGATCCGCGCTTGCGGCCTCGGATTCTCTCCTTAAAAGCGGTTTTTTAGTTCCAGCGATTCGATACCCCACCATCCCAAGAGGAACGGCACGACTTCGAATCACCCTGAGCGCTACCCATAGCCCCGAAAATCTCAGCGATCTTAAAGAGGCCTTGGCCTTGCTGTAAAAACACTACAAACTCATCACATGTCCAAATTTTCAGGAAAACGAGTTGTGATCACCGGAGCAGGCCGCGGTATCGGCCTTGCCATTGCTCACGCTTTCGCCCGTGAAGGAGCAAAGCTCGCCATAATTTCCCGCAACCCCACGAGCTGTGGAGCCGCCGCCAAGGAAATTAACGCAGTTCATCCCGACTCAACCCGCTTCTACGCATTAGATGTCGCCGATTTTGACTCCGTGCAAGAGACCGGGAAAACTATTGTCGAGGACCTTGGGGGAATCGATATTCTCATCAACAATGCTGGCGTAACGAGAGACGGATTAATTATGCGAATGAAATCGGAGGATTGGGACGCCGTTCTTGATACCAACCTCAAGGGAGCCTTCAACCTTGTTAAAGCTCTGCAACGTCCACTTATGAAAGGCACCGACCCCCGGATTATTAACATCAGCTCTGTGATCGGGCTGATTGGAAACGCCGGCCAAGCCAACTACGCAGCTTCAAAAGCGGGCCTGATTGGTTTCACTAAATCAGTGGCTCGCGAACTTGCTGGGCGTAAAGTCACATGTAACGCCATTGCTCCGGGCTTTATTACCACCGATATGACCGACGAACTTTCTGATGACCTCAAACAAGGGATTATCGCAAAAGTCCCCCTCGCTGATTTCGGCCAAGTTGACGACATTGCCAATGCCTCGCTTTTCCTTGCCGGACCAGAAGCCCGCTACATCACTGGTCAAGTGCTCGCCGTCGATGGTGGCATGACCATGTAAATTAATGACACTTCTCCTGATTCGTCATGCCACCGCTGCTGCTCATGGGCTAGTTGGTGGTGACTTCGTCCGAAATCTTGTCGAAAAAGGTCACGAACAATCTCAGCGCGTTGGAAGGTTTATTAAGAAGCATGAACTTACACCTGATATCGTTCTTTCGAGCCCCGTCTTGCGAGCAAAAGAAACGGCTAAAATCTTAGCCGCCGAAGGTTGTCCAAAACCTATAATCGAACCATGGCTCGCTTGCGGGATGAGACCAAAAACAGCCCTTGAGGAACTCAAGGCCTATCAGCAATTTAATCGAGTCGCTATGGTTGGCCATGAACCCGATTTTTCAGCTCTGGTCGAGCATATCCTCGGTGCAGAAACTTACTCAATCCGCGTCAAAAAAGCTTCAATCATTTCACTGGAACTGGGGCGCCATCCTTTACTTAATTTTAGCATTCCCTGTAAATTACTGAAATAAGTCACTTCACGAGAGACGAGACATTGAGAATTTCTTACCACGAAAAGTTTAATGGAGTCGGCACCATCACACCCATAACGACTCAAAAATTATAAGGGAAATAGAGATAAGAAATCTCTACGGGGACAGTGATCCTGGAAATGTTGTTCAACCACCTTCTATGAATCGCCTATTCTTCAAAAACTGACTATTCCTCAAATTTTCCCTAATTTTTTTTGAGGTGATCCGTTCAAACTTACGAAAATCAGGGGATCTCTTCGCTGGCCAAACCACGTTTTGATCGGTATTTTCCTCCCACCTTAGGTTTAGATCTCTCGTCCAATCCCATTATGAGCTTACACGCACAACTTTCACCGGAAGCCCAGGCACGCCTTTTGTCCCAACAGCGGATGTCGACCATCACCAGCTTGATCATCGCTCTCTTGTTAATGGTCCTTGTTGGGTTAATCCTCTGGATTATTGCGATGAACCTTCCTGCTAAGAATATTCCGCAATTGGTTAGCTATAACGGGACTCCTGAATCCGAAGAAAATCTCAAACAAAAAAAGGTCCAGACTCAAATCGAGCGAAAACCTGCGGCACCTTCAGCTTCAATGTCCAAAGTCATCGCGGCCAGTACATCATCCCCCACTGCCATTCCAATCCCAGAAATCGACGTCCCCGATCCCAGCACTGACTTTGGTGATGGCAATGACTTCGGTGACGGTTGGGGTGACGGGGATGGATCAGGTGCAGGTGGTGGGTTCGGTAATATCCCAACTGCCATGAAAAAGCGTTGCTCCAAGGCCGACCGTCTTCAACGTTTGACTTCGAGCGGCGGGACCGAAAAATGTGAAGACGCCGTTGTCGCAACTCTTCGCTGGCTAAAAGAAGAGCAAAACGAAGACGGCTCATGGTGTGGTCAACAGCAAATTGGCATGACCGGTCTTGGGCTCTTGACCTTCTTGGGTCACTGCGAGACCGCAGGGTCGGAAGAGTTTGGCGAAACTGTCCTCGCAGCGATTACCTTCCTCGTTGACAAGGCGATGAAAAATAATGGTAAGCTTGCAAGTGACTTCAAGAACAATCACTGGTGCTACGAGCACTCGATTGCTGTTTATGCCTTAGCTGAGGCGTATACCCTCTGTATCAAATCTTTTGGAGAGAATATTAACCAACTAGAAGATGCCGTCATGGCCTCTGGTCAATTTCTGATCAACAGTCAACACCAAGGTGGTGGCTGGGACTATGCTTACAGTGAAGACAGCGCTCGAGGCGGTGATGTTTCAATCGTCGGATGGCATCTCCAAGCCCTCAAGGCCTGCAAATACACCGGCCTTGATTTTGCAAACCTAACACGTTGCTACAAAAAAGGATTGGATTACGTCGAGCGATGCCAGCTGGCAAGTGGAGCAATTGGATACTCTGGCCCAAACGTCCACGGTGGATCCGACGGAACCACTCTTGCTGCTGTCGGCGCTCTTTGTTTCCAGATTTGGAAATCTTCCGCCAGTAAAGTTGCCCGCAAAGCTGTCCGCTTTATGGACAAGGAGATGAAATTTGATTGGAATACTGCAGATTCAGATCTCTATGGTCACTACTATGCGGTCCAGTGCATGATTAACAATGGTGGGCCTGAGTGGGAACGTTACAACAAGCTTTTCCGCGATCAGGTTCTCAATAACCAACATAAAGATGGTTATTATAAGGTTGTTGGTGGTGGAAATAAGATTAACGCGGTCGCGGGATCGTTTGCCGGAGACGGTGGTTATGGTCGTCACTATCGTGCCTGCCTCGCGACCTTAATGCTTGAGTCCTATTACAGGTTCCTTCCCGCTACGGGAGCAAAGACCAACTAAACTTGCTCTTTCTACTTCTCCAAAGCTGCACATCTAGGGATGCGCAGCTTTTTTCTTTGTCGAAAAGCCCAATTTGGGGCTAAATCGTAGGGAGGGGTAACCTGGAATATTTTCTAAGAGATTAACGAGTTCGATCGTTCTCAGTGCGAACAACGGACGACCTCTATTATTTAAACTAAACTTAAGCTTCTGTCCTGCAGTAATCTGACATCAAAACATTCTTCCCTGTTATCACTCTATGAGTTTACACGCGCAACTTTCGCCAGATGCCCAAGCCCGACTCGCGGCCCAGCAACGGATATCGACCATCACCAGTTTGATCATCGCTCTTTTACTTATGGTGCTCGTTGGGCTGATCCTCTGGATCATCGCGATGAACCTGCCTTCCAAGAACATCCCGCAATTAGTCAGCTATAACGGGACCCCCGAATCCGAGGAAAACCTCAAACAAAAGAAGGTTCAGACAAAGATTGAGCGCAAACCTGCTGCACCTTCAGCTTCAATGTCTAAGGTCATCGCAGCCAACACCTCATCTCCGACGGCTATTCCTATTCCGGAAATCGATGTTCCGGATCCAAGCACTGACTTTGGTGATGGAAACGACTTCGGTGATGGTTGGGGTGACGGAGATGGATCAGGCGCTGGTGGTGGGTTCGGCAACATCCCGACTGCCATGAGAAAGCGCTGCTCTAAGGCCGACCGCCTTCAACGACTCACCTCGAACGGCGGCACTGAAAAATGTGAAGACGCCGTTGTTGCCTCATTACGCTGGCTGAAAGAGAAACAAAATAAAGACGGTTCGTGGACAAGTCGATCTGTGCCTATGACTGGACTTGCTCTCCTTGCCTATCTTGGACATTGCGAAACCGCAGGGTCGGAAGAATTTGGCGATACCGTTCTCGCTGCCATTACCTTTCTTGTCGATAAATCCATGAAAAACAACGGCAAGCTAGCTGATGATTTCAAGGCGAAAAGCTGGTGCTATGAGCACGCGATTGCGGTTTACGCCCTTGCTGAAGCTTACACCCTTTGCGTGAAGTCCTTCGGGGAAAATATTAATCAGCTGGAAGACGCAGTCATGGCTTCCGGCCAATTCCTCATCAATAGCCAGCACTCAAATGGTGGCTGGGCCTACTCATACGTCGAAGAAGGTGGGCATACCGACACCTCAATTGTAGGATGGCAGCTCCAGGCCCTTAAGGCCTGTAAATACACCGGTCTTGATTTCGCAAACCTAAGACAATGCGTCAAAAAGGGTCTCGACTATATGGAGACCAAGCAAGCTCCTAGCGGAGCATTCGGCTACTCTAGCCCTTCGATCCGCGAAGACGGAACCACACTTGCTGCTGTCGGTGCTCTTTGCTTTCAAATTTGGGAATCTTCCGCAAATCGCCAAGCTCGTAAAGCGGTGAAGTTCATGCATGAGAACATGAAACTTGATTGGAAGACCAAACACTCAGATCTCTACGGCCACTATTACGCAGCCCAAGCGATGATCAACAATGGAGGGAAGGAGTGGGAAAAATACAACGAACTTTTCAGAGACCAAGTTATCAATAACCAAAATAAAGATGGTTCATACAAGTCAGTCCAAGCAGGGCACGGTCTCAACGGAGGCGGTTTTGCAGAACACTACCGCACCTGCCTTGCAACCCTAATGCTCGAGTCGTATTACCGCTTCCTACCAGGGACGGGGCAGAAGAACTAAGACCACCTTGGCACGTTTCCTCTAAAAGCCGCTCATCTTAGCTAAGCGATTTTTCATGCTCTCATAATTTCTCGCTGGCACTGGCAAGCAACCAGAGCGCATCAGAAAGTCGGTTTAGAAAAATCCTGACTTCAGCAGACGCCACTTCATCTACAACATCCCAGCTCCGACGCTCCGCTCTCCTCGCGACTGTCCTGGCAAGATGAATCCGAGTAGACAATTCCCCTCCTCGCTCCCCGGGCCTCAACCAGCCCTTAAATTTTTCCTCCTTCTCAATCGAAGCGCTCCAGTCCTCAAGCCACTGGATTTCATTTGTCGAAATACGCTCAAAACCAGCTTTCTCATACTCGATCTCCTTGCCAATCGGCATTGCGAGCTCCCCCATCAAGGTCACTAACCACTCTTGAATCTGATCAATTGCCCTAGCTATCTCTCCATCCAAAAGGACACGAGCGGTTCCTAGATTCGCGTTTAATTCATCAACAGCCCCCAATGCCTCTATCTGGGGATCTCCTTTAGAAACTTTTCCTCCAAACAATAAATCGGTAAACCCCTTATCTCCCCTTTTTGTCGTAATACTCATGACCTGAGGTACTTTCGCCTTTCATTCGCTCCCGTCCACTACGAAACTCACTGCAATGCAACGTCGCCACTTCATACACACATCTTTCGCTGCCCTGACTACCACAGCCCTCGCAGATCACCATGGTAAACACCCAACAACCGCGCCTGAAGATCTCTTCAAGATCTCTCTCGCCCAATGGTCTAATCATCGGGCTTTAAAAGGGGGGAAAATGACCAACATAGATTGGCCTGAATACACCAAGAAAACCTACAACATTCTTGCACTTGAATACGTAAATCAATTCTTCAAAGACAAGGCAAACGACAAAAAATATCTTGGCGAACTCAAAAAGCGGGTCTCCGATCTTGGCATGACAAACGTGCTGATCATGGTCGATGGTGAAGGGCATATTGGCGCTGGTTCTGATCAAAAGCGTCAAAAGACCGTCGATAATCACAAGAAATGGGTGGAAGCAGCCAAACGCCTTGGATGTCACTCGATCCGCGTAAACTCCCACGGAGAAGGCAATAATGACGCTGAAAAAGCAGCGAATTGTATCAAAGGCTTAACCTCTCTTTCTGCTTTCGCCCAAGATCATCAAATTAATATTATTGTGGAAAACCACGGAGGTCTTTCTTCAAACGGGGCCTGGATGTCAAAAGTCCTCAAAGATGTCGGACTAGACAACTGCGGCTCTCTTCCTGATTTCGGTAACTTCCACGGATATGACCGCTACCAAGGTCTCAAAGAACTCATGCCTTTTGCAAAGGGTGTTTCCGCAAAGTCACATGAATTCGATGACAAGGGCGAGGAGACCAAGACCGATTTCACCAAAGCCTTAGGAATCGTTCTCGACCATGGTTACCATGGCTGGGTTGGCGTGGAATATGAGGGACGTAAACTTTCCGAGGACGATGGCATCAAAGCCACCAAAACCCTACTCGAGAAGAGTCGAGCTACTCTTCACGCGACGAGAAAGTAAATTTTCCAATTTTAGTTCGACCGTGTGCCTTTGGGTGCACGGTCTTTTTTACACTTATCCGGTCACCCCTAATCCAAAAAAATAAGAACAACTCAGCTTAGGACGACGGGAAGCCTCAACTCCAAGTCCCCTCCATTTAAAGGCCGCCTTTCTGAAATATTTACCTTCACTCATACCGTCTTCTATATGATGCGATTTGGGCTCTTCCCGTTCATTTTTTCAACGTTTATTAGTTCTGCCTTAGGTGCACCAAACAAGAACGAATGGCAAATCGTTTGGGCGGATGAGTTTGCAGGAACCGGCCATCCTGATCCCAAAAAATGGGGCTACGAATCCGGCTTCGTCCGCAACGCCGAGAAGCAATTCTACACAACTAAAAAGCTCAAAAATGCCAGACTCGAAAATGGGCATCTAGTCATCGAGGGGCATCGCGAGTTTTCTGCAGCCGCTCATCTTCCAAATACCCCATCCAAAAAGCTTCCTAAAATTGAATACACCTCAGCCAGCCTCCATACCAAGGGGTTGGCTTCATGGAAATTTGGTAAAATCGAAGTACGTGCCAAATTACCGAAGGGTCAGGGAGTCTGGCCGGCCATTTGGACACTTGGTGTTAACATCCCACAAGTCGGATGGCCAAGCTGTGGAGAAATTGATATTATGGAATTTGTTGGAAAAGGTCCTGAGGAAATCCATGGTAACGCTCATTTTCGTCAGCATGGCAAACACGCCTCCGACCATAAAACATGCAAAACCAAAGATATCTGGCAAGATTTCCACACTTATTCTATCGAATGGGACGCAAAATTCATTCACTTTACTTTCGACGGGAAACGCTACCATAGCTTCAGGGTAGCTAAGGCAAAAACCCTTAGCGGAAATCCATTTCACAAGCCACATTACCTAATCCTTAACCTCGCTTTAGGCGGGACATGGGGCGGGAAAATTGACAACTCGATTTTTCCCATCCGCTATCTCATCGACTACGTTCGCGTCTACCAGAAAAAGTAACAAGATCGTATCATATCGTTCCTAATCATGCCTTCAGACAAGCACCGTCCATCTCCCAGAAAAGCCCTTTGCCTTTTCATTGCTTTTGCCACAAAGCTCGCCGCTGCTCCGGTTGCAAACGATGATACCTTCGCGGTAGACGAAGACGGGACTTTGACCATTTCAAAGGGTGGGACAATCCTCTCTGCCACCTTTGAAGAAGGGAGCTCAGTTCTTTCCCCAACTTGGGAATACCTTGATCGCATTGAAAATGAAAATGGCTTCAATCAAACCTACCCCCAAGACGCCAACGGATTCATTTGGAACACTCCGCAATTTGTGACCGCGACTTCCACCAATGGACCATGGTCTACAGGAGATGCTCCATTTCAAGGAGGTCTCATCGATGGGTTTCCTCCCGGAACACCTTCTGTCTTGGAGGGACTCGGAGCAGCAGGAAATGATCAAAACCTCATAACCACCTATCTCTTTCGCCAAAATTTTTCGCTAAGCGCTATACAAGCCGCCGAGACCTTCTGGAACCTTGAACACTTAATTGATGATGGAGGAATCATCTACATCAATGGCACCGAAGTCTTTCGAAGCGACACTATTCCTGCCGGGGCAATCACCACGAATACCCTCATCCAAACCGCAGATGAAAATAACTTTGGAGACGCACGCCTCAATCTTTCTGGCATCCTTCAGGAAGGAAATAATACGATTGCGGTAGAAGTTCACCAAGCAAGTTTAACCAGCTCCGATATTGGATTTTTTGTAAATCTTGCCCCCACTTCCGAATCACCTCTCTCCGGATTTTCCTACGTTGATGACGCTTTCAACAATACTTCCCGCCCTAATAATGCCAATGGTAACCTCGATCCAAACGGAGGTTTTACCGGCGGAGCACTTTTTGTAGAAGTCGGTCGTCGTCTCAACAACAATCCATCGACCTCAGGGGGATGGCAGCGTACTTTTACTTTAGAAACACCGGCCGACGCTACCATTTCGTTTCGTTACCGCATTACTTTTTCTAACGACTATGATACCGATGAGTATGGTGAAGCCCTCTTTGAAATAGATGGTGTCCGTTACGGAACTGACATCGATAATTCGCTCACCCGCTTTCGAGGCGATGGTAATGGAGGAGCCGGCTTAGATGATTCAGGATGGCAGGAAGCGAGTTTCAAGATCTCTCTGGCCGCCGGAGATCACACGATCGTCCTTGGAGCATTCTCCAGCAAGTCAAACTCGAGGAACGAGGTGACTAATACCTGGTTCGACGACATCGAAATCACAATACCATCGAATGGAGGGGGCGTGCTTAGCAACGATACCGGCAGTGAACTCGAAGCCATCCTTCAAACTCCTCCACTCAACGGAACTCTAAATCTCAACTCTGATGGCACGTTCACCTACCAGCCATCTCTTAATTTCAATGGTGACGACACTTTCACCTACCTTGCCCGCGATGCTAGCGGTGATTCACTCGAAGCCAATGTTACGCTAGCTGTAACTCCCATAAATGATCCACCAGTGGCCTTACCCGAAATCTATTCAGGCACTGAAAATACAACACTTAATCAATTCGCCCCCGGCATCCTCAGTAACGACAACGACCTGGAAAACGATTCGCTCTCGGCCGTGCTGATCGACGATATAAGCGAAGGCACTCTCAATCTCAACGCGGATGGATCATTTAACTACAGTCCAGACCCTGGATTCTTTGGCACTGCGACATTCACCTACCGCGTAAGCGATGGCACCGATGTATCCGATCCAGTATTGGTAACTTTTGAAATCGCACCCATCAACGACCCGCCAATCGCATTCAACGACAGCTACGATACTCTGGAAAACATCCCACTTGAAATCACCTCCACCAAGCAAGGAGATCAAATCGTCTTCGAAAGCGACTTCAACTCGACGGGCTTGTCAGCTTTGATCACAGGTCCTGGAATACAGGAGTCGGTTCAAGGTTTCGAGGGCCGTGGGAATGAAGGTAACATCTTTTCGAATCAATTCCTGCGTAACCAAGCACGCGGAAACCCATCAGACCCTACCACTCTTACCCTTGAAAATTTACCGCCACATCAATCGCTGGATCTAAATTTCCTTCTGGGAGTCATCGATTCCTGGGATAGTGATGAACGCTTCACCATTACACTTGATGGTGTCGAAATTTTTGCGGAAACATTTAGAAATATTGGCAACGGTGGATCGTTTGGCTACCCCGCCAGATCCTTAATCTTTCGAGATGAGAACATCGGTTTCAATTCGACTCAGTCTGCCCCCGATGCGGGCTATAACATGGGAAATATCCCATCATTGAAAAATATTCCCCACACCGAATCCAGCGCTACCATTCGCTGGTTTGTTACAGGTGATGGTTGGGAAGCAGGATCCGATAAGTCTTGGGCAATTGATAATTTAAAGGTCATTGCAACACCCGGCCCCACTGAAACTTTGGTCTCCGCTGGAGCCAACTGGGCCTATCTCGACACAGGCGCAGACCTAGGAATTGCATGGCGTAATACCAACTTTAACGATTCCAACTGGGCCACCGGACCAGCCGAACTTGGCTACGGTGATGGAGATGAAGAAACCACTATTTCCTTTGGTCAAAACCCTGATAACAAGTATATCACCACTTACTTTCGTCATGATTTCACGATTACGGACGCGTCAGATTTTTATAAGTTGATTGTAGGCTATGTCCGCGACGATGGGTGTGCGATCTATCTAAACGGAACACGCGTAGTGCTCGACAATCTCGATCCAGACGCCTCGGCAACGGAAGTCGCTCTTTTGAACCCTGGACGCACTGGTGAAGGAGTTTGGAATGAGGCTGAGATTCCCACGAACTTGCTTAAGGAAGGAAAAAATGTTCTAGCAATTGAGGTTCATCAAGACGACGGACGCAGTAGCGATATCAGCATGAACGCCTTCCTTCTTGGAAAGCGTATCCGTATTGCAGGTGTTACGGGTAACGATACTGACCCAGAAAATGATAGCCTTATCGCCGAATTACTTTCGGGACCACAGAATGGCACAATCGATTTTAACCCCAATGGAACCTTTCTTTATATTCCTGAAGTTAACTACGAAGGATCAGATACTTTCACGTATCGTGTCACAGACGGAGAATTCTTCACTCCCGCCGCTACGGTTAACCTCAATATCATTAGCGGCCCCAACGATTTCCCTGAAACGAATCCCGAAACCTACTCGGCTGTCGAAGATAATCCTTTGTTTGTAGCAAGGCCCTTGGGAGTTCTACAAAACGATTCTGATCCAGAAGGGAGTAATCTGAACGCCATCGCCGAAAACCAACCGGTTAATGGAACCCTTGCCCTCGCAGACGACGGAGGCTTCACTTATACCCCTTCATTTAATTTTTTCGGTCGTGATTCCTTTACCTATCGGGCAAACGATGGCTCCGACTCCAGCCGTCCGGAAACAGTTATCATAGATGTCGCGCCAATAAATGATCCGCCAAGCGCCTTACCCGAAAGTTATCTGACTGCCCCTCTGAAACCTCTCACAGTGAAGATCGCCGATGGTGTGTTAAACAACGATTCGGATCCCGACAACGCCAACCTCGAGGCAGCCCTAGTTTCCACAACTTCTTCGGGAACCTTAAATCTCACCCAAGATGGCTCCTTCACTTATGCTCCCGCTTTAGGATTTTCGGGAACAGATACCTTTACCTACCGAGTAAGTGATGGCTTGCTTGAATCAGACACAGTCACGGTTTCAATAGTTGTAAATGCCCCACCAATCGCCGCCGATAACTCCTACTTAATTTCTGAGGATTCCCCTATGATTCGCCTAGGTGCAGAAGGAATTCTTGCCAATGATTTAGACTCCGATCTTCTTACCGCGGTTCTTGTTTCCGAGCCCATTCATGGCACTCTTACTCTCGGAGAAAGTGGTGGGTTTATTTATATTCCTGATATCAATTTTAGTGGAACCGACGCCTTTACATATCGCGCAAGTGATTCACTTCAGGAATCCAATGAAGCCACGGTCAACATCACTGTCGAGCCCGTCGATGACCCACCACAAACGCAAGGAGATCACTACGAAACAGAAATCGGCGTAGAACTGATCATTAAGACAAGTGAGGGAGTCCTCACCAACGATTTTGATATCGAGGAAAAAGCTCTTACTGCCACCCTTTCAAAAGATGCCAGCAATGGAATCTTGAACCTCTCTGCAAATGGTTCATTTACATACCAACCGGAACCTAACTTTTTTGGTTCTGATAATTTTTCCTACATCGCCAACGATGGAACACTGGACTCGGGAGAAGTCGAAGTTGAAATCGAGGTTAATCCCCCAGCTAAGAACATCGTTATTAATGAAATTATGTTCAATCCAAATTCCGGAAATAAGCTGGAAGAATTCATCGAACTAGTGAATGTCGGGTCCTTGCCAATCTCTATTGATGGCTGGCAGTTAGATAGCGGCGTTAACTTCACCTTTCCTGATGTCACGGTGGCAGCGGGCGAATTTCTAGTTATTAGTGCAGATACTACGACCTTTGAGGAAACCTATGGCGCTACTACAAACGTGCTTGGAAATTGGACTGGAAAACTGAGTAACAGCAGTGAACGTATCCGGCTCATTGATGACAACGGAGATCAGGTCGATGAGGTCCGCTACCACGATCAGGGGGATTGGGCTCGAAGGGCAAGAACCAGTATTGGCAACGAACCTGGCTGGGACTGGGTTTCTCCCGCTGATGGGCAAGGAAGTTCACTAGAACTCATCGACCACGCCTTAAGTAATAAACAGGGACAGAACTGGGGGTTCAGTAACGAAAGCCTACCCAGCCCCGGTGCCGCCAATTCCGTCGCATCTAGCAACTCCGCGCCGTTCATTCTGGATCTGAAACATCATCCAGCCATCCCCACTTCCTCCGACTCCATCGGCATCATCGCTAAATTAAGGGGTGAAACCGGCGAGACAATTAGTGGTATTCTTCACTACCGAATTTCCGACCGAAATCCTGAGCCGTTCCAAACCACTCCCATGTTCGACGATGGCGAGAATTATGATAAGGAACCGGGTGATAGTATTTTCGGAGCGATACTACCCGCTCAACCAGATGGGACCGTTATTGAATTCTACGTCGAATCTAGCGACGGAACCAATATCCGAACTTGGCCGGCCCCCGCTGACAATGGGCAAAACGCTAATGCATTACTTCAAGTTGACGACGAGGCTAACACCTTCGACCACGCCTTCTATCGACTCATCATGCCAACCCCCGAATTTAACCAATGGCGCGACATCCGGCGACAAAGCGATGCTCAGATGAATGCAACCCTCATTCTCGATGACGGATCTGGGCCAGAGATTCGCTACAACGCGGGAATAAGAGTCCGCGGCGCGGGTAGTCGAAATCATGACCCTGTCCCAATGAGGGCCTCCCTCCCCCGGGATAATGAATGGAACAACATGACGACGATGAACCTGAACACCAAGTTCACCTATCTTCAATTTCTCGGCATGAAGCTATTTGAAGCCTCGGGCATGCAGGCCCCAAATACCTTTAGAGCACAGGTCAGAATCAACGGCGAAAACATCGCTCGTAACGATGAATTCGACTACGGCTCTGTAGTTCATGTTCAACCTCTCTCTGGCGAATTCCTTAAAGGAAAATTTGAACCTAATGATGGGGGCAACATTTACAAAAAAGTCAGACCCGACCGAGACCTGAGCTGGAGAGATGGAAATATAGGCAGATACGAATCAGATGGCTGGAGCAAGCAAACCAACAGCAGCGAAAACGACTGGAGCGATCTCGATGAAATGCTTCGCATCATCAACAATGCGTCCGAAGATGACGATTTCATTGGGCAACTCGAGACCTCAGTTAACCTTGACCAATGGATGAAGTGGTTCGCCGTCATGACAATCCTCGCCAACGGGGAAACTAATATTAGCAATGGGGCGGATGACGATTTTTCCGTGTATCGCAGCCTCCAAAACCCTCGCTTTGTCCTCCTCCCCCACGATCTCGACACCATCCTCAGTATCGGTGATGGTAGCAGTATCGATGACCCAGAGCATACGCTTTTCGATATGATTAGTGATGATGACGTTTTGGATCCCTTGGTTCCGATCTTTACCAACTCACTCATCATTGAACGCTACTTCAAAAGCCTTCGCGAGCTACTCCAAACTAGCTTCTCAAAGCCGGAGTTTGATGAACTTCTCGACAATAGCCTCACGGACTGGGTACCTCAGCCCCAAATTGAACAAATACGGGCTTTTATGGATGCGCGGAGAGTTTTTATCGAAAATGAAATCACTCCAATCATTGGGCCTCCCGATTCTCTGCCACTCGCTACAAGCACGAGCAATCTCGAGTCCCCACACGGGTCTCTCTACCTGAGCGAAATCCTCGCTGTAAATAATTCCACTCGAAAAGTGGGTGACAACTTCCCCGACGTTGTCGAAATCCATAACACGAGTGCTTTTTCCCAAAATCTGGGAGGGATGTCTCTTTCCGATGATTCGTCAGATCCGACCCGCTTTATTTTTCCTCCAAATACGATGATTCCAGCTAACGGATTCCTTCTTCTTTATGGTGATTCAACGAGCGACCTCCCCGAATTATTTACCGGATTTAAACTGAATGCGAACGGAGAATCACTGTCGCTCTTTGATACTGATGCCAATAACCATACTATGATCGACACCGTGAAATTTGGCCTTCAAATCCCAGATTACTCCATCTCCCGAATTAATGATATTTGGCAACTTTCACCCCCAACCCTTGGCGCAATAAATCGATCGCTCGAGCTTGGGGAACCCGGCGAAATTCGGGTTAACGAATGGCTCTCTGAAGATGATACGGTTTTCGAAGATGAGTTTATTGAGTTATTTAACCCATTAAGCCAACCGGTTGCTCTTGGCGGTCTTTCCATGAGTGATCAACCCGTCAACTTTCCCCGAAAGCACACCCTACCCGAGCTGAGTTTTATCGCGCCGCAGGGTTTTACTCTCCTAACTCCCGATGGGGATTCGGCCGATCCCCTAAGAGCTGATGAACTTCCGTTCAAACTCGCATCCGAAAATGAATGGATCTCCCTTCTAGGTGCAAATGGAGTTATGATTGATCAAGTTCATTTCGCGAACCAACGCTCTGATCTCTCCCGTGGAAGAAGCCCAGATGGTAGTTCCAACTACGAGGAATTTTTTGTTCCCAGTCCGGGCTACACCAACAACAGTCCACTCACTTCAGAGCTCCTTCTCATCCAAAATCTTCGAATAACCGAAATCATGTATGATCCTCTTGGCGGATCTGAATTTGAGTTCATTGAACTTCAAAACATCGGCTTGGAGGCCATCAATTTGGAAGGCCTTCAATTCACCGAGGGCATCCGCTTCACCTTCCCCAATCTCACTCTTCAACCCGGTGAACTTGTGATCCTAGTAAGTGATCAACTTTCTTTCGAAACCCGCTATGGTGACTCGCTTGCGGTCGCAGGCCAATATGATGGAAAGCTCAGTAATGGAGGCGAGCGGATTCGTCTTGAACTCCCCAACATCAAAGCTGCAATCCAAGATTTCAAATATAATAACTGGTATCCTGCGTCCAATGGATCTGGCTTCTCCCTCGAATTTAACGACCCCTTCCTTTCGGTTAGCTCTTGGAATTCTAAGCCCAATTGGGCTCCAGCGCTAACCATCAATGGGACGCCAGGAAACTCAGGAACCTTCTTGGTCAGAACCCCTCCCACTGAAACTATCGCACTTCCGAACAATCTTACTATTGATCCGTTTGTTTCCTATGGCTCAGTCAGCCCAGCTTCTGTCACCTTCCAGTGGGAACTTCTTGATGGGCCAGCTCCGGTGATTTTCACTAAGCCCAATGAGCCCTTTAGTGAGATTCGCTTTAATCTTCCTGGCACTTATAATCTCCGCCTCAATGCCACCACCTTTGACTTTGATCAATCTCAGGAAATTAAGGTAACAGTTCACGACTCCTATCTCGCATGGGTGAATCGAACCTTTGGAAAGAGCACTCCAGGTGAAACTGAAAAAGAAAACGATCCAGACAGCGACGGCATTTCTAACCTTTTCGAGTTCGTCCTCGGCCTAGACCCTTCTACTCGAGACAATAAGAATTTCCCGACTCCAATTTTTGATGCGGAATCAAAAACTCTGAGTCTCACTTGGGAAACCCGACAACTCGATCCTAAGAGATTTTCAGTTATTGCAGAAGTTTCGGATGATCTTCAAACTTGGCGGAGCGGTTCTGCGTCTATCCATGTGGAGACTCTTTCCTCATCAGACTTAACGGAGAGCTTCCGCGCAGTGGCCCTAGTAACAGCCGATCAAAACCGGACCCACTTTATGCGTCTCAGAGCCATTTGTTTTGATGAAAATGCCCCGGAGGTTGCGCCTAAAATTATCAGCCTGACCAACCTCGCCAACGAACCAAACATCAACTTCACCAGCCAACTCGGAAAGAGTTATCAACTGGAAGCGTTCTCCGATCCCTCAAGCGGTTGGATCCCCGTCGGCGAGCCAATAGTCGCAACTTCGAAAGTGTCAGTCCTTGTTGACCGTAGCCCAAATAACGAGCGAAGTCGTTTCTATCGGATCAGAGTTTACTCTGGAAATTGATTCCGTGAACTTCACAAAGAACCAACTTCTATCGTAGAGGCCCCAAAAATCAGTCCCTGCGGGTCAGCTTTCATTCCCCTTGATCCCTTCCTCCCCGTCAACTAATCTCCCGGCTTCACCGCCATGCATCGCCTTTTCGTCGAAAAAACCGCTCCTTTTGCCAACGACTCCGCTCACCTCGTCGGTGATCTCCGCAACAATCTTGCGATAGAAAGTATCAAATCAGCCCGCATCGTTCAACGATATGATCTCGATGGTTTGACCGACGAGGAATTTGCCAAAGCGACTCAACTTATCCTCTCCGAACCTCAGGTCGAAACCTCTACGACCGAGCTCTCACTTAGCTCTGATGAAACCGCCTTTGCCGTGGAATTCCTTCCCGGTCAATTCGATCAACGAGCTGACTCAGCCGCTCAATGCGTTCAGATCCTCACCGGCAAAGAGCGCCCCTTCGTTTCTTCTGCCCGTGTCATTATCCTGACCGGCCAGCTCTCCAAAGAAAATTTGGAAGCGATCAAGAAATATCTCATCAACCCGGTCGATTCCCACGAAGTCTCAGTTAACGCGCCTTATCAACGCACCGAATCCCCCGAGCCCACAGACGTCGCTATCCTTGAGGGATTCAATCAAAAATCCGAGGCAGACTTTGAGCACTATCGTAGTGAGCTCGGTCTCGCGATGTCGACCGCTGATCTTCTTCACACTCAGAAGCATTTCCGAGAAGAAGATCGCGAACCAACAATCACCGAGCTTCGTATGCTCGACACCTATTGGTCTGACCACTGCCGTCATACCACCTTCATGTCGAAAATTTCCAAGGTTAGCTTCGACGAAGGCACTGAAGTGATACAAGAGACTTACAACACTTATCTCGCTACCCGAGACCAAGTATATGGAGCAAACACCGAGCGCCCAGTCACACTCATGGATATCGCACTTATGGGCATGAAAGAGCTCCGCAAATCCGGCGAACTCGACAACCTTGAAGTCTCAAACGAAATCAACGCCGCATCTATTGTTGTTCATGGAGATGACGAACAAGAATGGCTCGTCCAATTCAAGAATGAAACGCACAATCACCCCACTGAAATCGAACCATTCGGTGGGGCTGCCACCTGCCTTGGCGGGTGTATACGTGATCCACTTTCAGGGCGTTCTTATGTTTATCAAGCAATGCGAGTTACTGGGGCCGCCGACCCTCGTATCCCTTACGACGAGACGATTCCCGGCAAGCTTCCTCAGCGGAAAATTTGTCAAGAATCCGCGCACGGATATTCTTCTTATGGCAACCAAATAGGCCTCGCCACCGGAAAGGTCTCCGAGGTTTACCATCCCAACTACGCTGCCAAACGCATGGAAATAGGCGCCGTTGTTGCCGCTGCCCCCAGAAAAAACGTCTTTCGAGGAGGACCTGAAAATGGAGATTACATTCTCCTTATCGGAGGACGCACTGGACGCGATGGAGTTGGTGGAGCCACCGGTTCATCGAAGGAACACACCGACGACGCCTTAGATAATTCAGCCGAAGTTCAAAAAGGGGACGCCCCTACTGAACGCAAAATTCAGCGCCTCTTTCGAAACCCTGAACTTGCGCCAAAAATAAAGATCTGTAACGACTTTGGAGCTGGAGGAATATCAGTCGCGATCGGCGAAATTGCCGACAGCCTTGAAATCAACCTAGATGCTGTTCCCAAGAAGTATGATGGCCTTGATGGGACTGAACTTGCCATTTCGGAATCGCAGGAACGGATGGCTATTTGTGTTGATCCCTCAGAGGTTTCTTACTTCATTGCTGAATCTGACAAAGAAAACCTTGAGTGTGTTCACGTCGCCACCGTTACCAACACCGGTCGTCTTCGCATGACCTGGCGCGGCAAGACCATTGTCGATCTCACTCGCGAATTCCTAGATACAAACGGCGTGCAACAAGAAGCCGCTGTCCACGTCGAAGCAATCGGCACGGAATCTCCACTCGATTGCGTCGCGTTCGAAAGCTTCGCCGATGCGCTGGGTGACCTCAATATTTCCTCCCAAAAAGGCCTTGGTGAAATGTTTGATTCATCAGTCGGAGCAGGAACCGTGCTCTCGCCATTTGGAGGAAAGCACCAGTGTACACCCGTCGATGCCATGGTGGCAACCCTCCCCTTTCTGGATGGTCAAACTAAGATCTGCACTCACATGTCTTGGGGCTTTAATGCTAATATCGCAACATGGTCTCCCTATCACGGAGCCGCCTATGCCGTCACCGAGTCCGTCTGCCGGGCCGTCGCCTCAGGCGCCCGTTTAAGCGATATTCGCCTCACTCTCCAAGAATACTTTCCAAAGCTTGGGGATGACTCTTCCCGCTGGGGACTTCCCTTCGCAGCACTACTCGGTGCCTTCAAGGCACAACATGAACTCCGCCTCGGAGCGATTGGTGGAAAAGATTCCATGTCAGGAACATTCAACGATATTGATGTTCCGCCTACCCTAGTCTCTTTCGCTCTCGCCCCCGGGGACACAAAACACGTCGTGTCTCCAGAATTTAAAGAAGTCGGTTCACTTATTTCTTTTATCGAGGTTCCGCGCGACGAAAATCAACTTCCAAATTTCGGCACCCTCAAGGAAATTGCCGCCACCCTTCACGGAGCAAATATCCTCGCCGCCCATACTTTGGATCACGGAGGTATTGCCACTGGCCTTAGTAAGATGGCATTCGGAAACGGAATCGGTGCGAACATCCAGACAGACATCAATCTCCACCAAGAGCGCTTCCTCTCCTTTCTGATTGAATCAAAAGAGGAAATTGACGGCGGAATCGTAATTGGGAGAACTCAAATTGAGCCAACCATCCAAGTCGGCTCAGAGACCCTTAAACTAGGGGAACTTTATGATGCATGGACTAGCCCCCTTGCTGAAATCTATCCAGAGACCGAGGATCCTTCAACGAGCGAAGCCGATACCTTTACCTCAACTTTTGAATCTAAACGCTCAACCACTAAAACCAAAAATCCTAAGGTCATCATCCCGGCGTTTCCCGGAACCAACTCGGAATACGATTCTGCGAAAGCATTTGGTGAAGTAGGCGCCCAAGCCGAAATCCAAGTCTTTCGCAACCTCACTCCGCAAGCGGTTGAGGAATCACTCTCTAATCTAGCTAAAAGCATCCGAAAATCCCAGATTCTCATGCTGCCCGGTGGTTTCTCAGCTGGTGACGAGCCGGCGGGATCAGGAAAGTTCATCGCCACTATTCTTCGGAGCCCCGAGGTTGCCGACGCAGTCATGGATCTCCTCAAAAACCGCGATGGCCTCATCCTAGGAATTTGCAATGGTTTCCAGGCGCTCATAAAAACAGGACTCGTTCCATATGGTGAAATTCGGGAACCCCAACCCGGAGACCCCACTCTGACCTTCAACGATATTGGAAGACACATTGCTCGTTACGCAACCACACGTATTTCTTCGACGCAGTCACCTTGGCTTGCCGATACCCAAGTCGGCGACCTTCACAACATCCCCTTCTCACACGGCGAGGGTAAATTCTACGCGAACAAAGAAGATCTCCGCAACCTCGCTGCCACTGGTCAAATTGCGACACAGTACACTGACCTCAATGGCCAACCTACTATGGCCCCTGATTTCAACCCGAATGGTTCGATTCATGCGATTGAGGGGATTTCATCGCCCTGTGGTCGCGTCCTTGGTAAAATGGGCCACACCGAGCGTCAGGGGCCAGATGTCGGACAAAATATTTCTGGCAATCTCTACCAACCACTCTTTCGTGCCGGGGTTAAGTATTTCTCCTAAGCGAATTTTTAATCTTTCGAACCGGGTCGCCTCCACAGTTCTTTGGGCCGGAAAGAAAAGACCCGTATCCTAATAAATCTCTCATGGAAGGGTAATATTTGTGTAGGGCTCATTTAATCTTTTACCCTTTTCACAATCACACCCATTCCGTCATCGCTGATCACTCGAACCGGCTCTCCTTTGTCCAGAAACACCCCGTCAGCCAAAACTTCCAGAAGCTTCCCATCAACTTCCGCTTTTCCATTTGGCCGTAAATCAGTGACCGCAATCCCGGTTCTGCCAGACAAGGCCCCTACACCGGCCTCCTGATCGTTACCATTTCCTCGTCCTAGCGAACTAGGCAACATTGTCTTATCGATAAAACTTACCTTCGGGAGAAACCTCATCATGAGAAACAGAAGAAACAGCGAGCCAAAAATCCCAATTGCTAAATTCATTGTCGGCTTTCGAAGGGCATCTGCGAAGCTCACCTCTTCTGATCCGCCCCACTGATATGTCTGCCACGTTACTCCATCGAACATCGAAAAGACAACTGCCCCAACAAGTAAAAACAGCCCAGTGATCCCAGCCACTCCAAATCCGGGAATCACAAAAACCTCTACTCCGATTAGAGCAATCCCAATGACGAAAAGCGCCGCGAGCTCGTAACCTGCCATATTACCAGCCATGTAATTTCCAAAAAAGAAGAGAGCGAAGGCAGATAGACAGATGATCCCACCAATCCCAAAACCCGGCGTCTTAAGCTCGAAATATCCACCCCCCAAACCGACTAAAATCAACACTCCAGAAAACCCTGCAATCCACCAAGCTAGGCGTTCAAATCCAGTCGGAGTCGCGGTAATGACCTCTTCCTCACTCCATCCTTCGGCTTTTAAAAGTTCCTCAAGAGAAGTCACCTCAGCTTGAGCCAAAAGCGGACCGTCGCTCATCATCCTCGTTGCTTCGCTTGAATTGAGATTTAACAACGAACCAGGTTTTACTTCAACATCACCAATGACTCGCTTCTCGTCACTCAAAAACATCATGGCCTCAATCACCTCAGGATTATATCCTTTCTGTTTTGCAATATAGCGAATCTGCGCCCCAAAATAGCTTTCAAGTTTCGCCCTTCTCACTGGATCTATCTCCCGGCCAGACCCATCAATAATCCCTGATGAACCAATTTTTGAACCGGGTGTCATATAGATTCGATCAGTAGAAACGGCGATGAAGGAACCTGCGCTTATAGCATTGGGATTTACAAACGCTATGGTGGGAATTCCAACATTCGCGATCTTCGTCATAAGCTCTTCCGTTGGAAAAGCTAGCCCTCCAGGCGTGTCTAGATCGAAGATGATCCCCTTTGCCTCCTCATCACTAGCCCGCTCTAGAATACGCTCCCAAAATTTGAAGCTTTGTCCATTGGTGAGAGAATTTTCACCGATCTCAATCCGAACGACCTTTCCCGCGTAGCTTTCTTCATTTGATTTACCAAAGACCTTCATGTCTTGGCCAAAGAGCTGCCCTAGACCCAAAAGAAGGTAAAAAAACGCCGTTTTCATGCAAAGAATGTAACCCAAGGCTGGTGAAACCCAAACAACCGATTCACACTTCTTCTATGGGAATGATCCCAAGAGAAACAATCGAACGTATCCTCGAAGCGACGGATATAGTCGATTTGATTGGCGGGTATTTCCCTCTCAAGCGCTCGGGGTCGGACTTTAAGATTAACTGTCCCTTTCACGGGGAAAAGACACCGTCGTTTAATATCAATCCTGCGAGGCAGCGCTACAAATGCTTTGGTTGCGACGCAAGCGGGACAGCCCTCAACTTCTTAATGGAATATGAGAATCTTCCCTTCGTCGACGCCGTCAGAAAGCTGGCTGATCGAGCTGGTATACAAATTATCGAGGAAGCTAGTGATCCGGAATCTGATCGCAAACGACGCAAGATTTCTCGCCTCAAAGAACTAAATAATAAATCCGCCCGATTTTTCCACGAGCAGCTCTTGAGGAATCCTGATGCAACTCATGCACGGGAATACTTAAAGAGCAGAGGATTCAGCAAAGAAACTGCCCAAAAATGGTTAATCGGATGGGCTCCCCGAAACTCGAAACTTTTTCTCCAAATGGCTCGGGAAAATGGATTTAATGGTCGTGAAATTCTTCAAGCTGGATTGGGCGGACTTAAGGACAAAAATAACCCCCGATCCGGACTCTGGGTTAAATTTTACGATCAACTCACTTTTCCAATTCATAACGACGTGGACGATGTCGTCGGCTTCAGCGCACGGATTCTACGCAAGGACGATAAACGAGGAAAATATATAAATACGAACGAAACCCCTCTTTTCAACAAATCAAAACTCCTCTTCGCTCTCAACAAAGCGAGGCGTCCTATGGGCAAAGAAAAATTTGCGCTTCTCTGTGAGGGCCAAGTCGATGCTATTGTGCTCCACGAATCGGGATTTGAGAACACCATAGCGCCGCTTGGCACTGCATTCACCGAACAACACGCTCGCATGATTAAGCGCTATACCGATCGGGTTGTTCTTTGCTACGATGGTGATAATGCTGGACTTGCCGCGGCAGACAAAACTTTTAAACAGCTCACAGCTCAGGGTCTTCCCGTTCGCCTAATGCACCTTCCCGATGGAGATGATCCAGACACTTTTGTAAAAAAATATGGTTCAGAAGCTTTCAAGAACCTCCTCGAATCAGCCAAGGAATATTTCGACGCCAAGCTTGATAAAGAGCTCAAGGCTATCGATTTATCATCCGCGGCCGAAAAGACCAAATTATTACAAGAGCTTGCTAAATCAGTCTGCGTCATGGATGACGACCTTCTCCGCGACGCCACAATCCAAAATCTAGCCATCCGGCTTCGCCTCGGAGTCGAAGATTTCCGGCAGACAGTAGCAGCCGCCAAGGCCGATTTTAAGCGCTTCAGACCAAGAGAAAATGAAGGAGAAAAATCGGACAGGGTAGAGCCCACCGAGATTGATCATTTAATAATTTATCTTTGCCACCTTGCCCTAAACTCAGAAGCAGCCGCCGAATATCTAAGCGAGCAATTGGAAACTCTGCAAGAATGCCTCAACGAGACCTTAGGAAACCATGTGCTCGTAGACATTCTAGCAAAACGACCCAACCCCCAAAGCGAGGCTGCGAAACAAGCCTATCTCATGACCATTCCGAAAGGCGATCGTATCGCACTCGAAGATGGCTTTAGCGACACGATGCCTAAAGATCCGGTTTCCTCAGCATCCGACACAATCGCGATGCTTTCAGCCCGATTTTACCAGATCAAAGAAAAGGCGCTAAGAACACGACTCAATGATCCCAGCCTAACTCCAGACGAGATCTTAGAAGCCTTCGAGGAAGTCAAGCGGCTGCAGTCTATCCTCAAAGCACTCGATCAACGTTTCTAAAATCTCAAAAAGTGAATCCACAAAGGGCTTGCCAGAGACCCTCCTCTTTAATAGTTTCGGCATGTGAAATACCGACTTATATTAACGATCGCTGCTGCTATTGGTTCCTCTCTTTTCCTTTCATCCTGCAATACTTTCCTCGGAATGGGACGCGACTTTCAACGTCTTGGGCAGGGTTTTGAGAATTCTTCCTATGGCAAAAAATGGTAGGGAAAACTTACTCGATTTAAATAAAACGGGAGGCTGATTCCAGCCTCCCGTTTTTTATGATTTAGTCTAAAAGTGCTATATTACGCGAGACCCTTAAGTTTCTCTGAAATTTGGCCTTGGGTTACGTTTGCACCGACAATCTGATCCTTTACCTCCCCGTCTTTGAAAAACAGAAGAGTCGGAATAGAACGAATGCCGTATTTGGCGGCAATGGCTTGGCCGTCATCTAGATTACACTTCCCGACCTTTGCTACGCCATCAACTTCTGCTGCAACAGCATCGACCATGGGTGAGATCATTTTACAAGGTCCGCACCATTCAGCCCAAAAGTCGACAAGAACGGGCTGATCAGAGTTGAGGACTTCGGCGTCGAAGTTATCTTCGGTTATTGTTAGAGCCATACCGCGAATATGTACGGAAAAAGGGTGGCGTCAAGAGCCACCCTCTTAGGATTTTTCGACATATGATGTCGTCACCGATGATCTTTACGATTTCCGTGATTTCATCGGTTATCCACTAACTACCCGATAAGGTAGTTGAGAGCAGCGACGCTAGCGGCGATGATGAAAATGATAATAGGAAGAGCCATGATTTTAATGTAATTGGTTAGAATTAAACCTTAGTCAAAAAGTTGCCCGAAGGTTTTCTCGTTATTGGTGGTCCACATCATGATGCTGAGAGCCAAAACGGCAAGGCTTAGAACAAAAGCCAAAATAGACGCTACCATCGGTAGGGTGCCGCTTTCCTCCTCCTCATCGTCGTCCATCGCGATTGTCCCGATAGTTGACATTGTCGGAGCAGTCGGCTTTCCGAGCTGCTGAGTGCTCTCAAGTTGGACAGTAGCCTGAGGAAGCGCCGTCGTTGGAGCG
>CESF01102377.1_pt1 | contig 42439 bp, 42 predicted proteins | sample 356331 | NCBI WGS metagenome assembly CESF01 (sample SAMEA2621779, study PRJEB7988) | marine metagenome | biome: marine biome (ENVO:00000447); feature: surface water layer (ENVO:00002042); material: "saline water (ENVO:00002010), including plankton (ENVO:xxxxxxxx)" | depth 5 m
GAGGTAAGTAAGGAAGCCTCTGACAAGTTTTTTGAGATCACTGGCATTGAAGTCATGACCCAGCGCCAAGCAATGAGTGAAGGCTTGGCTGAAACTCGTGAATACTCGATGCTATCGCGAAGCATGTCGAAAGAGCTTAACGGCTCTGCACGGGTGCGTATTAGCCAAACAGATCCTCTTGTTTATTGGGTTGAAGCACCACAAGCACCTGGCTACTGGGTGCGTGTGCCGCTCACTGGATTGCAAGAAAACAACCTAAAGTTCTTAACCTTTTATCTATCAAGTATTGGTTTTTTAAGTGTTCTCGGTGGCTGGTTGTTTGCCCGCCATCTAAATAGACCTTTAAAAGCGCTGCAACAAGCGGCTGTGAAAGTAGGAGTGGGCGACTTTTCTACCAAATTAGAAGAGCAAGGCTCTACTGAAGTCATTGAAGTAACCCGTGCGTTTAACCAAATGTCGCGTGGTATTGCTGCGCTTGAGAACGACAGGCGATTATTAATGGCAGGTGTTTCTCATGATTTGCGTACGCCGCTTACACGGATTCGTTTAGCGACTGAAATGATGTCGGATGATGAAGATTACCTTCGTGAAGGGATCATTCATGATATTGAAGATATGAACGCCATTATCGACCAATTCATTGAATATTTACGTCACCACAAGCGCGAAGAACTTGAGCTAGAAGACTTAAATGCGATCGTTTCTGAAGTCGTCGAAGCAGAACAAAAACATCACCGTACTATTACCTTTAAAGAGAATCCAAGCTTAAGCGAAGTGCCAGTAAGTATGGTGGCGATAAAGCGTGTTGTTACTAATATGATTGAAAATGCAATTCGCTATTCAGATGGTGATATAGAGGTCGAAACCCGCGTGAGCAGTAATAAAAAGTTTGCCATGGTAGTAGTTAATGATCACGGCCCGGGGATTCCTGAAAGCGAACTTGAAACCGTATTTGAACCGTTTAAACAAGGTGATGCCGCTCGTGGGAGTGAAGGCAGTGGCTTAGGTCTTGCGATAATTAAACGTATTGTCGATATGCACGGCGGCCGAGTACAACTACTTAACCGCCCAGAAGGTGGTCTCAGCGCCCAGGTTTATTTGCCGTTTTAAAAGTATTAAGCTGTAAGCCTTGAAAGGTGCTGAAGCAATGATGAAATTTAAAGGAAGTAACAAGATAACTATTAAGATAGTTAGCCAGTTTAAAGCCATTTGAATGAGAACAGCTGGTTCATAAAGTGCAAAATGCATGAAATCGGCAATTAAAATTTTATTTTCATAAATTTAGTAGTTACAGAAATTTCCAAGTGAACATAGCCATTACTTGTGCTCTCATTTATCAAAGCAAACAAAAAGCGCGGCATCAAATGCCGCGCTCTTTTAATTTAAAGCTTAAAACTTACAGCTTTTAGCTTAGATTATTATTGCTTACCGTCAGGATTGTGGTTGTCCATAAATTTGTTCTGCGCGGTTGAATAAAACCCACGACGTTAAAATATACTTATCATTTGAAATAGGCTTATTACCACGGTGAGTGTGGGTAAAGTAGCCCGGTGCTACGACCATAGAGCCCTGTTTGGGTGATATTTTTCGTTGTTGATAGTAAAATTCAGTTTCCCCACCTTTCTCTACATCATTTAAATAAAACATAAATAACAGCACGCGATGTAGGGCCTCGTTATGGCCAGCTTGCGGGTATACCTCGCTATGCCAATAAGGGTAGCCACCTTTATTGATATCGTATTTTTGTGCTTGAATTGGACCCATGCGGAAAATTTGCTGCACTAATAGTGGCAACTGTGGTTTACCGACTTCTTCAAAATTGTCTTGTGTTAGGTCAACAGGTTTGCCCGTTTGCGGATGGTAAACCTTTAAACCAAAGGCACCAATCATCATAAAAATATGCTCTTCAAGGTATTTGAAGACGTAACCCGCGGTCGTTTGTTGAATATGCTTTAGTTGCTCAGCGTATTCAGGGTGGTTATTAAGGTATAAATCGCGACTGTCTTTTTTCGCTAGATCGACACCACCTGAGGTAATGCCTTGTTTTAAATGCGGGCTTTGTTCAAATACCGTGATAAAGTTGTCGCAAAATTCTTTGCTGAGGGCGTTTTCGTATACGCGAATAAAGTCCGTCATGAGCTACCTTTAGTTTATATTTTTTATAGGGTTACTATGTTTACTGAAACTATCACACCACGCTTTAGCGAAACAGATGTGCTAGGGCACATCAACAATACCGTACTCCCTGTATGGTTTGAAGCCGCCCGAGCGCCTATTTTCAGGTTTTTTACGCCCGATTTAAACCCTTATGAGTGGAAACTGATCATTGCCAAGGTTGAAGTAAGCTTTGTGGGTGAGTTGTTTTATGGTCACGATGTTACAGTGAAAACCAGTGTTGAGCATGTCGGTTCTAGTTCATTTGTACTTCGCCAAGAAGCTTGGCAGCAAGATAATTGCTGTGCAGTTGGTAAAACGGTATTAGTTCGTTATGACTTTGCAAATAAATGCTCGAAAAAACTTGATGAGCAAGAAAGAGCTGCCCTTACAGCGCATTTAATCGCTGAGAAATAAACCATTTTTTGCCGACATTTATGAGTGCTTGGGGTAAAATGCGCCTTCATTATTTTGACTGAGTAATTTTGGGTTACACGCAATGCTGTTAATGATCGACAATTATGATTCGTTTACATACAACCTAGTGCAATATTTTCAGCGCTTAGACCAAGATGTATTAGTTAAACGAAACGATGAGATTAGCATTGCTGAAATTAAACAGCTTAACCCAGAGCATATCGTACTTTCACCCGGGCCATGTTCACCAAATGAAGCAGGTATTTCTCTGCAAGTGGTTGAACAATTAAAAGGGCAGTTGCCAATTCTTGGTATTTGCTTAGGGCACCAAACTATTGCTCAGGCTCTAGGTGCTGATGTTATTCGTGCCAAGCAAGTGATGCATGGGAAAACCTCGTTAGTTAAGCATACCAATCAAGGTGTGTTTAGCGGTTTGGCTAACCCGCTGACGGTATGCCGATACCACTCTTTAGTGGTGCATAAACAAAGCCTGCCTAGTGACTTCACTATTACCGCATGGACAGAACAAAATTCTGATTTTGATGAAATTATGGGGATCATGCATAATGATTTAGCACTTGAAGGAGTACAATTTCATCCCGAAGCAATTTTGACCCAACAAGGGCTTGAATTACTTGCTAACTTTTTAACTCGCTTCTAACCTTAGGCTAGTGAATTAACAAATATGAACGACAATACGCCTGTGCAAATGACCGAAGAAACCCGACAACAAAGGACTGCGATGGTGCTTAATGAGCGCGCGCACGATCTTTTGCTTGGTCACAGTTTTGCACAGCGTCAAATTGGCTTTATTCATACCTTAGAAATTGATTATGGCGAGTCAATGGAGCAGCGTACTCTATTAGAAGTAGAGGTCGCTGCCGAGAAAAAGCGTCAAAAGAGCAGTACAGCTCACCATAAATACCGTGCTCAGGCGAGTAAACAGTTACACCAAGTAATTGAAGCTGCCATGCAAAAGCAGCTTGAAGATATTGATTCAGTTATCCACGAAACTATCGGTATCCAAGACAGTGTACCTGCTATTCTAGATATTCTAGCTGTGCGTTCAGCCTCAGTGGGTCGACTAGAGCCATTAGTTAAAGACTTAAGTTGGTTAGGTCGTGAGCTCGTTGCGTTTGTGAATTTACCTTTTTATCGAAAACAACGTAATAAACACACTTCAGTTCAAGTTGATAATCCATTATTAGCGCTGCGTTACATAGGCTTAGACAATTTAAAGTTTGTGGTGCCGACATTTGCTGTACGCCATTGGATGCCACACAGCACAGAGCCATTTCCACTACTAAAACGTCGACTTCGTGATAACTCAATGGCGTGTGCCATTGCAGCTCAAGAACTTGCTAAATTAAATGGTGTAAATGAGGTGCACGCGTTTACCTTAGGTATGCTACTCGACGTGGGTAAGATAGCGCTAGTTCGCATATACCTTCGTATTTTCGAGTTAGTTTGGCAGCGTCAAGTAACGAAAGCCCGTGATGAGCAAAAGAAAGACTTACACACTGCTTTATTAGAACTAAAACCTGATCCATTATTTTTAAGCACCTTGCTAAATAAGCAGTCGATGAAGGTAACAGCGACCGTGATTGAGCAAATGGACTTTAGATATTTGCCATTTAATGCGGTAATGCAGCAATTAACTACACCCTTAGCTAAAAACGATGAATATTTGCCACTTACTAAGGTGATTTTAAAAGCTCGTTGTTACGCGCAGTATTTAAGTTTAAATGAGCATCAATTGGTCGAAAATGACGAAACTGAACGTTGGTTTACGCACTTCGATTTCACCAAGGAAGAGCTTAATCAGCTAGCAAAATGCAATTTTGATCGCTTTCATATTCAAATTAATTAAAAAAATTGTTAATTTTTTTGCGACTATTCATTCATTGTTTATCAATCTGCAGCGACAAATTTTTTGTCATCAGCCTGTGCTTGGCTCACTAGCCGTACGCCTTTTTATAGTAATTAGACCAAAAAACAGCCTTCAAATAGTTATTCACTATCCATGAAAAAATATCTCAAGCCCTTTATTTTCAAGGGCTACATGAAAGTTTTCTAAGAGACAGGACGAAAATTTTCTGGAATAATGGATGAATGAAAATTGAACCAAAGAGTTATTTTGGTGATTTTGCGCTAAGCTCAATCGGCTAAGTAAAATGGCTTGGTTTGGCTTTAGAGCGCCACCTTGCTCTGTGTGTGCTTACAATTAAGAGGATATAAAATGACAGTCAATCGCGAATTATTTGATCAAGTAATGGTTCCTAACTATGCACCATCAAGTGTTATTCCAGTTCGAGGCGAAGGGTCTCGCGTATGGGACCAAGAAGGTCGCGAATTTATCGATTTTGCTGGTGGTATTGCTGTTAACTGTCTTGGTCATTGTCACCCAGCTCTTGTAAGTGCATTAAAAGAACAAGGCGAAAAAATTTGGCACTTATCAAATGTAATGACTAATGAGCCAGCTCTTCGCTTAGCTAAAAAGCTAAGTGACGCAACATTCGCAGAAAAAGTGTATTTTGCTAACTCTGGTGCAGAAGCAAACGAAGCAGCACTTAAACTAGCACGCCGTTTTGCACTTGATAACTTTGGTGAGCAAAAGTCACAAATTATCTCATTTAACAAAGGTTTCCACGGCCGTACATTCTTTACTGTAACGGTAGGCGGTCAAGCTGCATACTCTGATGGTTTCGGTCCTAAACCGGGTGATATCGTTCACTGTGACTACAACGATTTAGCGGCATTTGAAGCGCTTATCTCAAACAACACGTGTGCGGTAATGATGGAGCCTCTGCAAGGTGAAGGCGGTATCATTTCTCCAACAGCTGAGTTTGTTGAAGGTGTTCGTGAGTTATGTACTAAGCATAATGCACTACTAATCTTTGATGAAGTACAAACAGGTGTTGGTCGTACGGGTGAGCTTTATGCTTATCAAGGTCTAAATGTAACGCCAGATATCTTAACGACTGCAAAAGCGTTAGGTGGTGGTTTCCCTATCGGTGCGATGATCACCACAACTGATATTGCTAAGCACTTAAAAGTAGGTACTCATGGCTCTACTTACGGTGGTAACCCACTAGCATGTGCAGTAGCAGAAGCAGCATTCGACACTGTTAATACGCCAGAAGTACTTAATGGCGTTAAAGAAAAATCAGCGTTATTCCGTGAGTTACTAACTGCGATTAACGAAAAGTACAATGTATTCACTGAAATCCGTGGCGAAGGCCTATTAATTGGTGCTGTAGTAACAGAGCAGTTCAAAGGTCGTGCAAAAGAGTTTTTAGTGGCTGGTACTGCAGAAGGCGTTATGTCTTTAGTTGCTGGCGCTGATGTTGTTCGTTTCACTCCATCACTTGTAATTCCAGAAGCTGATATCCGCGAAGGTATGGCACGTTTCGAAAAAGCAGTTGCAAAAGTTGTTAACGGCTAAGCGAAACTGTCATTTCAGGGCAAGCTAGGCTTGCCCACATTTCTTAATTTACCGTTATTTATAAGGGAGCAAGCGGACTTATGATGATCCTTCGCCCAATCCAGCAAAGCGATTACCAAGCGTTAGTAAAGATTGCTGATGAGTCAGGCCATGGCTTTACGTCTTTGCCTAATAATGAAGAGTTATTACAAAAGAAAATTGATCATTCTGTCAGCTCATTTGCTAAAGCAGCCCAGCAGCCAGGTGATGAAGGTTACTTGTTTGTTCTTGAAGATAGCGAAACGGGAGAAGTCGTAGGGACTTCGGGTATTGAAGCCGCCGTTGGTTTAGATGATGCTTTTTATCATTATCATTTAAGCAAAGTGATTCATTCATCTCGGACGCTAGACGTGTATAAAGCCGTTGATATTTTAACCCTGTGTAATGATTACACCGGTGCAACAGAGCTGTGCACATTATTCTTAAAAGATGGCTACCGTAAAAACAATAACGGTAAATTGCTTTCAAAAGCGCGCTTTATGTTTATTAATCAACATAGAGAGCGTTTTGCAGACACCGTAATTGCTGAAATGCGTGGTGTGTCAGACGAAAGCGGCGAAAGCCCATTTTGGCAATGGCTAGAAGAGCACTTTTTCTCAATGGACTTTCCAACGGCTGATTACTTGACGGGTATTGGCCAGAAAGTATTCATTGCCGAGTTAATGCCTAAATACCCAATTTACGTTAACTTACTGAGCAAAGATGCACAAGCTGTGATTGGTCAAGTGCATGACAACACACGCCCTGCGATTGAACTATTAAAGAGCGAAGGTTTTACCTTTAATGGTTATGTAGACATTTTTGATGCAGGCCCAACTGTTGAAGCAAAAGTAGATAACATTGCTACAGTAAGAAATGCCCACACGGTTAAAGTTGAAATAGGTGAAAGCCAAGGCGACACCACGGTATTGTTAGCAAATGATAAAATTGCTGATTTTAGAGCAACCGTGACTCAAGTTAGCCTATCATGCGATGCCGAGAGCATCACAATCTCAAGTGAATTAGCAAAAGCACTTCACTTAGAAGTGGGTGATTCAGTATCACTAGCAGAACTATAGAATTCAGGAGACATATTAATGACTCATGCAGCGCAATTTATTAATGGTCAATGGCAAGCAGGCCTTGGTCATACTTTTCAATCTGTAAACCCAGCAAATAATGATGTTATCTGGCAAGCAAATACTGCCACAGCTGAACAAGTAGACGGCGCAATCGCTGCTGCACGCGAAGCGTTTTACAGCTGGGCTGATAAAACATTTGCAGAGCGCTTAGCGATTGTAAAAACATTCGCAGAAACACTTAAAGAGCATAGTGAAGAATTAGCGATTGCTATCGCACAAGAAACGGGTAAACCACTTTGGGAAACACGCACTGAGGCAGGTGCTATGGTGGGTAAAATTGCTATCTCTGAAAAAGCATTTTTAGAGCGTACAGGTGATGTTGAAAACCCAATGCCACAAGGTCGTGCGATGATCCGCCACAAGCCTCATGGTGTTGTAGCTGTGTTTGGCCCTTACAACTTCCCTGGTCACTTACCAAATGGTCACATTGTGCCAGCATTATTAGCAGGCAACACTGTGGTATTTAAACCATCAGAGTTAACGCCAGCGGTTGCTGAATTAACTTTAAAGATATGGGAAAAAGCGGGTCTTCCTGTGGGTGTAATTAACCTTGTGCAAGGTGAAGTTGAAACCGGTAAAGCGCTTGCTGCGCATAAAGGTATCGACGGGTTATTCTTTACCGGCTCTTCGCGTACTGGCCATATTTTACATGAACAGTTTGCTGGCCAACCTGGTAAAATCCTCGCGTTAGAAATGGGTGGTAACAACCCGCTTATCGTTACTGATGTTGCTGATACTAAAGCGGCCATACACGATATTATTCAATCAGCGTTTATCTCTACAGGTCAACGTTGTACCTGCGCACGTAAGTTGTTTTTACCAGCAGGCGAGCAAGGTGATGCAATCTTAGCGGGTCTTATTAAAGCAACTAAAGCAATCAAAGTAGGTGACTACGACGCTGAAGAGCAGCCTTTCATGGGCTCAATGATTTCTGCTGCGGCAGCAGCTGGTATGGTTAAAGCGCAACAGCAGCTTGTTGAGCTTGGCGCAGAAGTGCTTGTTGAGCTTACGCACAAAGAAAATACCGGTTTTGTAACACCAGGTATTTTAGAGTGTACAAATGTAGCTAACTTCCCAGACGAAGAGCACTTTGGACCCCTCCTTAAAGTATTCCGTTTTACCGATTTTGATGCCGCTATTGATAAAGCTAATGATACTAGCTTTGGCTTATCAGCTGGTTTGTTAAGTGACAGCGCAGCAGATTACGACCATTTCTTACGTCGTATTCGTGCGGGTATCGTAAACTGGAACAGGCCTATCACAGGTGCATCAAGTGCAGCTCCATTTGGTGGTATTGGAGCATCGGGTAACCACAGAGCAAGCGCATATTATGCTGCTGACTATTGTGCATACCCTGTAGCTTCGGTTGAGCTTGAAAAAGTAGCGATGCCAGCGACATTAAGTCCAGGCTTAAAAATCGATTAGTAATCGTAAATAACTATAAAAAGCAGCTTTGGCTGCTTTTTTTGTATGAGATGCGTGGCAAAGGTAGCAATTAAAAGCGCTTTCTGCTTAAATCTAAAGAGGTAGTTTTTTATTAGGTGTGAAGTCGTATGGTTTTAGATAGGCAAGGGTATGATGATCTTGTCATGTATCTCACTCAAAATTTAGCGCTTTTTGAGAAGCCGGGTCAAATTAAACCAGGAGCTCCAACAGTGTTAGAGCTGATTGAAGACGTGATAGCAGAAAACGTCATGTTACTTTGCGAACAACACACAGAGCTTAATACCGAACAACGCAGCCAAATTGTCCGTGAAGTCGACGGTATCGTATACGACTTACAAGAAGTGCTAAGTAGCGTTACAAATCACACAGTAACCGTCGAACAACATGCCTTTATTGACGAATTTGCCGGATTAGTGAAAAACTTATTCGATAGCGCTGTTGTAGAAAGCGCCTAATTTATAAATAACTACAAAATTCTAGTCTTTCAGCGAGTAGCTTGAAATAAGCTACTCGCTTTCATATAGCTTACCTTTTATCCCTTGCATCTGTGAGTGACTTGCTTACAATCAAACAAAATAACTTTAAGAGATAAAACACATGCAAGCGAATGTAAAATGGGTAGATGGCGATACGTTTATTGGCCTTTCAAATTCAGGTCATAATGTAGTTTTTGATGCAGGTAGTGATAGCGCAGCGCCAAGCCCAATGGAAATGGTCTTAATGTCAGCTGGGTGCTGCTCATCTGTTGATGTTGTTAGTATTTTAAAAAAAGCAAAACAATCATTTTCTGATGTGCAAGTTAAGCTAACAGCAGAGCGTGCTGAGTCAGCTCCTCGCGTGTTTACCAAGATTAATCTACACTTTGTGGTCACTGGTGATAATGTTTCAGAAAAGCACCTTGCTCGTGCCGTTCAATTATCTGCTGAAAAGTATTGCTCTGTAGCCTTAATGCTTGATAAGACAGTAGAAATTACGCATAGTCATGAAGTTGTGCAAGAACAGGTAAAATAACGCTTTTTCCGAGCAGAAAATTCGTATAAAATCCGCGAACTTTTATTTCTGCTGGTGCAGGTTCACTCGTTTTAAGGTTGGTTTAGCATGAATAAACCCTTCGATAAAATTAAGCTTCATGGCTTTAATAACTTAACTAAGAGCTTAAGCTTTAGTATTTACGATATTTGTTACGCAAAGACTGAACAACAGCGTAAGGAATATATCGAATATATCGACGAACAGTACAGTGCTGATCGCCTGACCGATATTTTAGGTGAAGTTGTGGATATTATTGGCGCAAACATTCTAAATGTTTCTCGCCAAGATTATGATCCGCAAGGCGCTAGCGTGACAATCTTGATCTCAGAAGAGCCAATTGAACAGCAAACGACGTATGAAGTTGATGAAGCGCCGGGCCCTCTTCCTGAAACAGTTGTAGCGCACTTAGATAAGAGCCACATCTGTGTTCATACATATCCAGAAGCACACCCTGATGATGGTATTTGTACGTTCCGTGCTGATATCGAAGTATCAACATGTGGCATAATTTCGCCATTAAAAGCGTTAAACTTCTTAATTCACAGCCTTGAGTCTGATGTTGTAACCATTGACTACCGTGTACGTGGTTTTACGCGTGACGTAGATGGTGTTAAACACTATATCGATCACGCGATTAACTCAATTCAGAACTACATGACTGAAGATACTAAAGAAGCGTACCAAATGATGGACGTGAATGTGTATCAAGAGAACTTGTTCCATACTAAGATGATGTTAAAAGAAACTGATCTGAATACTTATTTATTTGGTGTTTCTACAGCGGATTTATCTGAAGAAGAAGAAGAAGTTATCTACTCAAAGCTGACTCGCGAGATGCAAGAAATCTTCTACGGTCGTAACTTGCCAGATACAGAGTAAGTAACCACAAGCTTTAAAGAAACGGCGCGTAATGTAAGTTACGCGCCGTTTTTTATTCCTTAGAGTTGCTCATTGACTACATTAGCCTGTACTTATATGCTGGTTAAAAGGCCAATTTAAGGATAGACATGTCAGTTGTGCTCTCGCAGTCGGTATTTTTAGCAGAACAAGTTCGTGAAAATGAAGGCCCAGCAGCTAAGCGCTTTGGTGTAACTTTATATGAGCTTATGGAGCGAGCAGGGCTGGCTACTTATAAGCAAGCTATCAGCTATTTTCCTAAAGCAAGTACATTCGTTGTATTAGCTGGCGTTGGTAACAATGCGGGTGATGGCTATGTTGTTGCCCGCTTAGCTAAACAAGCGGGTAAGCAGGTTACAGTTATTGCTGGCTTACAAGATAAACCTCTCAAAGGTGATGCGCTGAGTGCTCAGCAAGCTTGGCTCAATGCTGGGGGAGCAATAACAACGGATGTTAGCGCTATTGAACAAGCAGATATCATCATTGACGGTTTGCTCGGTACAGGTATTCAAAGCGAGGTGCGCGAACCTTTCTCAGAGTTGATTAAAGCCGCTAATGAAAGTCAAAAGCCGATTGTTGCCATTGATTTACCATCAGGCATTCATGCAGACACAGGTGTAATACAGGGGATCGCAATAAAAGCGGCAATCACTGTTACCTTTGTGGGTATTAAACAAGGTTTAGTGACAGGGCAAGGACGAGCACATGCAGGAAATCTTGAGTTTGCTGACTTGGGTATTGGAGATACCTTTTTAAAACTGACAGCACCCACTGCTGAGCTTATCAATTATCAAAGTCAATCACCGCTCTCTCGACGTGATAATAACAGTCACAAAACTAACCATGGTAAGTTGCTATGTATTGGTGGTAACGCAGGGACAGCGGGTGCAATTCGTTTGACCGCAGAAGCCGCTCTTCGGACTGGCGCAGGTATGGTGAAGGTTTATACTCACAGCAGTTCTATTTTGCCAGTCAGTATTGGCCGACCAGAATTAATGGTGACTGATACAAACTTAATTAGTGCATTAGAATGGGCAAGTTGTATCACCATCGGCCCTGGGCTTGGACAAGACACTTGGTCAGAAACAACATTTGAAACTGTCATGCAGTATTGTTTCACTAATAATAAACCTCTGGTGATTGATGCTGATGCACTTAACTTAATGGCTCAGCATGCTTCGTCATTCCCATTAGTTAATACAGTTATAACACCACACCCCGGTGAGGCTGCAAGGTTACTCAATTGTCGCGCAAGCGATATTGAAGAAAATCGCTTTCATGCGGTAAAGCAGCTCGCACATAGCTATACCACTACTTGTGTACTAAAAGGTGCTGGTAGTTTAATTGCTGACACTAACCAAACATGGGTGTGTACAGATGGAAATCCTGCACTTGCGGTTGGCGGCAGTGGCGATGTTTTAACAGGCATCATAGCGGCCCTGATCGCACAGGGGCTTACTCCTCAGCAAGCAGCTTGCTTAGGCGTAACCTTACATGCAAAAGCTGGTGATATTGCCGCAGAGCGTGAAGGCGAAAGAGGCATGTTACCGAGTGATTTGTTTGTCGTTGTAAGGAAGCTGATAAAAGAGTTGGCAAGCAGTGCTGACTTGAGCAGGTAAGGCTAAATATTTCGCCTTAGTCTAAGACTATCCTAGCTTGAACAAGCCAATATTGAGTTAGCATTTTCATTGAATCAACTAAATCATAATAGCTAGAAGGCTTGGTCATAAAGGCGTTAGTACCTAAGCTATAACATTGCTTAATATCAACTTCTGAATCAGAAGTCGTAAAAATTATGATGGGAATATGGCGGTAACGCTCCGATTTTTTTAGTTCGACTAACGCTTCTTTTCCACCCTTTCGTGGCATGTTTAGGTCTAATAAAATAAGGCTTGGTAGAATTTTATTTTTATCGAGTGACTCAAGTAATTGCATGCCGTCATCAACAAATTGAATTTTATTTTCATCGACATTATTTTCAACCAGGGCATCACGGATGAGTTCTTGATCATCGAGGTCATCATCCGCAACTAAAATATAGCTCACAGAGCGTAACTTTTTGATAAATAATTTGTCGTTAAACATTAGCAACTCCTGATTAGCTTATCTTTTTCACGTAGATACTTATAAATAAAACAACAAATTAAATAATTAGTTAATCGAATAGTATATACTTTAGTTAAGTAGGTGTTATATTAACTTGCTTATACCCATAATACAAACATAAGTTTATTAATAACCCAATGACAGTAAATCTTACTAGTACTAATAGAGTGGTAGCTCTTCGCGAAAGTTTGAACCTTTCTCAACAAGAGTTTGCCGATAAAATAGGTATAACTCAGGGGGCTCTATCACAACTGGAGGCTGGCAAGTCGACCCTATCTCTCAGTACTATTATTAAAATCAGCAAAGTGTTTAATGTAGATTGTAACTGGCTTATTTTTGGTATAGAAGGATTTGATGACTCGAGTTTCCAGAGTTATCAAAAAGCCTTAGAGACTTCATTTATTCCACTTGTCAATGAAGAAGCTCAAGCTGGTTATATAGAACAGTGTAGTGATGAAGACTATATTAAAACTCTGGATGTTTATAAAATTCCGGGGTTTGAAAATGGCAATTATCGACTATTCGAAGTTGAAGGCGATAGCATGATGCCAACTATTCGCCCCAGAGAAACGCTGATCACTGAGCAAGTCAAGGATATTAATCAGTTAGAGAATGGTTCAGTTTGTGTTGCTGTCACTAAAGATGGCATTGTCGCAAAACGCCTCTTTAGCCACAAGACAGACCCCGTCAGTTACTTATTTAAGAGTGATAACCCTGAGTACAAAACATATTCAATTCAGGGAAGTGATATCTTAGAAATCTGGCATGTAAAAGCAAAAATAAGTTCTATAACCGATCAAGACTCACATATGCAAAGTCAGCGTTTTGAGTCTATTGAAAATGAAATTAGACAACTTAAAGAGCATATTAATAGAGTTTTACCGCCACAATCGTAGAGGTAAAATACTAAAGCTGACTTAGTTTTATTTCTCTTAGTGGTAAGGTGACGTAAAACTGAGAGCCTTCATTGATATTTGCTTCTGCTGTAATTGTCCCATGGTGTCGTTCGACTATTTTCTTACAAATAGCTAAGCCTAACCCTGTTCCTTCGTATGCTTGTTTAGAGTGAACCCGTTCAAAAAGGTTAAATATTCTGTCTTTAAACTCGCTATTAAAACCTATTCCGTTATCAATGACAGCGATAATAAGATGCTCGTCTGTTCGCTCAACTGACTTAATCCCTATAATGGGTGCTTGATGTGGGTGACTAAATTTAAGCGCATTGAGAATTAAGTTTTGAAACAAACGCTGGATTTGTCGTTTGTCGCCATAGATTTCACCAATGTCTTCTATGTGAAACACCGCGTCCTTGTCAGCGATAATTAACTCAAGATCATCAAGAATATCATGAAAAACATCTGATGCTGAAAAGTGACGAAACTCTTCGCCTTTTCGATTGATTCTAGAAAAACTCAATACTCCTTTGATAAGTTTTTGCATTCTTTCGGCAGAATCCATCATACGAGAGATATAAGAAGCGTTTCTTTCTCCAATCTGTTCTTTAGAGTTTTGCAGGCGATCGCCGAACATTTGTATTTTTCGTAAGGGTTCTTGTAAATCATGAGACGCAACAAAAGCAAACCGTTCTAACTCTTGGTTAGACTCTTCAGATTTTCTAAGTGCGATTTCAAGGTCAAGCTCGGCTTGTTGTCGAGTGAGTATTTCCGCTTTTAAAGCGACAGTTCGCTCATTAACTTTAGTTTCTAATAAGTTGTTTAACTTTTTAAGGCGCTCAGATTTTTCAATAACATGATTAACCAAATGATTGCGAAACTTTATAGCGCAAGATATTTCGTTTGCCTTCCAAGGTGAGCATTTATTACGTACATTCTCTTGCCATAAACGAAATGAGCTACGAGGCATAAGGCGGTGACTACCGTCGTCAAGAAATTCGATTATCTTTTCAGGTTTCCCACCCCAATTTTTTGTTTCAATCACTTCTTTACGAAACCACATAATAAATAGGTTTTCATTAGTAGAAACAGGCATAGCAAGTACGCCGCTTGCAATATTAGCAAACTTACTAAATTCAGCATTTTCATTAGACAAGTGATGGTTATGATACAGCAGTTCATCTTCTAAGTGGTTGCTTTTCAACCACTCAAATAAATGATAAATATCATCATTTGCGGGTACATCCCCGAAACTTTCAATATCTTTTTCTAGCCGCCATGCAACACCATCAGCACTTAGCATGCTAAGTAAAGCAGGAACTTGTTTGCGTAAGCCATCAATGAAAAAGACTTCTTCAGACATATGCTCTGCTATCTCTGCACTGATGGCGGTGGCTTTAGCTTCTTGAATCGCTTCGATTGATTGTGTTTTGAGGGAAATTATATATGAGAGCATCAACCCCATATACTGTGCAACTTGTCGTGCCTCAAAAGGGACGACATGGCTTGAATAGTGGTGACAAGCAATTAACCCCCATAATTTACCAGCAATAATAATACTGATAGACATTGATGCTTTAACACCCATATTGCGTAAATATTGGCAATGAATGGGGGAGACACTTCTGGTTATACACGTGCTTAAATCTACAGGCTTGTCTTGTGGGTAGATAGGTGATACTTCAGCATCCACATCTGCAAGTAACCTTATAGGATTACGCAAATATAAAGCGCGTGCTTGCTTTGGAATATCTGACTCAGGAAAATGCTGGTGTAGAAATGAGTTTAACTCATCTTTTTTGGCTTCTGCTACGACTTGACCATTATATTCATGGTCAAACTGATAGAGCATAACGCGATCAAAACCTGTTAAGTTCCGAACTTCTTCTACTGCTGTGTCGAATGATGAGTTTAGCTCTTTTTTGTCAGCTATTAGGTGAAGAGATTGCTTCATCAAGTAATTCATGGGGTCAATACTTGAGTGCTCTTTCTTTATATCAAACTCAAGTTCAATGAGTAAGTATTCATCGTTACGAGAAATAACACCTTTAATAGAGGTCTCAGGCGATTTACCTTTTAACTCAATCTTGAGTGGGTTAATGGCATGAAAGTCCTTTTGGGCTTTATTTTCCTCTATGATATTAGATGTATTCGCTTCAAAGAAATTAGTTATATGTGAGCCTACTAAGCGATCCTTTTGTGTATTTAAAAGCAATAAAATATTTTCGCTGAAATAGCATATTTTGAGTGTTTCAGGGTCAACAACTAGTAAGTACCCATGCGGTTGTATAGAGCCTGGAATATGAATAGGTTCTTTATGGCAATTGTCTAATGAGACTTTAAATGTATTGCTCAATTTATATCTCCAAGCGCTTGAGAGATTAAGCTAAATGCCTTATTTGCTCCCAATAAAATGTCATCTGCTGAGTTTGGGTTGTCGTTATGATACTGCTTTAGTGCGTGGATAAATTGAGCCCACTTTTGATTCCTAAGTTCACCATAACTATAAAAAAAACGGATCCCTTCAAGCTCATTTATCCAATTATGCTTTTTAAGCGCTTTAAATATGTGACCTCCACCCATGGTGGCTCCCTCCATTACATACATCATTCCAAATGCATGTGATACGTTGCAGATATTTTTTAAATCATCGTGTTTATATAATTTAACAGATGGAGCGTGTTGAGATGTTTGCAAATAAGCAATATCTTGATTTAACCAGCTTAGCTTGCTGCGGCCAACAAGTAGATGTTTTGTGGCACCATAGGTTGATATAGCATCCTCCATAATAGAATAGCTACTATGCATAGCGATTAAAATTTCTAAATACGATTGTTGGGTCATATTTTTATCGAATAATACTGCACCTAGTTGTTTTTCCACACGAGAGTGAAGGAAGTCGGTACTATTTTTTATAAAAGTATGAATATTATTTTGATCGCTATTGCAAGTTATTACAGTGGCGTTTGATAAAGCTGAACCCATTGTTATCCTGAACGTATTTGGAGCATTCTAGTAGTATTCGCACCAGTATATACTTAGGTACAAGTATGTAAAATACAAAATTAAGGGTGATTAGGAAAAGGCAACTATTTATTGCGGGTTCAAATGACTTGTAAAGTTAGAAGGTCTTTGTTTATTTACAGAGCAAGTAAATGAATGCAAAAAACCCAGCCGGAGCTGGGTTTTTTAAGCAAAGTGCTTGGGAGGGATGATTACATCATGCCGCCCATAGGTTTTTAAGTTGTTTGTTTTATTTGTTTTTTTGTTTTGGTTAAACAAAAATACCCCTTATTATACCCTAGGGTGTTTACTTAGTAAGAATTACAGCTGTCCAACTCATTTTGGACAGTTATAAGTTAGAATACACAAACGCTTCTGTTCTCTGCTCAGGCAATGGCAACTCTGCATTAAAGTGTTAGCAACGCTTGGCTATACTTATGAGTAGCAAAACTACCAAGTGTTGCGAATCACTTTTAAATACTTTGTTACATCACTTCCATTTCATGTGATTTTAGAAAACATTTAACAATATAAGAATACTCTTTATCCTTACCTGCCATCGAATTAATTTCAGCAAGTAGCAATTTTTTAACGTCGGGATCCTTAGCCCGATGACAAGAATTAATACTTTTTTGTATTTCTTGGATTTTGTTCATCCTCTTTTCGAGCAATGCAGGTCTATTAAGCTCTATTTGATTGATAGTAATTTCAGCTCTCTCACTACCGTTCTTCGGGAAAAGAAGAGTTCCTGCACAGACAATAAACTCGTTAGGCTTTTCTTCATAGGGGTTTATAAATGGTGATAGGGTAAAGTATTTATCTGACTTCGCTCCATTACACTTAGTACAAGCATACCCTAAGTTTTCCCATACGAACTCTAGTTCTGGGAATTTGTCTTTTGCTTTAGGTTTAATATGTTCAACATCAGCATGATCTATATGAGAAATCTTGCTTTCACAATACATGCACTTATCATATGCTGTGATTTTTAATGACTCTTTATTTTTTGGATGTTTATAGTTCGAGTTCTCCAACGCTTTAGGGTGAGGGCATTCGCCTCGTTCTAGTTTAATCATTTTGATGATCCAGAACACATTGAATTGTATGCGGTAACATTTTCTCTAAGCCCATTTCAGAAAGCTTAGATTTAAGGAGATGAAATGAGTTTGCATTAAGTTCACTTGATGAAAACTCTGAAATAACTGATTTTAACTGTTGCTCAACCCAAACTGGCATAGTAAAAGATACACCCAATACCTCATCTAGTATTTCAGTCGCTGTTTTCGCCTCTCCAACTAGGTCAAGTTCTTGAGACTCAACTTTATTATGAGAGTTATATCGAAGAACATAAACTTTTGAATGCTTTACTGAACCTACAACTAGAGGACTGTGCGTAGAAACAACAAAATAAGCATTAGGAAAAGCATCTACTAAGCTTTGAAGGATCAACCTTTGTAGAGTTGGATGTAAATGGTTTTCTATTTCATCAATTATGACTGTAAATTCACTATTTTCTGTTGAAGAAAACATGAAAATTTGCCAAGCAATATCAATTAGCGCACTCACGCCACCGGATGCTGTTTCAAGTAAAAACTCATCACTCCCACCGTTACAAACGAGCACGATTTCCATATTTCGTATTGCAAGCTCCTCAAAACCAAGAGTCGCCGGTAGGATTTTTTTCAAGACTGCCTGAAAACCCTCAAAATTATTTATTTGTTCCAAGTCAGCCGGCATAATAACTTTCCCTCTGTTATTAACACCATACCCCTTGATAGCCCAACCTATAAGGGTATTTTTCATAATAAAGCTTGCAGATATAGCCTCCTGCCCATGATATCGTTGTTTGTTTACATTCGACACAGCATCAAAAGCTTTTTGCTTATTTTGTTTAGCTGTTGGAATATTTGCTAATGTTTTATACCTAAAAATAGGGCGATGAGATGGTATGTAAAAGCATGGTATATTCTGCTTACCTTTAATTGAAATATCATACTGAGCGGCATTACTAGTTTGAGATATCACTAGACTTGCTTGCGAACCATTTTCATACTCTATCGAGCCTAAATTTGGTTCGAATTTCTCTTTAGATTTAGATATAGGGGATGTAAATTTGACGATACCTGTAGCTTTATCTTCCTTAGGTGTTGATAGTGAATTGAATTGCCATCCCGAATGCCTAGCAAGTTGGTTAAGTATCGTGGTTTTTCCACTCCCGTTTGTGCCCGTTAGAACTGTGACTCGATTACTAAGATCGATATCAATTTTTTCAAATTGTTGCCATTCACTAAACTTAATTTTTCTAAACTTCATAAATTTTCTCAATATTTACTGAGTGAAATATCGCCGCATTAAGATGTAAGCAACGCTACGACAAAACATAACCATACCACCACAAACAAATGCTAAGCGTTGTGAATCAAGCTTAAATGCTCTATTAAATGCAACTACCTGCTGAGTTCAAAGTCTGACTTACAACGGTTGCAAATAAAATTTACACCAAGTGTTTGACCAGTGCTGCTCCCACAAACGCTACATGGCTGAAACTGTTTCGAAAAGCCCACCTTTCCCTTAAACAAGTGTGCATGAGCTGACCAATCGGTGTTTTTATGCCTTTTCGAGAATTCTTTCTTTTTACGTTCGGCTTCCTTTTGAGCAGTGATTGCTTGTTGAAGTGCGTTGTGGGCATTTTGCAACTTTGCTTCAGACCTAGCGAAGTTAGCAAGTGATTTTTCAATTATCCTCTCATCAACTTCGTTGAAATCAAAAAGCTCGCCATTAACTTCTAATTCTTTAGCTAGTGATTCATAGCACCTAGCAAATATAAGCGTCTCGTGGTGATCTACCGACTCTAAAACACATGTACTCACAACCAACATCGCACAACTAAATTTGTTTGGTTGTTTATATACTTTTCCCGAAACTAACTGGTAGTGTTGCTCCCATACTACATCAGTCATTTTTGAACTAAATTTAATAGCTAATTTATCACTAAAATCGCCTACTGAGACTAAAACACTCTTAACCAACGAAGATACTTCAGACTTAATTTTAAAATTTTTGAACCAACTAAACACACTTTCACCTCAAAACTTCACTGGGTCTAAATCTACACCATCATTCACTCGCTATGTAGGAGTAAGCATGTAACAATTTTATAGTGCGCCCATCGCGCATCTTCCTGCCGATGTTACGCGCATGTATTAATAAATTTATCTTTAACAAATAACGTAACGCAATGCCAACTATAATATTTCTATTGACACTAAAGGTATTCAGAAAAAGAAAATACGCTCATCGCTCATTTTCTTGAATATATGCGCGAGCTACACAGAGTGTAAATCAATTAACTCTTATTATAAGCAAAACTCAAAGTTTATATTTCTGAAAAATCGATATTTAGATTATTTTTTTCTAACTCGTTTTGGGGCATAAACGAGCTAGAATAGCTCCACCCATACTGGTAATAAGAAGCTAGAAGCTGATAGGTTCAGTCTTTCAAAAATTTTTCAAATACTATATTACGATGGTGCTCTAAGTACTCTTCTTTCGGTGCAGAATATATAGGTTTGCGTAGTTTTAATCCTTTAATCAAATCAGTTACAGCCTTCAGTGATTGATCTTTATTTACAGCTTCAGAAACAACTACTTTAAGCTGAGAGCTCAATGTAATGTAACCTGTGTCAAATAGCTTATCGTGCATTACACATAGTGAAATACCATTTGATGGATCAAGTCTTATATCTTTTCGTGTTGCCCATGGAATAATGTGTGAGCCGATTAACATCGCTTTAGTTTGGATACCGCACAGAGCGCACGCATTCCCGTAGTTATTCTTAACCTTATTTGAAAATACACTCTGTTTTGAACGTCGCTTCGACTCACATGTTTCATCATCAGCATGATAGTTTTCGTTTTGGATATCCTGGAGTGCTTCTGTTGCAGCCTCGTTATCATAGTCTATGTCGATATTACATTCTGCTAACTCCATTAAAGCCATGAAGTCTTCTTTATCGATTTTATTCATACCGTATTGGTTAAAAAAGTACATCCAAGTATCCGGTTTTCGCTCTTTAAAGCTCCAACGGAAGTTTTCCAGTTCATCAGGGTGAATATTATTTACAAACGGAAAAGGTTTATTAATAACCCCGTTCACTCGAGTCTTATCATCGACCTCTGTACATGTATTTAATGCAGGCGTAATGGTCTCTATTTTCCCTGCACCAAAAAAGTAGAATTTTCTCGTTTCTGATGACTTTCCCGGACGTCGGTATATGAACAGGTCACCAGGTTTAACTAGCCCAAACTTATTCGTTCGCCATGAGTATTTCTTGAAATCAGCATCGTCATGTTTAGCACCACTTCCTTTTGTATCAAAAATGAAGAACTGTGTGCTTAAGTTGCTTAACTCTTTCTCATATAGTGATTTGTAGTTCATTATTTAGCTCTCAGATTTGTTACACATATTAGAAGAATTTAATCAAATGCCAGTTTGTGAAAGGTTGAGATATGTGATTAGGTATCCCCTAAAGGTCTTTATATACTAATGCTTTGTTTGTTCCAATGCCTTTTTACCGTCGAAATTCCCAAACCTAATGCTTCTGCTACTTTTGTTTGAGATAGTCCTTCTGCTTTTTTAGCTTGCACTACAACAGTGGTGTTATGCGCCGCTGGTCTACCAAGCTTCTTGCCCTCAGCCTTAGCTCGCTCAAGCCCTTCTTTAGTTCGCTCCCTAATTCGGTTACGCTCGAATTCTGCAAAGGCTGAGAACATTTGCAACATCAGCTTACCCTCTGCACTAGAAAGATCAGCTACAGGCAAATCCAGGCAAACGACTTTGATGCCTTTATCTGTAAGTAAGTTAATAGTGTTTTGAACATCGATGTTATCTCGACCTAGACGGTCTAGCTTTAAAACCACCAGCATATCGCCACGCTCCATCTTGTGATTTATTAGGGTTTTAAAGTTTTCACGCTTCATTGCTTCAACTGAACCAGAAACCTTTTCACTGATAGAACGAGCATCATCCACCTCATAGCCTTTTTGTCTGATAGCTAGAATCTGATTTTCGGTTGTTTGCTCTGTTGTAGAAACACGACAATAAGAAAATATACGCATTGGCTACTCACTTTAAATAGAGGGTGTCAAATATTGGGGTATCATATAATCAAGGTGTCATAAAAGCAATGCCCTAAATTTATGACACCAATATTGAATAGAAAAAGCTGGTATCAATATACGAATGTTTATTGATACCAGTTAGGTGGTATAAATTGATAGGCTTATTGTTGTGCCATCATTTTCTGAAAGGCTATAAATTGATTAAATTGCTCTTCCATATTGGGCTGAATATTTTCAGCTGGTTTAGCTAATTTACGCAGTAACTCTGCTTGTTTGTAATCGGGAACATCACCATAGCTGTAAAAACTGGTTAAAACACTTTCATGTCCCAAGTTTTGACTCCATGCTTTAAATTCCTCAGGCGTAAGACAAAGATTCTCACCTAGCCTAACTAGAGTGTTGCGAAAGCTATGGGGGTTAAAGTAGGGTAAACCAACAGCTTCAAAGGCTTGCCTAAACGCCTTGCGGATTGGGGTAGCATTACTCCAATGCTCTTTGAGTAAGCCAACAGCTTCAAATTGCTGGTTTTTATTATGTGCTAACTTAGTCTTTGGAAATAGTGGGTCATTTTGCTTATACCCCAGCTCGTTGACTAAATATCCAATCCAATCAGCCAAAATCTTAGATGGTAACTCTCCAACAGGAAAAAAGTAAGTTGTAAAAGTTTTACTATATTTGGTATTTACATCTCTAGCATCCTGATAAAAGCTTTGCTCTTCTATATCTATGTGTCTAATTTTGGCTGAAGCGACCGCGCTGTCTCGCGCACCAGTTAGTATGATAAAAGCAATTAAAGCTCTTTCACGCATTTCAATCTCGGTGCTTGATGGCATTGATTCTAATGTCTGTATAATTTGCTCGATTTTAGCCACGTTCTTTCTTCGCTTTGTATTAGCTATGCGAGTATCTTTTTCAGATAAATTGAAATATTCAATATCACTGTAATTTATTTTTGTTCTATAACCTTTTTGCGTAACTAAAAAATGGAAAAACATTTTCAAATGGCGTGTTGCCGTAAGCACTGTTGCTTTACTTAATACTTCACCAGTTACTGCTGATTTTTGAGAAAGAAGCTTCTTCTTGAAACCAATGGCGTGCTTTGCCTTAAACTTATTAAAATCTAGGTAACCTGTATATTCTTCAAAGCGATTAATTGATTTCATTGCACCGTCAACGGTTGACTGATCTTGGCGTTTTGCATCTACTAAATACTTGTTATATTCGTACAGAATTCGAGCATTATTAGTGTTATTTTTTTTCATCGTTAAATTCCATATCAAAAGGATAATTTAAGAGAGCTTCCCCTCTCAGGATTAAGTGTTTTTTAGCTATCGGTAATTTACCCTCGAGTTCAAGCCAAATTCGATTCACATTACGCCAAGAAACATATTTATTTGCAGAGCAGCCGCACTCTATACAGTGTCCTGACATCTGTGCCATTCCCGCAGGTTTAGAAATAAATCGGACTGATTCAATATTTGGCTTTTTAGGTTCTTTACATTTGAAGCAGTAAATTTCATGTATTTCACATTTATACATATAAGTTTTTCGCTTCTGCTTTAAATAAACTTTTAAGTCACTGCCATGAATTAAAAGTGGACGTCTACTATCAATTACAGGTAAGCCAACACGAATCCAATTACGCACAGTCTTAGGATGAACTCCTAATGCTTCACTAACATCAATCACTGTATAGCTACGATGAACTTTGATGCGATTGGGGTTGTTACGTCTACTCATAGTTAGCCACCTTCGATGCTGCAATACGCTTATCAAGCCATAGTTCAATGTCTGAATCGAGCCAGCCAACAGCTCGCTCACTTAGTGAAATAGTCTTCGGGAAAATACCTTTAGCCATACCTAAATAAATGGTGCTGCGAGATAAGCCTGTCTTATTAATAACTTCAGGTAAGCGAATTATCTTATTGGACATATAGAAACCCTTTAATCGTTTATAGGATGATTAGAAGGTTATTAATCTTTAAAGTAGGAAATCCCAATTGGGAAAATTAAACCCCAATTGGGGTTTAGTTATTCTGTTTAAGCTCAACAGCACTTAGTATTTGAGGTATTAGCTTGCGAACAGTTTCTTCAGAGATAGGGGTATTATTTGACTCTGTAGCTCTTTTTATCTTTCCAGAAATACCTCGCTCATTTAGATTAAAATTAGCTTTATTTAATATAGAGCCAAGTAACACAAGTAATGTAGTGCGTTCTTTATCATGCAGCGGTTTTTCTTCTAAAGGCTGTTCTTCTAGGGATTGAATAAACCTTGTTACTTCTTTCATCCTAATGACAAGTACAGTGTTTTGCTTACTCAGCAAACTCATAGGATATGAGTGATCAGTTTTAGGTCTACTAAAACTGGGCTCATTTAAGTTACACTCAGATGTATAATTAAGCTCATCTTCGTTTTCATACTCATTGTTATACAATTGAAAATACGAGTTTCCTCTTTGAACAAAAACACCCTTTATTGGTTCTTCTTTAATTGAAAGGCCGGATGTTTTTTGTTGGTATAATTGTTCAATAGTTAACTTTTCATCTCCAATCAAAGGCAAGTCCCATAGGCCTTTTATCATAAATAACTTAGGTTCCTTGCTTTTTAGCCAGTATTCTTTTGAGATGGGATACTTTGCATTAAAAGGTACGCGGAAACATTTATCCTCTGGGAAGTCTTTAATACCTTTGGGTATAACTATTCTATATTTTAGATCTGTTGCTTTTATAAGTTCGACTTTTTTAGCTCCAGCTAAATTAATAAAATTAGCGGAAAGTATTATGTAGTTATCAAGCGCTAGTCGATATATGTCTGCAACTGTAACAGGCTCACCAAAAGCAGAAGATAAGTGATTCGCGGCCTCATCAAGTGTCAACCACTCTTTTAATTTAAATAATTTACTCAAGAGTTTCTCTTTAATATTTATGCTAAATTAGATGTGTTGTGGATAGATAGCATATCAAGGTAATCTGCCCATTCCTGCATAAGTTTTGTTCTCTCTGCTAAGTATATTGAGCGGTTGTAAGCTCTTGATGTCGCTGAGCCAGTAAGATGGGCAAGCTGGACTTCAATTACATCGTGGTTCCAACCTTTTTCATGTAATATTGTTGATGCTGTGCTTCTAAAGCCATGAGCTGACATGACATCGGCAGGATAACCTAAATCTCGTAAGCGATTAGTCAATACATTCTTACTCATAGGTTTACTGCTATCTCTCTGATTAGGAAATACTAGTTTGGAGTAGCCTGTAACGTTTTTCACTTCTTTTAAGTGTTTTATGACTTGCTTTGACATCGGCACAATGTGCTCTCGTCCACGTTTCATTTCTTCGGCTGGTATCCTTATTAGCTCATCTTCAAAGTCAACGTATTCCCACTTTAGGTTTCTAATCTCAGTTGGTCTTAAGAATACTCTAGGTATTAATTTAAGCGCTTCAACAGTACAGTAATTGCCAGACTCCGTTGTATCTATATCTCTAATTAATTGGGCTAGTTCATTAGGCTTAACAATTGCCGCCCTATGTTTCACTTTTGGTAGCGGTTTCAGTATATCGGTGAGAGGTAGACCTTGTGCTGGATTGTTTCGTGTTAATCTGTGCGCTAACGCATAACCAAACACACGGTTTATGACTGCCAGTATATTTGGGGCTTTTCTGGGTGTTCCAGCTGCTTCAATTGCTAACATAAGCTCAGTAATATGCCCAGCATCAATATTATCAATATGAAGGCTGCCTAAACTTTTAGAGTCCACCAGCAGCCAGCGCTTAATTCTTTTTTCGTGATCCTCTGACCAAGAACCTTTTTGTTGCTCCCACCACTTTATTGCAATGGTTGAAAATAATTTGTCTTTAGTTGCCTCTTTTTTACGTTTTCGTTCCCGCCTTTCATCCATGGGGTTAATACCATTGATCAGAGACGCTCTTGCTTCTTCAGCCAACCTTCTAGCTTCGCTAAGGGATATGGAGGGGTATTTCCCAAGAGCCATTTCTTGGTACTTTCCTGCATGTCTAAATCTGAGCCGCCATAGTTTTGAATTGTTGTTTTTCACTAGTAGAAACAGATTGTTACCATCAGATTTTTTTATCTGTTTTTTGTCATTAGGACAGGTTGTATTTTTTACTTCTTGTACAGTTAATGGCATTTACATCTCTTTTCTAGGGTGCTTTATGAGGGGTATATATATTAAATATGAATAAAATAAAACTGAAGCTTACAGTGATACCCCTCATTAATACCTTGTTATTTTCGGAAGCAGTAAAATATTATCGGATGTAATAGGAAGTGAAGTCAATAAAAAAGCCCACAAAACATGCTCTTGTGGGCTTATTAGGATGCTATAGTATATGAGCTAGATGATTACATCATGCCGCCCATACCACCCATGCCGCCCATGCCGCCCATATCTGGAGCAGCTGGCTCATCTTTCGGGATTTCAGCAACCATTGCTTCAGTAGTGATCATTAGACCTGCGATTGAAGCTGCGTACTGTAGTGCAGAACGCGTTACTTTCGTTGGGTCTAAGATACCCATTTCGATCATGTCGTTGTACTCACCTGATGCTGCGTTGTAACCGTAGTTACCTTCACCGCCTTTTACTGAGTTAACAACAACTGATGCTTCGTCACCTGCGTTCGTTACGATTTGACGAAGTGGTGCTTCCATTGCACGTAGTGCAACTTTAATACCGTGGCTTTGGTCTTCGTTGTCGCCAGCAAGTTCAACAAGTTTACTTGCTACGCGAACTAGTGCAACACCACCACCTGGTACAACACCTTCTTCAACCGCTGCGCGAGTTGCGTGTAGTGCATCTTCAACGCGGTCTTTTTTCTCTTTCATTTCGATTTCAGTTGCTGCGCCAACTTTGATTACTGCAACACCGCCAGCTAGTTTAGCCATACGCTCTTGTAGTTTCTCTTTATCGTAGTCAGACGTCGCTTCTTCGATTTGTGCTTTGATTTGTGCAACACGACCATTGATGCCGTCTTCTTCGCCTGCACCGTCGATGATTGTTGTATCATCTTTAGTGATTACAACGCGCTTCGCTGTACCCAGGTCTTCGATAGTTGCTTTTTCTAGCTCTAAACCGATTTCTTCAGAAATTACAGTACCACCTGTTAATACAGCGATGTCTTGAAGCATTGCTTTACGACGGTCGCCAAAACCAGGGGCTTTAACTGCAGACACTTTAACGATGCCGCGCATATTGTTCACTACTAGTGTTGCAAGTGCTTCACCTTCAAGGTCTTCAGCAATGATAAGTAGTGGCTTGCTTGCTTTAGCAACTGCTTCTAGTGTAGGTAGTAGCTCACGGATGTTAGATACTTTTTTGTCTACAAGTAGAATGAATGGGTTGTCTAGCTCTACAGCGCCTTTTTCAGCGTTGTTGATGAAGTATGGAGAAAGGTAACCGCGGTCAAACTGCATACCTTCAACTACGTCTAGTTCGTTTTCTAATGACTGACCTTCTTCAACAGTGATAACGCCTGAGTCACGGCCTACTTTTTCCATTGCTTGTGCAATGATGTCACCGATTTCTTTATCAGAGTTAGCAGAAATAGTACCTACTTGTGCAATTGCTTTAGTGTCTGCACATGGAACAGAAAGTGCTTTAAGCTCTTCAACTGCTGCAGTAACTGCTTTGTCGATACCGCGCTTAAGGTCCATTGGGTTCATACCCGCTGCAACTGCTTTTAAGCCTTCGTTTACGATAGATTGCGCTAATACAGTTGCAGTTGTTGTACCGTCACCTGCAGCGTCATTCGCTTTTGACGCTACTTCTTTAACCATTTGTGCGCCCATGTTTTCGAACTTGTCTTCAAGCTCGATCTCTTTAGCTACAGATACACCGTCTTTAGTGATCACTGGAGCACCGAATGATTTGTCTAATACAACGTTACGGCCTTTAGGACCTAAAGTTACTTTTACTGCGTTTGCTAAAATGTTTACGCCAGTTAGCATTTTGCCACGTGCGTCACCTGCAAAAAGTACTTCTTTTGCTGCCATGATTTAATTCCTCTTAAATTCTGTAAACGGGTTGCTAAACGAAAAGTAGGATTAGCCTACAATGCCTAGAATGTTATCTTCACGCATGATCAGGTACTCTTGACCTTCGATCTTTTCAACTTTTTCAACATAAGAGCCGAACAGCACAGTGTCACCGGCTTTAACTTCTAACGCTCTTACTTCACCGTTGTCTAAAACACGGCCATTACCAACAGCGATAACTTCTCCGCGAGTTGATTTTTCAGCTGCAGAGCCAGTTAATACAATACCGCCAGCAGACTTAGTTTCTTCTTCTAGACGCTTAACGATGACGCGATCATGTAAAGGACGAATGTTCATTTATTTAGTTCTCCTAACAGTTTCTGAACAGTACAGAAAAAATCTTGTGTTATTGCAGGGGAGTGCTTAGCCACCCGCTGCGTTTCATTGCATTCATTAATGGGGGTGGCTTAAAAAAAATCCAAGTACAAAAATTAAAAAATTTTAATCTTTTCGCTCAAATTCACCATCAATAGTTGTCGGTTGGTGGTTTGGCTCTTCGTGAGTTGTTGTTTTACTGTGATATTGGAAGTGTGCAGAGCCTTGATTTGTCTGCGAACTCATGCGCACAGTGGCTTGACTGGCAAGGCCTGCAGCTAGCTTGTTTCGTATTGCTGGGGTGAGTAATAAAAAGCCAAAAAAGTCAGTCATAATCCCCGGAGTCATCAATAAAACACCGGCGATAATCACACATAAACCCGTAAACAATTCTTTGGCAGGCATTTGCCCTTGTGCCATTTGTAACTGCACGTTTTGAATCGCACCTATACCTTGTTGCTTAACTAATTTTGCACCGACAATCGCGGTTACAATCACAAGCGCTATGGTGGCAAAGCCACCGATCACTTCACTCACTTGAATGAGTAATGCAATCTCCACAATCGGCACTAAAATAAATAACAAAAACAAAAATCTAAACATAAGGCTCTCTAAAAAATGTCATTCTCTTTCGAGTCAGTGAAATATAAATAGGGGTGAGCAGGTCATTTTTCAAGGTGGAACCTAGGATCGCCTTGCTCGCTACACATTATAGTTACTATCGGCTACTATGGTGCGACTCACGTAATCAAACAAAGGTTCCTTATGACTACGCATTTTCGACTTATTTTTACTACTTGTGCAAATGAGGATGAAGCCCGTCAGTTGGCACAACATCTAGTTAAAGAAAAGCTAGCGGCTTGTGTGAACATTATGCCTACAATTGAATCTATCTACATGTGGGAAGGCGAGATAACTCAAGCTTTAGAAAGTAAGTTACTGATCAAAACTAAGTCAGAAAAAATGAATGAAGTGATCCAAACTATCAAGAAATTGCATAGTTATGAGATACCAGAAATTCAGGTCGTTGATGTTGCTACAGGCAATTTAGCCTATTTTAATTGGATGGATGAGGTACTTAATTAATGCGATCGTTCCTTTTATTACTTTGTGCACTGTGGCTTGTGCCGGCAAGTGCAAGTAATAACAATTTACTTGGAAATCTACTGCAGCCCGCAGAGCAAACATTTCTGCCGGTTGAACAGGCCTTTGTTTTCGATTTTGACCAGCAAGGCAAAACCTTATTTATTGGCTGGGATATTGCGCCTGATTATTACCTTTATAAAAAGAAAGTCGAAATAATCGCTAAAGGCGCTGATATTGAAATACCTGATCTTGGTAAAGGGCAAATTATAGAAGATGAGTTTTTTGGTAAGACAGAGGTCTTCTTTGACTCGTTAAGTGTGGTTACTAAGGTCAGTAATGTCACTGAAGGGGCGGTTGTTAAAATTCGTTTTCAAGGCTGTGCCGAGGCGGGGTTATGTTATCCGCCAGAAGTTAGGACCATTCCGTTATCTGTGATTGCAGGTGAGCGAGTATCAGAGACTGCAGATGCGGGGAACGCATTAGCAGCATTAACACAAGCAGCTGATACAAATGAAGCGTCATCAGCGCCTTCTCAAGAAGCATCAAAACCAGCTGGTGAGCAGTCATATACCGATAAACTGGCATCGCAAGGCTTATTGACGAATCTTGTTATTTTCTTTTTAGTCGGTGTTGGTCTTGCTTTTACACCTTGTGTATTTCCAATGTTTCCAATTTTATCGAGTCTTATCGCGGGACAGCAGAATTTATCGACCAAAAAAGCGTTTTCGCTGTCGTTCGTTTACGTACAAGGTATGGCCGTTACGTATGCAGCACTGGGCTTAGTGGTTGCATCATTAGGTGGTCAAGTCCAAGGATATTTGCAGCATCCAACGGTGCTAATCAGCTTTAGTATTTTGTTTGTATTGCTGGCAATGTCGATGTTTGGCTGGTACGAAATCAAATTACCTAGTGGCATGATGAATAAGCTCACTCAGGTTAGTAACCAGCAAAAAGGCGGCAACTATGTTGGCGTATTTATGATGGGTGTACTGTCTGGTTTGATAGCTTCACCTTGTACAACCGCGCCGTTGTCTGCTGCTTTACTCTACGTGACGCAAAGTGGTGACTACCTAGTGGGTGGTTTAACACTCTATGTACTAAGTTTAGGCATGGGCTTACCACTGTTATTATTGGGTACTTCTGGTGGTAAATTACTGCCAAAAGCCGGTGGTTGGATGGAGCAAGTAAAAACCTTATTCGGTTTTATCATGCTGGTTGTGCCACTTATTCTGCTTGAACGTATTGTTGATATCGAATTCATCTGGTTGATGGCTGGTTTATTAGCACTTGCAACAGCGCTGTATTTACACCACTGGCAAAGTGCGCAATCGCAGGGCAAGCTAAAAACAGCATTGTGGTTTGCTGCAACATTACTTGTTGTGACAGGGGCTAGTTTAACGAAAAATTATTTCTGGCCTAGTAAAGCGGTGGTTGCTGAAGCTGCCGTACAAACACATCGTTTTAAACACGTTGCTAATTTAAGTGAATTGAAAGAAGAAATTGCTGCCGCAAGTAGCGAAGGGCGTTTAGTGATGGTCGATTTATACGCTGATTGGTGTGTTGCTTGTAAAGAGTTTGAACACTACACCTTTCCTGACGCTAAGGTGCAAGAGCAGTTTGCTCACTTTGAGTTAATCCAAATTGATTTAACCGAAAGTGATGGAAAAACTATTGAATTAATGGAAGAGTACACGGTATTCGGTTTACCGAGTATTTTGTTCTTTGATACCCAAGGTGATGAGCTTTTAGAGCAACGTGTAACTGGGTTTTTAAACGCGAAAGACTTTACTGAACATTTAGCAAAAGTAAGAAATACTGCCAAATAAACGCAAACGTGCAGGAAAATAGCAAAACGCCACTCATTAGAGTGGCGTTTTTGTTTCTAGCTAAGAAAAATGCTTTTAATAGCTAAAAATCAGCGCTTTTTCTTGTAAATGTTCAATTGCACAACAAGCAAAGACAGTGATTAACTTACTTGAGTGCCTTGTCATGCCTGCATTTGCCGTAAGTAGGTAGTGATTAGACCAGTATTTTGCTGCTATTTACGTCGAAATATCTATAATAGGTGGTTAACGTGAGAAATAGTTGCTATTTTACATCAGCACGCTTAGGTTAAGCGTGGGTTTATGATGAATATGGTTAAACTGCTTACTTATAGGATATATCGCGTATTATGGCTGCAAAATTCAAACTTTTAGTTCTAAATGGGCCAAATTTAAACATGCTTGGCAAGCGTGAACCAGAAAAGTACGGCACTCAATCTCTTGATGAGATTATAGCTGAACTTAGTCAGGTTGCTGCAGGTCTCAATGTTGATTTAACGCATTTCCAAAGTAACAGTGAAGCTGCATTAATAGAGCGCATTCACGATGCATGGCAAGAGGTTGATGCAATTATTATTAACCCTGCTGCATTTACGCATACAAGCGTAGCCTTACGGGATGCATTACTCAGTGTAAACATTCCCTTTTACGAGGTGCATTTAACTAATGTGCATGCTCGCGAAGCATTCCGTCATCATTCGTATTTTTCGGATGTGGCACAAGGCGTCATTATTGGATTAGGAGCAATGGGTTATAAGGTGGCACTAGAAGCTGCAGTTAACCAATTGCAAAACACACATTAATTTTTAAATAACTAACAGGCGGGTCGTTCAATGGATATTCGCAAGATCAAAAAACTTATCGAACTAGTAGAAGAATCTGGTATTGCTGAATTAGAAATCACTGAAGGTGAAGAGTCAGTACGCATCAATCGTAACAACATGGCTGCAGCACCTGCAATGCAATATGCTCCACAACAGTTTGCAGCACCTGCGCCTGCAGCGGCGCCAGCTCCAGTAGCAGATGCTCCTGCAGCAGAAGCGGCTGCTCCAGCTGCACCGACTGGTCACCAAGTTAAATCACCTATGGTTGGTTCATTCTACTCAGCGGCTTCTCCAGAAGCAGCACCTTATGTAGAAGTAGGTTCTAAAGTAAATGTTGGCGACACGTTATGTATCGTTGAAGCAATGAAAATGATGAACCAAATCGAATCTGATAAAGCAGGCACAGTAAAAGCTATCTTAGTTGAAAATGGCGAGCCAGTAGAATTCGATCAACCTTTATTCATCATTGAATAATAGCGCAACAAAAGGCCAACTCTATGTTAGATAAAGTAGTCATTGCAAACCGAGGTGAAATTGCACTTCGCGTACTGCGCGCCTGCAAAGAGCTTGGGATCAAAACTGTTGCTGTGCATTCAACGGCAGACCGTGATCTTAAGCACGTGTTACTGGCAGATGAAACAATTTGTATTGGTAAGCCATCAGCGACTGAAAGTTACTTAGATATTCCGCGCATTATTGCAGCGGCAGAAGTAACAGACGCAGTTGCTATCCATCCAGGTTATGGTTTCCTTTCTGAAAATGCAGACTTTGCTGATCAAGTTGAGCAAAGTGGCTTTGTATTTATCGGTCCTAAAGGCGACACGATTCGCTTAATGGGTGATAAAGTTTCTGCAATCGAAGCGATGCGCAAAGCAGGTGTACCTTGTGTACCTGGTTCAGATGGTCCATTAACGGCAGACAGCGAACGCAACATTCAAATCGCAAAACGTATTGGTTACCCTGTAATTATTAAAGCAGCAGGCGGCGGCGGTGGTCGTGGTATGCGTGTTGTTCGCAGCGAAAAAGAACTAATCGATTCAATCGCTCTTACTCAGCAAGAAGCAAAGCAGTTCTTCGGTAATGGTATGGTTTACATGGAAAAATTCCTTGAAAACCCACGTCATATCGAAGTTCAAGTACTTGCTGACGGTCAAGGCAATGCAGTTCACTTAGGTGAGCGTGATTGTTCAATGCAACGTCGTCACCAAAAAGTTGTTGAAGAAGCGCCAGCGCCAGGTATCACAGCTGAAATGCGTAAGTTCATCGGTGACCGTTGTACTCGTGCATGTATCGAAATTGGTTATCGTGGTGCAGGTACGTTCGAGTTCTTATACGAAAACGGCGAGTTCTATTTCATCGAAATGAATACTCGTATTCAGGTTGAGCACCCAGTAACAGAAATGGTAACTGGCGTTGACTTAATCAAAGAACAGCTAAAAATTGCAGCTGGCCAGCCATTATCATTCACACAAGAAGATGTGGTTATTCGTGGTCATGCAATTGAGTGCCGTATTAATGCTGAAGACCCAGAAACCTTTATTCCATCACCAGGTAAAATCACGCGATTCCACCCTGCTGGCGGTTTAGGTATTCGTTGGGACAGTCATATCTATGCAGATTACACCGTACCACCTCATTACGATTCAATGATTGGTAAGCTGATCTGTTATGGTGAAAACCGTGATGTAGCCATTGCTCGTTCACGCAATGCGTTAAACGAATTAGTGATTGACGGTATCAAGACCAACACACCACTACACAAGAAAATCTTGGCAGATGAGAACTTCCAAAACGGTGGTACAAACATCCACTACCTTGAGAAGAAGCTAGGTCTGTAAACAAAATTCTGTTTAAGCTAAAAAGCCGGCAACTTTGCCGGCTTTTTTTTGTCAAATTAGGCATAAGAGCGGCTCTCGCCTTACAAAAATATTCTGGTATGATTAATAAAGTAATGTGTTTTTAGTTTTTCATGAGGTAATAATGACCGACAGTGTTGGTTTTCCACTCGCTGATGAAGCGGCAACGGTTAATATGGGTAAGCAACTTGCAGCCTTAATGGAGCAAGGAGCAGTCATCTATTTACATGGTGACTTAGGTGCCGGTAAAACGACATTAACCCGTGGTATCGTGCAAGGTTTCGGTCATCAAGGTAAGGTTAAGAGTCCAACTTATACACTGGTCGAGCCTTACCAATTAACTAAAGCTGATGTCTATCACTTTGATTTATATCGCTTAGGTGATCCTGAAGAACTTGAATATATGGGTATTCGTGACTATTTTTCACCACAGGCTATTTGTGTTGTGGAATGGCCCGAAAAAGGCGGCGAATTTATTCCAACACCGGATCTTGATATCACCCTGCGCTATGAAGGCGAGGCGCGTGCTATTTTAATTAACAGCTTAACCGACCGTGGTCAGGCAATTGTTCAGCAACTTAAGAGCGCGTAAGAATAAACATATAAAAATAAAGGTGTATTAGTAAAAATGGCTCGTTGTACATTTAAACTATTAACTATATTGATGTTTTTGTTTGTGAGCCAAGTTGCGCTTGCACAAAATACGATTAATAGCGTACGTGTGTGGCCCTCACCTGACAGCACTCGTGTGGTCTTTGACTTAAACGATAAGCCAGATTTTAGCTACTTCATGTTGAAGAACCCAGCTCGTTTAGTGATTGACTTAAAAAATACCGACAAACTAGATAGCTTGCCTGCTATTCCTAAAAAGCATCAGATTGTTTCAAAACTGCGTTATTCAAAACCAAAAGATAGCAAGAGTGTGCGTTTTGTTTTTGAACTAGCTCGTGCCAGTAAACCAGTTGTGTTTGCTTTATTACCGACCGATCCATATAAACACCGTTTAGTGGTTGACCTTGTGGATAAAACGCCGAAGGCAGAACCAGTTGCTTCAACCAATACCAGTGTTAAAAAGCGTGAGCTTCATCAAGAACGCGATATCGTCATTGCGATTGACGCAGGCCATGGTGGTGAAGACCCGGGCTCAATTGGTCCGTCGGGGACGTATGAAAAAGATATCACGCTGCAAATAGCGAAGCGCCTGGAGCGAATGATAGATGCTGAAAAAGGCATGATTTCGCGCATGGTTCGCCGTAGTGACTACTTTGTCAATTTAAACACCCGTACTAGCATTGCTCGAAAGAAAAAAGCAGACTTCTTTGTGTCGATTCATGCTGACGCATTTACCAGCCCGCAGCCAAACGGCGCTTCTGTCTGGGTGCTATCACTGCGCCGCGCTAATTCTGAAATTGGTAAATGGATTGAGGATAAAGAAAAACACTCAGAGCTTTTAGGTGGTGCTGCTGGGGTGTTAAAAGATACTGCTAGCGAAAAATATTTAGCACAAGCACTGCTAGATATGTCAATGGATCACTCAATGAAAACAGGTTTTAGTGTTGCGGAAGAAGTGGTTAGCGAATTAAGAAAAGTTGCTAAAATGCATAAGAAGCGTCCACAAGCGGCGAGTCTTGCAGTATTAAAATCACCGGATATTCCGTCTATTTTGGTAGAAACAGGGTTTATTTCGAACCCGCGCGAAGAGCGAATGCTAAAAACGGCGCAGCATCAGGAGCGTTTAGCAAAAGCAATTTTCACTTCGATTAAAAATTACTATATGCAAAACCCGCCAGATGACTCGTTATTTGCTAAGTTAAAAGCGCAGTTTCCGACTAAACATAAAGTACGTCCCGGTGAGTCGTTAAGTATTTTGGCAAGCAGATACAACACCTCTGTTAGTAAGCTAAAAACGGCCAACAAGTTAAAATCGAATACCTTGTTTATTGGTCAAGAGCTTGATATTCCTCAAAGCTAGTCAATTTTCGTGTTAGGAACACTATGAGCATAGAAATACTACCCGCGCGATTGGCTAACCAAATTGCTGCGGGTGAGGTGGTTGAACGCCCCGCATCTGTTGTTAAAGAGCTAGTCGAAAACAGTTTAGATGCCGGCGCAACGCGCATTCAAATCGATATTGAGCGCGGTGGTCATAAGCTGATTCGCATTCGCGATAATGGTTCGGGCATTAATAAAGATGAGCTGACATTAGCTTTGTCGCGCCATGCTACAAGTAAACTTAAGTCACTTGATGATTTAGAGAACATCTGTTCACTGGGTTTTCGTGGTGAAGCACTCGCTTCTATTAGCTCAGTATCACGGCTAACTTTGAGTTCAAAACCAAAACAACAAGAAGCCGCATGGCAAGCGTTTGCTGAAGGACGCGATATGGCGGTGCAAATCAAGCCAACTGCACATCCCGATGGCACCACCATTGAGGTAAAAGACTTATTTTTTAATACCCCTGCACGGCGAAAGTTTCTTCGCACCGAGAAAACTGAGTTTTCACATATCGATGAGCTAATAAAGCGTATCGCGTTGAGTCGCTTTGATGTATCTATTACTCTTACACACAACGGCAAAGTTGTGCGTCAATACCGTGCAAAGCCAAACCCTGAGCACGCAATAACACGTGTAGCGCAAGTTGCTGGTAAGGCGTTCAGTGAGCAGGGTTTGCATATTCAATCAGGTGAAGCAGGCTTGATGCTACGAGGCTGGGTATTACCAGTGGGTTCAGCAAATAGCACTCAATATACCTATGTCAATAATCGCATGATGCGCGATAAACTCATTTTGCATGCGATTCGCCAAGCTTTTGAAGAAGTTGCTGGATCAGAAGAGCTTCCAGGATTTGTAATTTATATTGATATTGATCCACGCCAGGTCGATGTTAATGTGCACCCGGCTAAACATGAAGTACGGTTTCATCAAGGTCGCTTAGTACATGATTTTATTCTGCAGGCAATAAAACAAGTTGTAGTGCCGCTTCAGCATGAAGCCGGTTTTACCGAACATAATGAAACTGCTTTTCAACATGCTTCGTTTGATGAGACAAACCTAAGCAGCACGCAGCCAAGTTTGAATCAATCAGTGCCAGCAGAGCAGTATGATTACCCCAAATCTGAATTACAACCGACACGTTTAACAAGTTATTCTGGTACAACAGGTCGTTCTGGAGGTGGTTTTGGTAGCGACAGCCAAGGGCGCAGTAAAACATCGCATCAAGATGTGAATGCTTTTTATCAAGGGATCAGTGAGCAACATGCCGCGCATTTTGACCAAGTACGCCCTGAACCAAGCATTGCAGCACCGGTTGCAGAGCAAGCTAAGCTTGCCAAACTCATTCACGTACGAGAAGGTGAATGCGTATTTAGTGAAGATAACCAGCTATTTGCTGCGCACTTTAAGTATGCTTTAGCACTCGACTGGCAAGTGCAAGTAGAACAAGCTGGCAGCCTTGATGGCAAAGCTTTGTTGTTGCCTGTGCGAGTGAATGCAAGTGCTGATGACATTAGCGCCTTAAATGCTCAGCAGTCGTGGTTTACCTTACTCGGTTTTGATTTGGTTATTGAAAAGCAATTTGTGATGGTTAAAAGGCTCCCACCTTGTGTGTATTTACTTGATGTGAGTCATGCTATTGAGTGCCTGATTAGCGGCTGCAAATCATCGCTAAGTTCACTGGATAAATGGCTAGAATGGTTAACACAGCAAATTCCAACACGCTATTACGCAAGTCAAGCCTTTATGGAGCAAGTGACTCGGTTAGAAAATAATCCACAAACTATGCAACGTTTACGTCAAAAAGCAGTTAAAATAGATCTATCTCAGTTTTTAAACTAAGCAAGGTATTTAGGCTTGAATAACTTACCCGTCATTTTTTTAATGGGACCAACCGCTGCAGGGAAAACAGACTTAGCAATTTCGCTGTGTGAGCATTTAAACACAGAAGTAATCAGTGTTGATTCAGCATTAGTCTATAAAGATATGGATATCGGCACTGCAAAACCAAATGCAGAAGAGCTAGCTCGTGCGCCGCATCATTTGATCGATATTATTGACCCAGCAGATAGTTATTCAGTAGCAGATTTTCGCCGTGATGCCATTGAAAAGATTGATCTATTTCATAAGCAAGGTAAAGTACCTGTATTGGTTGGCGGTACAATGATGTATTTTAAGTCGCTTATTGATGGCTTATCACCGCTACCAGAGGCATCACCTGAAGTACGTGCCGAGCTTGAAAAAGAAGCAAAGCAGTTAGGCTGGCCACATTTGCATAAAGAGCTTGTGAAAATTGATCCTGATGCAGCACAAAAAATAAGCGAAAATGATTCGCAACGAATTAATCGCGCATTGGAAGTGTATCGTATAACAGGTAAAACAATGACTGAGCTGCAAAAACAAAAACAGCCTGAGCTTCCTTATACTTTCCATCAATTTGCCATTGCGCCTGATGATCGCAGTGAATTACATCAGCGAATTGAGAAAAGGTTCAAAATAATGCTCGATCAGGGGTTTGAAAATGAAGTTTCATCCCTATATAAACGTAAGGATTTACACCCAGACCTACCTTCGATTCGTTGTGTGGGTTATAGACAAATGTGGGATTACATTGCTGGCGAAATTGACTATGATGAAATGGTCTTTCGCGGTATTGCAGCCACACGGCAGTTAGCCAAGAGACAACTGACTTGGTTAAGAGGTTGGCCTGATGTAACTTGGTTGACTTCGGGTGATGAAGAAAACTTGCAACGTGTAGTAAGTTCGCTAAGCTAGTAGTAGCTGAAAGTTTTTTAGCTTTGTTAAATTAGTTCAGCTACTTAATTATAATAACACCTAGAACGAAGGAAAATAACATGGCAAAAGGCCAGTCGTTACAAGACCCATTTTTAAATGCGTTACGTCGTGAGCGCATTCCAGTATCAATCTTTTTGGTTAATGGCATTAAATTGCAGGGTAAAATCCAGTCATTTGACCAATTTGTTATTTTACTTGAAAACACCGTTAATCAAATGGTGTATAAACACGCTATTTCAACTGTTGTTCCAGCGCGTTCTGTTAACTTCCAAGGTGTTCAAGGAAGTGATGATTCAGAAGAGCAAGAACCTGGAAATTTTTAAACTTAGGAGCGTAATGCTTGTTTGACCGTTATGAAGCCGGCGAACAGGCAGTTTTAGTTCATATCGACTTACCTAAAGAGGGGGATCGTGAAGATCTCCACGAATTAGAGTTGTTGGTATCTTCTGCTGGTGTTAGTAGTTTGGCGATTGTGCAAGGCAGTCGTCAAGCACCACATCCGAAACTTTTCGTCGGGACCGGAAAAGCAGAAGAAATCGCTGAAACTGTCAAAATCCACAATGCAGATGTCATCATTTTCAACCATCAACTTAGCCCGTCACAGGAGCGCAACTTAGAACGCGTTTGCCAGTGTCGTGTTCTTGATCGTACGAGTTTGATCCTAGATATTTTTGCGCAGCGAGCGCGTACTCACGAAGGTAAACTTCAGGTTGAGTTAGCTCAGTTACGCCATATTTCTACTCGATTGATCCGTGGTTGGACCCACCTTGAAAGACAAAAAGGGGGGATAGGTTTACGTGGTCCGGGTGAAACCCAGCTCGAAACCGATAGACGATTATTGCGCGCAAGAATTAAAAATATTCGTGCCCGTTTAGATAAAGTCGCTGTTCAACGTGAGCAGGGTAGGCGTGCACGAACGCGAAATGAAATTCCAACGGTTTCACTAGTTGGTTATACCAATGCTGGTAAATCAACGTTATTTAACCGCATTACAGATTCTGATGTGTATGCAGCCGACCAGTTATTCGCAACCCTAGATCCAACCTTACGTAAGTTGGATATTGGTGATATAGGTCCGGTTATTTTAGCTGATACGGTAGGTTTTATACGTCACTTACCGCATGACCTTGTTGCAGCGTTTAAAGCAACCTTAACAGAAACCCGTGAAGCTGATTTGCAGCTACATGTTATTGATGTGGCAGACCCTCGTCGAAAAGAAAATATTGAGCAAGTACAGTCTGTTTTAAAAGAAATTGAAGCAGATGAAGTGCCTCAGTTATTGGTTTATAACAAAATAGATGCACTAGATGACGTTGCGCCACGTATAGATAGAAACGATGAAGGTCAACCAGTACGAGTTTGGTTATCTGCGCGAACAGGCGTAGGCTGTGAGCTACTGTCTGAGGCAATTAATGAGTTACTTGCCAAGAAGATGTTTGCTGATGAACTAAAATTAGCACCACAATATGGTCGTATTCGTGCAGCATTATTTAACTTAAACGCAGTTCATCAAGAGAGTTTCGATGAACAAGGAAACTGGTTACTATCGGTACGCTTACCAATGGCAGACTGGAATCGCTTGAAAAAAGAGATGGGACAAGAGCTCGACTCTTTCGTAGTGACTAATTAAAAATCACCGGCATTTGTCTTTTTTAGTATGAGAAACGCTGTAGATTTGATAGATTTAACCTAATTCATTTAGATAACAATGGAGTATAGCTATGGCCTGGAATGAACCGGGTAATAATGGCAATGATAAAGATCCGTGGAATAATAAAGGCGGAAAAGATCAAGGCCCACCTGATTTAGACGAGGTAATGCGTAAGTTCGGCAACAAGTTTGGCGGTTTATTTGGTGGTAATAAACCAGGTAAAAGCGGCGGCGGACTTGGCGGCGCAGGCATTTCTTTCATCCTCATTATTGCCATCATCGTATGGGCATTAAGTGGTATTTACACGGTAAAAGAAGCTGAGCGCGGTATTGTTTTACAGTTTGGACAATATGACCGTATTGCAGAGCCTGGCTTACGTTGGAAAATGACTTTCATTGAACGTGTGATTCCGGTTGATATAGAAGCGGTTCGCTCTCTATCTGCAAAAGGCTTCATGCTAACCGAAGACGAAAACGTGGTTAATGTTGAGTTTGAAGTACAGTACCGTGTTATCGATCCACACCTTTACAAGTTCAGTGTTACTGATGCTGACCACAGCTTACAACAAGCGCTTGATAGTGCACTACGTTATGTTATTGGCCATGTAAAAATGGACCAAGTGTTAACGACTGGTCGTGAGTTAGTGCGTCAACAAACGTGGGATGAGCTTAACAAAATCATCGAGCCTTACAATCTAGGTATTATTGTGAGCGATGTGAACTTTAAAGATTCACGTCCGCCGGGTGAAGTAAAAGATGCCTTTGATGACGCTATCGCTGCACAAGAAGATGAAGAGCGTTTCATCCGTGAAGCCGAAGCGTACGCTCGTGAAATTGAACCTCGTGCTCGTGGTCAAGTAACACGTATGACACAAGAAGCCGAAGCATACCGTGAACGTATTACACTTGAAGCACAAGGTGAAGTGGCTCGATTTGAAAAGCTATTACCAGAGTATCAAGCGGCAAAAGAAGTTACACGTAATCGCTTATATATTGATGCAATGGAAGAAGTGCTAAGTAACAGCTCTAAAGTGTTAGTTGATGTGAAAGGTGGTAACAATATGCTGTATTTACCACTTGATAAAATCATGGAAAAACAAGGTACAGCGACACGTGTTGCATTACCAAGCTCAAGTGATATTAAAGATCTTCGCAACAAAATAAACACTTCACGTAACAGTACGGTAAATTCAAGTAATGACCGTTTCGCAACTGACCGTTTCAATGAGGGGAGATAAGCAAGATGAAAAATTTTAGTTTAGTAATACTTGCCCTTGCAGTTGTGCTGTCTTTTTCTTCGATTTTTGTTGTACAAGAAGGCGAGAAGGCAATCGTTCTGTTATTCAGCAAAGTTGAAAAAGATAGTAATGACAACGCGGTGGTATATGGTCCAGGATTACACTTAAAAGTGCCTTTCTTTAGCCAAGTACGTCGTTTAGATGCACGTATTCAAACGCTAGATGGTGCACCAGATCGCTTTGTAACAAGTGAGAAAAAAGATTTAATCGTTGATTCATATGTAAAATGGCGAATTAATGACTTTAGTGCTTTTTATCTTCGTGCTCGTGGTGATAAGCAATATGCAGAAACACTACTAAAGCAAAAAGTGAATAATGGCCTGCGTACTAACTTTGGTTCTCGTACTATCAGAGAAATTGTCTCAGGTGAGCGTAGTGAACTGATGGAAGAAGCATTAGTACAAGCTTCTGAAAGTGCACAAGAGCTAGGCATTGAAGTACTTGATGTGCGTGTAAAGCAAATTAACTTACCGCAAGAAGTGAGTAGCTCAATCTTCCAACGTATGCGAGCTGAGCGTACTGCGGTAGCTAAAGAGCACCGTTCTGAAGGTCAAGAAAAAGCTGAAACGATTCGTGCCGAAGTGGACCGTCGAGTCACAGTTATGCTTGCAGATGCTGAGCGTAATGCGCGTACTGTTCGTGGTCAAGGTGATGCAGATGCCGCTGCTATTTACGCGAATGCCTATAGCAAAGATGCAGAATTCTTTGGTTTTGTGCGTAGCCTAGAAGCGTATAAGAAGACTTTCAAAGATAAACAAGACGTGATGGTGCTTTCACCAGATAGCGACTTCTTTAATTATATGAAAGGTACAAAAGCACAGTAATTAAAATTTGTGTGATGAAAAGCCCTGCATTTTGTAGGGCTTTTTTGTTTCTGTGAATGATTAATTTTCATCCTCAACTTTTTTATAAACCTCTGTTCTGCCTGTAGTTGTTGAATTATTAAAGAAGGTAAAAATTCAGGCGCAGAAAAAATAAGCTAAACGGGGTGATCTTTCACCTCGTTTTCTGATAAAATCTCGTCCTAATTTTTTCTAAGTGAATTTGCAATGGGTAAAAACGTTGTTGTACTAGGCACCC
>CESF01038279.1_pt1 | contig 42264 bp, 37 predicted proteins | sample 356331 | NCBI WGS metagenome assembly CESF01 (sample SAMEA2621779, study PRJEB7988) | marine metagenome | biome: marine biome (ENVO:00000447); feature: surface water layer (ENVO:00002042); material: "saline water (ENVO:00002010), including plankton (ENVO:xxxxxxxx)" | depth 5 m
TCTAAAAGAAAAACTAGAAGAACTAAAAAATCACGTAGAACAAGAAGACGTCAAAAAAATTAAGTATATATAGAACTTAAATATTATTCTATATATATTATAAATGCATTTATTAATTCGTGATAATGAATCAATTAAAACAATTGATACCAATGAAGATTGGACATTAAATGATCTTAAAGAAAAAATAGAAGATATAACATTTCTACCAGCAAATTTAATTTATTTAACATGTAATTCAAAAGTTCTACAAATGGGAAGTTTAGATAATCAGTTAGAAGATAATGATTTTATAGATGTTATGTTAGAATTGAAAGGAGGTATGCGTGCAAAATGGCGTAAAAAAAGAATGAGACGAATGAGAAGACAACGACGTAAAATGCGTCAAAGAGCTCGTTAAATCAATATATTTCACTTATTTCCATATGAAATAATAAATCGAAACAATAAAGTTTATACATAATTTTAATAAACGATGACATCAAAAACATAGTAATTAGAAGTATAGAAAAATTAGCAGATAACATTATAAATATTTTTAATTGTATGATAAAAGAAAAAAACAATATATGACTTATTCTATTTAATATAACTAAATTATGATAAATACAACAAGAATTTGAACAATATATATTATTTTCAAAAGATAAAAGATAAATATAGCAATATAAACATTTTGTTTTAGGTATATAAGAAATTATATATAGTTGTAATTCGTCGGGTAAATTATATATTTGTTTATTCATTATATTATAACAATATTTTTTTTTGATTTATTATTATTTATCATGTTATAATAATAAATATTATTATTAAAATAAAATTATGGTAATAAATAATGAAATGTTGGAATGCCTTTTGTTTTCACGTTTTTGAATTTGAAAAACCCATTTTGGACATTTATTTTTGTCCATTTTGGATTTTTCAAAAAAGAAATGGAAATCAAAACATAGAGGGTTTTACGTTGTGACGTAAATGCTCTAAATCAGATATTTATTTTTTTGTGTTGTTACCAACAGGTTTTTTAATTAGTTTATCTTTAGCGACTTTTTTATTTCCATATATTAGCGAGAATGGAATTAAAAAGTCGCAAAAAGTCGCCACAAAAATTTCATTGTGTTTGTTGTGACTATTATACATCTAAAAAAAGTGATTTTGATAAGCATATTTTGACACGTAAGCATCTCATGGAATTAAATGGAATTAATTGGAAATCAAAAAGTCGCGAGTTTATTTGTAAATGTTGTAACAGGAGTTATAAGACACAATCTGGATTATGGAAACATGAAAAAAAATGTCAGTCACAAACAGAAGAAATAGAAAAAGTACAACAACCTAATCAAAACAATTTACAAGATGTAATTGTTTCATTGGTTCAAGAAAATAAAGAAATGAGACAGTTAATTGTTCAACAACAACAATCCTATAAAGAACAATTAGATTCATTAATACCAAATATAGGAAATAATAATAATAATAAATTTAATTTGAACATATTTTTAAATGAACATTGTAAAGATGCATTAAATTTAATGGAATTTGTAAATAATTTACCGATTCAAATGGATGATTTAGAAAAAACAGGAAAATTAGGTTATATAAATGGTATGACTAGTATTATATTAAATGGATTAAAAGAATTAGAATTTAATAAACGTCCATTACATTGTAGTGATTTAAAACGGGAAACAATATATATTAAAGACAATAATACATGGGAAAAAGATAATGAGGAAAAGGACAAATTAAAAAAAGCAATAAGTTGTATAAAACGACGAAATTTGCAACAATTGCCTGAATGGATGGAACAACATCCGAAATGCGCAAGTACAGGTTCAAAAGAAAACGAGGATTATTTACAAATTGTATCTAATAGTATGATAACCGATGATTCAAAAGAATCAAAAATATTAGTAAAAGAAATAATGAAAACAGTTGTGATTGATAAATAATATTACGTTATTATATGAATGATCCATATTTTATATATTTTTTGGATTTGATATTTCTTTCTATAATTATCATATCATTTATTGTAATAAATTATCAAATTCATATTCAAGATAATATTAAAAATAAAAAGCAAATTAAGAATATTTTATTTGATATGTTAACTTGTACATTTATTGGATTTTTTCTTATTACAATTCTTATATTTGGAAGTAAATATGGGTTAAAAAAGGCATTTATAATATGGTGTATATTAAATTTAATAACACCCGTTCCAGAGACTGGTCTTATGGTATCATTACCATTGAATAAATATTACGATATTGATTTAATAGTTAGTCAAATAATAATAACAATTGTTTCAATATTTACTATATTTTTTACATATAATCAAAAATACTATAATTCATTTGAATTTGGTAAATATTTTGTAAAATTATTAAATAATAAACGATTATTAATATTATTATCAATAATATCTACTTTTATTGGATTGATTATTTTTCAAAAAGAATTAGATTTTTATTATAAACAAAAGGAATTTACACATCTTTTACCTTTATTACTATCATATACAATTATTGTATTACTATATTTGAATGTATATTTTAACATGAAATGATTATATAAATAATATTATTGATTTATATAATGATTAAACAAATAGAAATAAAAGATAAAAAATTTATTTTCAGAAAATTAAAATTAGACGATATAACTGAAGATTATTTTAAATTATTAAAACAACTTACATATGTTGATGAAATAGATGATGAAAAGAACAAGAATTTTTTTAAACGTCTTAATTCAGATCATCAAATAATTGTTATTACTCACGAAAACAATATAATTGGTAGCGGAACACTTTTTGTTGAACATAAATTAATACGAGATTACGGAAAAGTAGGACATATAGAAGATATAGTAATAGATAAAAAGCATAACGGATGTGGATTAGGAAAACATATGATTGAAACTTTAAAAGAACTAGCAAGTAAAAGAAATTGTTATAAATGTATTTTAGATTGTGATGAAGTTCTAGAGAGATTCTATAATAAATGCGAATTTAATAAAATGGGTTTATTTATGGCCAAATATATTTAATATATTTTTTCCAATCTCTCCATATCTTCTTTAGAATTGATTCCTTCTACTTGATATTGTTGCATTGTTGAAACTATATATGTTTCAATTATTATATTTTCATGAGTTTTAATTAGTTCAATAATATCTGTTAAATAATATTCATTTTGAGCATTATTGTTATTTATCATTGGTAAATATTTAACAAGTAATTCACTTTTAATTGCATATATACCTGAATTAACTTCATTAATTAATTTTTCTGATTCATTACAGTCTTTATATTCAGTTATTTTTTCAAATATTCCATTATATCTTATTATACGACCATAAGATTTTGGATCATTATAACAAGTAGTTACACATCTAATTTGGTTCAGATCATATAAAATTTTGCTCATTAATTCTGAAGTAATCAGTGGAGTATCGCCACATAATATTAATACATTACTATTTTCATATTTTTTTAAATAATCACGACAACATAACACAGCATGACCTGTTCCTAGAGGAGTTTCTTGAAAATAAAATTCATAATTAATATTTTCAATAATATTATATCTCTCTAGAGTTGTTTTGATAACTCCTTTATATTTGCCTACAACTATTAAAATTTTACTAGAATTAGTTTTCGTAGCTTCATTATATACTCGAACAATCATTGGAATAGACTGAAATGTATGACATACTTTAGGCAAATCAGAATTCATACGCTTACCTAATCCGCCTGCTAAAATAATAACTATATTACTCATATAATATAGTTATTTATTTATTTTTAATTTATTTTTTATTTATTAATATATTTATTAATTATATGTGTGGAATAATAGCAGGAATATATGAAGATATATATCATATTTTATTAGAAGGATTAATTCAACTACAAAATAGAGGATATGACTCTGCTGGAATTTGTACAATAGTAGATAACAATTTTGAAATGATTAAAAAATCATCAGACGATACTATATCAGCAATTGACTATTTAAAAAAAAATAACCTAAAAGGAAATATAGGTATAGGTCATACTCGTTGGGCTACACATGGTGTAAAAAATGATATAAATTCTCATCCACATATATCAAATTGTAATAAATTTGTATTAGTACATAATGGTATTATTGAAAATTATAAAGAATTAAAACAAATGTTGGAAGAAAATAATTATGTTATGAAATCTCAAACAGATACAGAAATAATAGTAAATTTAATATCTTATTTTTATAAAGAAACAGAAAATGTGGAATTATCTATAGAAAATACAATAAATAAATTAGAGGGAACATGGGGATTAGTTATAATGCATAAAGACAGTCCTCATACATTATATGTAACACGTAATGGTAGTCCTATATTAATAGGTAGCGATGATAAAAATGTAATAATAACAAGCGAACAAAGTGGATTTTGTAATAAAATGAATAATTATTTTGCATTAAATAATCATGATATATGTGTAATTAATTACAATAATGAGTTAAATATACATACAAAAGATACATATATTTTAAATAAAGTATTGTCTAATAAAAATCAACTTACACCTGAACCATATGATCACTGGATGATAAAAGAAATATATGATCAAGAAATAAGTAGTTTGAGAGCAATAAAATTGGGTAGTAGATTATTAGAAAACAATAAAGTGAGATTAGGCGGATTACAAGAAAAAGTAAAAGAATTAGAAAATATTGATAATATAATATTATTAGGATGTGGAACATCATATAATGCAGGTAATTATGCAATACATTATTTTAAAGATTTATGTAAATTTAATAGTGTTCAAATTATAGATGGTGCAGATTTTAATATGTTAGATGTGCCAAAAAAAGGAAGAACATGTTTAATACTTCTTTCTCAGTCAGGTGAAACAAAGGATTTACATAGGTGTATTAATATTGCAAAAGAGTATGAATTATATACAATAGGAGTAGTGAATGTTGTAGATTCATTAATAGCACGTGAAGTAGATTGTGGTGCATATTTACATGCTGGTAGAGAAGTAGCAGTTGCATCAACTAAATCTTTTACATCACAAATTATAGTATTAGTAATGATAGCTGTTTGGTTTTCACAGACTTATTATCCTCATGAAAATGTAGAAAAGAGAAGAAATATAATAAATGATTTACATAATTTAAATAAAGATATAAAAAAAACATTAAAAACAAGAGAAAAAATAAAAAGTATGGTTCATTTGTTTGAAAATAAAAATTCGTGTTTTATATTAGGAAAAGGACAAGGTGAATCAGTAGCAAAAGAGGGATCATTAAAAGTTAAAGAAATATCATATATTCATGCAGAAGGTTATTCTACAAGTAGTTTGAAACATGGTCCATTCGCATTATTAGAACCTGGATTTCCAGTAATTTTATTATGTCCAACTGATGTACATTATGGTAAATCTATGAATGCATATGAAGAAATAAAATCTCGTCATGCAAATATAATCAAAATAACCAATAATACGGAAGAAAATGTAGATACAATAAACATACCAAATAATAATACATTTTTACATTTATTAATGATAATTCCATTACAGTTTTTGAGTTATGAATTAGCATTAGCACGTAATTTAAATCCAGATATGCCTAGAAATTTGGCAAAAGTAGTTACAGTAGAATAAATATTACAAATAAATTTATATATTTTATATTTGTAATATACATATGATAGTATCCGTAATAGGATTAGGATTTGTAGGCGGATCAATGAAAAAAAGTTTTGAATTAAAACAATGTAATGTAATTGGATATGATAAATATAAAGATGAAACAGATAGTTTTGAAGATTGTTTAAAAAGTGATATTAGTTTTCTTTGCTTACCTACACAATTTGATGAAGAAAATAATGAATATGATAAATCATGTATTGAAGAAGTTTGTCAAAAATTGGAAGAAAATAATTATTTGGGAATAGTAGTTATTAAGAGTACAGTTGAGCCTCTAACAACACAAATTTTGAGCAAAAAATATAAAACATTAAAATTTGTTCATAACCCAGAATTTTTGACAGCACGTACTGCTTTCGAAGATTTTCATAATCAAACACATATTGTATTAGGAAAATCAGATAATGTAAGTGAAGAAGACTTATCAGTATTGAATGATTTCTATAAAAAATATTATCCAGATGCAGAAATAAGTCATTGTACTTGTACGGAGAGTGAAAGTATGAAAAGTTTTGTAAATTGTTTTTATGCAGTGAAAGTACAATTTTTTACCGAATTATATTGTTTATGTGAGAAAAATGGTAGTAATTATAATGTTATTAAAGATTTAATGTTAAAAAATGGTTGGATAAATCCTATGCATACAAATATACCTGGTCCAGATGGACAAATAAGTTATGGAGGATATTGTTTTCCAAAAGATACAAATGCATTATTACAATATATGAAAAACGAAGAAAGTCCATATGCATTAATGGAATCATGTATAAAAGAACGAAACGAAATGCGTAATGATCATATAAATTTTAAAAAAAAATAATATGTTTAATATAATAAATATGGAAAAAAAGAAAAAAATTATCGTTGTAGGTTTTGGTTGGGGTAGTGTAAATTTTTTAAAGTATATAGATACAGATATATATGATGTACAAATAATTAGTAAAAATAAATCTTTTATATACACGCCTTTATTAGCACGAAATATAAAAGATAATAGAAATTTAGAGTTAGATATAAATGATATTAATAATAAAATATCTCTTATTGAAAATGAAGTAAAAAATATTGAATTTGATAATAATAAAGTAATAATATCTAATAATACAGTTAATTATGATTATTTGATTTTATCTCATGGATCGTCTGTAAATACATTTAATATATCAGGAGTAAAAGAAAATTGTTACTTTTTAAAATCAAATGATGATGCAACTAACTTGCGTAATTTATTATTAAATCTACCTAAAGGAGCAAATATTGCAGTAATAGGATGTGGATTAACAGGTAGTGAAATAGTAGGAACATTAATAGATTATAATAAATTTAAAATAAGCGCAATTGATGCTGTACCTAGACCATTAACTATGTTTAATTCAAAATTGAGTGATTTTACTACAAATATATGGAATTTAAACAAGGTTAATTTATACATGAATCATATGGTATCTAAAATAACAAAAGATACAATTTATTTTAAAAATAATAATAAAATAAATTATGATTTGTCTATATGGTGTGGAGGTATTAAATTATCTCCTTTGACAAAAATAATTATGGAAACATTAAATATGGAAAACAATAAAGGAATAGAAATAAATGATATGTTAAAAGTTAAAAATACAAAAAATGTATGGGCAATAGGTGATTGTGCGTATAGTGGAAATCCACCAACTGCACAAGTAGCATATCAACAAGGTTATTATTTGGCTAAACAATTTAATTCAGGATTTACTAATAAAAATGAATTTCATTTTAAAAATAAAGGACAGATTGGATATATAGGTAATAAAAATAGTATATATCAAAATAATTATTTTACGGCATCAGGTAATTTAGTATATTATTTGAACACATTTATTCATATGTATAACAGTGTAACTTATAAACAAATGTATAATTTATTTAATGATAAAAAATGATTGTAATATTTGAATAATATTATTTTGTTCTTCCATTGTAAATTCACCATAACATGGTAAATTAAAAATAAGATCACAAACAGTTTCTGTAACAGGTACATCTCCTAATTTATAATTTAAATATTGAAAACATTCTTGTAAATGTAAAGGAGCTGGATAGAAAATAGCAGCATTGATATTATTGTCTTTTAAATGTGAAACAATATTATCTCTTTCTTCTTTATTATTTGCTAATATAGAATATTGTGCCCAAACACTTTTACAATTTTCTTTTATTACTGGTAATTGAAATCCTTTTTCTTCTAAGAATTTTAGATTATTTGTATAGTAATTAGCACAATTATTTCTTGCTTCAATTGTTTGATCAAAGTATTTTAATTTTTCTAATAGTATTGCTGCTTGAATAGTATCTAAACGGGCATTTAATCCTACGTATTTATGATGAAATCTTTTTACACCACCGTGACTTTTAATAGCACGTATTTTTAATGCAATTTCATCGTCATTTGTAAAACAAGCACCACCATCTCCGTAACAACCGAGCGGTTTTGAAGGAAAGAAACTAGTAGTACCTATTGTGGTTAATGAACCTGTTTTTTTTCCGTTATATGTTGCACCAAAACTTTGAGCACCATCTTCAATAACAAATAGATTATGTCTATTAGCAATTTCATTTATCTTATCAATATTAGCAATTTGTCCATATAAACTAACAACAACAATCCCTTTCGTTTTGTTTGTAATTGCTTGTTCTAATTTTGTTTCATCTAAATTAAATGTGCTTGAATCAATATCTACAAAAACGGGTTTAGCTTTAATAAGAGCAATAGTTTCAACTGTACTTATCCATGAATGGGAAACAGTAATAATTTCGTCATCTGGTTGAACATCCATAGCTAATAATGATATAGTAAGTGCATCAGTACCATTAGATAAACAAATAGCATGTTTTACATTAACATATTCTGATAGTTTTTGTTCTAGTTCTTTAACTTCAGGACCGTTAATAAATATACCGTGGTCTAATACACGATGAATACTAGAATCAATATCAGTTTTGTGAGTATTATATTCTCTTTTAGGATCATACATTTGGATCATTTGAGTATATTAAATTTTTATTTTTAAATAATTATAAACTATTAATAAATACCGAAAAAAATAGTGTTTTTAATCTTATTTTTAATTATAATGGTAAAAATAGGATTAATAGGTGGTGGTTATTGGGGAAAAAATTTAATACGTGAATTTAATAATACAGGATCTTTACATACAATATGTGATATAAATGAAGAGGCATTAAAAAAATATAATGAATTATATCCGGAAGTACAAACTACTACAAATTGGGATAATGTTTTAAATAATGAAGAAATAACAGCAGTTTGTATTGCATTACCTGCAGAAATGCATTACAGTTTTGCAAAAAAATCATTATTCGCAAATAAAGATGTATATGTTGAAAAACCTATTACATTAAATGTAAATGAAGCAGAAGAATTAGTAGAAATAGCAAAAACTAAAAATAAAATATTAATGGTGGGTCATTTATTACATTATCATCCAGCAATGGTAAAAGTAAAATCAATGATAGAAGAAGGAAAAATAGGTAGAGTAAAAAATATTATAGCAAATCGTCTTAGTTTGGGTATTTTTAGAAAGCATGAAAATGTACTATGGTCATTTGCTCCACATGATATATCAGTAGTATTAAGTTTAGTAAAACAAGTACCATTATCTGTAGTATGTCATGGAAAAGATCATATTAATGAAGGTGTTCATGATGTAACAAACTCGATATTAAAATTCAAAGATGCATATGTTAATATTAATGTAAATTGGTTGAATCCGTATAAAGAGCAAAAGATGTCTATTATTGGTGAGAAGGGAATGATTATATTTGACGATGTTTCAAAAGAAAATAAAATTACATATTTTCCAGAATATATTGAATATAGTTCTGATATTAATGCAAATCCAACACCTGTTAAAAATAATGCTGAAAATATTGAAGTAGATTTAAGTAAATCACCGTTGTTAGCTGAGTGCGAACATTTTGTAGAATGTTGTGAAACACGAAATACGCCAATTACACCTGGTGAAGAAGGTGTAAATGTATTGAAAGTATTAAATGGATTACAAGAAAGTTTATTAAATAATAGAGAAGTAAAATTGGTTTCAAAAAAAAAACTAAATATTTTAGTTACATGTGTTGGTTCTGCACCAAGTAAAGCAGTTGTACAAGCATTAAAACAGTCAGAAAAATATGACTTCAATATAATTGGAATAGATATGAGTGATGTATGTGCTGGAACGTTTTTATGTGATATTTATAAAGAATTTCCGTCATTTAAAAGTAATGATTACAAAGAAAAAATATACGAATTAATTGAAGAACATAATATTGATTTCATAATTCCTACTTATTCTAAAGAATTAAATTATTGGGCTGAGTTTAAAACAATTATTGAAAAAAAATACAGTCATTGTAAAGTTGTATCAAATAATACAAAAGTAATTGATATTGCAAATAATAAAAATAATACAATAGAATTTTGTAAAAAAAATGATATATTATTTCCAGATGTATTTACATTAAATGATATTGATACAGATTTTGATAATTACCCTATAATTATAAAACCACATGAGGGATCAGGTGCTACAGGTATATATAAATGTGATAATTATACCGATTTTATGAAATATAAAGAAATAATAAATGAAGAGTATATAATTCAAAAATTTGTAACAGGTCCTGAATATACATGTGATGTAATTAGCAATTCTGATGAACATGTTATTTCAGTTATACCAAAAAGAAGAATTAAAATAGTAAATGGGGCAGCAATTCAAAGTATTACTGAAAAAAATGAAAAAGTTATAGAATATGTTAAAGATGTAGCTGTTAAAATTAAAAATAAACATACAATGAATATTCAAGTTATAGAAGATATAACAAATGGAAAAATATATATGGTGGAAATAAATCCACGTTTTCCTACAAGCTTACCATTAACTACTGCCGCAGATGTTAATATTCCTGAATTATTAATAGATAATTACTTTAATGAAAATAATATTAATATTGAATTTAAAAATAATTTAACAATGTATCGTCATTATACTGAATATTTTTTATAATCTTTCTTTAAATATAAAACAAATACTTTTAGAATTATATATACCACTAATATTGTTTTCATAATAATATTAATATTGAATTTAAAAATAATTTAACAATGTATCGTCATTACACTGAATATTTTTTTTATAATCTTTCTTTAAATATAAAACAAATACTTTTAGCATTATATATACCACTAATATTGTTTTCATAATAATTTAAATATTCTCTATTTGATAGTTCTGCTTGTTTTTTTGTGCTAAATTTACCATTTATATTTATATCATCAATTAAATCTTTTAAAAATTCAACAGCTGTATGTGATTGTTTTAATCCACCACCCCTATATGGACCCGATGTAGAATATGATGTATGTAAATCCTCAATCACATATATTCCATTGTTATTTAATGTTGGAAATAAATATTCAAATGAGATTTTTTGATGTTCTGTTAAATGAGATCCATCATCAATAATAATATCGAATGGTCCATTTTGCTCTATTATTTCCTTTAAAATATTATTATCTGCTTGTGATCCAATATAACATGTTATATTTGCGTTTGTTTTTTCTAAACATTTTTTTACAGTAGTATTATTTTTACATTTTGTTTGACATAAATTTTTACACATTGGTGTCCATTCATTAATATTAAAATTAAAATTATGACAATCACAAGTACACTCACAATCTTTATCTACTATGTCTAATCCAACAATTTTGATAACATTATTAAAATATTCATTCCACATTCTTATAGAATTACCTTTATGTGTACCAATTTCGAATATTCGAATTGGTTTGTCTCTAAGATGTGAGAAAAATTTATCATAATCTTTAGTATATTTATGCAAAAAACTTGATTTATCTAAATTGTATTTGATAGCAATATTATCTAAATTATCTTGAGTTTCACCTGCATCTTCATTTTTATCTAATTTATTTAAATTAGAATTATATAATATGAAAATATTATATATTTTTGATTTAGATAATACTTTAGTCGAACAATTAAATATCGATTATGAATCATTAAGAAATGAATTAAGAATGATTACAAAAAATAAAAATGAAAATTTTAAACCTTTAGTAAATACAATGTTGAAATACAATATTGATCTTGAACTATTAGATAAATATGAATTATTAAGTGTTCCATCAAGTAACCTTAAATCAGAAATATCAAACAAATACATTGAATATATTCAAAAAGGATTTAGTGTTATCATATTAACACGCAATTCATTGGTTCTTGTAAATTCATTAATTGAATTTCATAAAATACCATTTCCATCAAAAATAATACACCGAGATACCAATATAAATTATCAAAAACCAGATATAAAAGTTGTGGAATCTATTGATTTTAGTAAATATGATAAAATAACTTACTATGGTGATAGTTGGCATGATGAACAATTATGTGAAAATATTAATAAAAATATTGATATAAAAATAGAATTCATTAAAGTTTAGGAAAAATAATATATTCATATTAAAATATATATTAAATGAAAACCATCTTAATAACAGGTATAACTGGATCCCTTGGTCGTGCTATAACTAAAAAATTGGTTAGTTTAGATAATTATACTGTTATCGGTATATATAATTCTGAACAAAAATACGCTCATTTCAAACGTACGGATAAATTTAATAAAATTAAATGTTATAAAATAAATATAAGTGATAGTAAGTTTAATGAAGAGTTAGACCATATTTTTAAAATACATGAAATAGATTATGTTATACATAGTGCCGCAATGAAACATGTTGATATATGTGAGGAAAATATGAAACTAGCGATAAATACTAATGTTATTGCAAGTGAAACTTTAGTTAATAAATGTTTAGAATATAAGATTAAAAATTTAATTGCAATAAGCACTGATAAATCACTTGAACCGTGTAATGTATATGGATATAGTAAATTATTAATGCAGAATTATGTTTTAGAAAATAATTATTCTGTCTATCAAGGAGCTAATTTTTTTTGGTCAGATGGAAGTGTATTAGATATATGGAAAGAACAAATGCTATTAAACAGACCTTTAACTATAACAAACTTAGAACATGTGCGTTATTTTAATACTCTCGAACAAGTTGCAACAATTCTAATTAACAATTTAGATACGAAAGGAATCATCTTACCGGATTCTGTGTATATAATTAAATTAGGTGATTTATATAATTCATTTGTTAAACATTATAACTACAATAAAGTTATTACTACCGGTTGTAATAGTTATGAAAAAAATATTGAACAGTTAGACGATAATATTAAAATACGAATACCTATTGACGAAAATAAAATTATAGACTTAATTAAAGAATACTTGAATTATTTAGGTTAAATAGTTTGAATACTCATATAAATATATATATTATATATATATATATATATTTATATGAGTATTCAAACTGATTATTGGAGAAATAGAGATTGGGTTACTAACCGTTCTGAATCAGATAATTGTAATAATCCATTAGTAACAAAAATATCGGAAATTGGTAAGAATAAAATAATATTAGATATAGGTTGTGGAACTGGTAGATATTTACAAATGTTCGGAAAAATGTGTAAAAAACTATACGGAATTGATTTTATGGAGTATAATATAGAAAATGCAGAAAAAATAAAACCCGGAAACTGCGAAGTATTTGTAGATGATGTGACTGATTTAAAATTTAATAAAAACATAGATATAATTTACACACAAGTAGTATTACAACATGTTCATCCTACACAAATTGACAAAGCAGTAGAAAATTTAACTAATTTAAATGCGGAAGATATTGTATTATGGGAAACGAGTAGTTTAAAAAAAAACAGTACTAATCACATAGACAAATCCTTATATTCTTGGAGTCACGATTATAAATCAATTATGTTAGAATATGGTTACAGAGAATTTGAAAAAAAAGCACAATTATCACCAATTACTGATCCAGATATATGTACTTATTGTTATCATTTTAAAAAAATAAAAATAGAATTTACCAAACCATATATAGATGAACAAATAGTAAAGTCAGTATGTGACTCATTGGAAAGTGGTTGGATTACAACAGGTCCAAAAGTAATGGAATTAGAAAATATAATTAGTAATAAATTTAATGTTGAAAATGTATTATGTTTGAATTCATGGACAACGGCAGCAGAAATTATATTGAAGTGGTTTGGTGTTACAGATGGTGATGAAATTATAATACCTGTAAGTACTTATTGTGCAACATGTAATATAGGATTACATTGTGGTGCAAAAATAATAATGGTTGATATAGACGATGACCTGAATATAAATGTAGAAAAAATTAAGAATGTAATTACGAATAAAACAAAAGTAATAATTCCGGTAGATATTGGAGGAGTATCTTGTAAATACGATAAAATACTCGATATTGTTAAAAATGTAGATGTAAATAATTTATTTACTCCGATAAATGAGATTCAGAATAAATTAGGTAGAATATTAATATTAAGTGATGCTGCTCATTCAATTGGTAGTAGATATAATGATAAATTTGCGTGTAACTATGCAGATTTTACAGTATATTCATTTCACGCAGTTAAAAATATTACTACAGCGGAAGGAGGTGCTATTTGTTTTAATTTACCATCTCAATTTAATAATTCAGAAGTTTATAATTTTTTTAAAATATTTACACTTCATGGACAAAATAAAACAGCAATGGATAAATATGTTTCAACCACATCAAAGTATAATTATTGGGAATATGATATTTTAATGCCTGGATATAAATGTAATATGCCCGATGTGTTAGCATCAATAGGTGTTGAACAAATGAAGGTATTTGACAAATTAACAAACACACGTCGATATATATGTAAAGAATATATACGTAATCTACATCACTGTAAGCATATTCATTTATATACAAATATAAATAATATTTATAAATCATCATGTCATTTATTTTGTATAAAACTTATCGATTTTACAAATGAAGAACGTAATAGGTTAATGAATAAATTAGTAGATAAAAACATTAAAATGAACATTCATTTTAAACCATTACCGTTATTAACAGCTTATTCAAACCTAAATTATGATATGTCTAATTTTCCAAATGCAATGAATATTTATTCAAATATAATATCATTACCTTTACATTATAATTTAGATATAAATGATATTTCATTCATTTCAAAATGTATTATTGAAGAGATTCATAATATAAAAAACACAAATAAAATATCTCCTGATTTATTCCATAGTAATCCGTCAAATATGGTAACTATTGTTAAAAATAGTAATAATTTAAAATTATTATCACATAAAGATACAAGTACTCCTGGATTTTACTTTGACCATTCATTTAAAACAAATAATTCTCATATACTTTCAATACATACTAGTTCAGCGAATATCGGTATGAGTACGAATTCAAACAATTTATTTATATCACATAAAAAATTCTACGTTGAAAACATATATCACATCAAATATTATATATCAGATATTACAAGTAACCAAACAGTTAGATTCTATATATGTTTAGAAAATATAACAAAAAAAATAGGAGATAGTTATTATCTTTATGATGTACGTATTGAAGAAGACAAATCACACGAGAAAGACCAAATATATATCGGAAGTTTATCCGCAAAGTGGTTTATACACAACAATTTAAATGAAATAAATTGCCAAGAAATTAACATAAACAATTATAACTTGAATTATACTGATAAATTTGTAAAAAAACCGTTCCTGTTATTTGGGTTTTATCATCCTAGCAAATGGGAATTATATTATAAACATATGTTTTCTGAAACAAATAAGATTATAATTTATTTAATAGGTACAGACATGGAACATATAAAATCAATGGACAACAAAGAACGCGATGAATTAAACGCATTTTTAAATATATATAAAAAAAATATAAGGGTTTGTGTCGAAAATACAAATTGTATAAAAGATATTAAACCTTTATTAGATATTTTTAAGGATGATATTCATGAATTACCATTACCTTCTAACAAATATTTATTCAGTTCTTATAATTTTAAAGTAGATAACTTACATATTGGTTGTTATGTTCCATCGAGCAGAATGGATTATTTTAATTTCGATATTATTTACAAAGTCATTGAAAAATGTCCTCAATATATTTTTTACTTATATGACCATAATGGATTTTCTCTACCAGAAAAATACACTTTATTATCCAACATAAAAATGTTACCAAAAACGAATATAAATGAAATATATAAAATGATTAATTGTTCTATTCGAATACCACAACATGACGGAGAACCTCAAACTGGTGTTGAAATTATGTCTCAAGGAAAACCGTTTCTATATAATAGACCCATGAAGCATTGTGTATATATTGAACCAAATATAGATACATATGTCGAAAATATAATACAAAAATTAGAGGATTTGAGTAAAAATATAGTTTATAATAAAGAAACTGCTGAATATTATGAAAAACGAAATGGAATAGATAATTTTATGAAAATTCTTAATAATTTATATATTTAACAGTACTTTATAAAATATAATAAAATTTGCAAGAATATTTTATTATATAACATTAAAAATTACAACTTTTTCAACACTATTATCATTTAAATGCTGGTAGATTGAATCCATATTTTTTCAATATTTATAACATCATTTATTTGTGGATTAACAAAATGAAATAATAATTCATATACATCACTTGAATTTGGTTTCACAATAAACTGTGTAGGTCCATAAAAACAGTAAATTTTATGTTTTTTACATTCAGTCTCAAATCCGGATTGATTTATACAAGACAAATTTAAATATGTAGTTGTTTTATTATGTATATTATTACAACAACCAAATACCGTTATTGTATATTTAACATTTATATTTAACTTTACAGGTATTATTATTCCAGGCGTACTCCCTTTTTGATTGCTTGTTAATTTTACATAGTCGATATAATTATCATTACTTAAAATTTTACTTATATTTTGGTTTGGTTTAAAGTTGATGATATCTTTGGTTGTAAAACAAACGTTTTTATTTAATCCGATAGTATTATTTAAAATTGTATATGTATTAGAGAATGAGTTATGTCGTGTCATATAATACGCCGAAACATCTGATGATTGTTTCTTTTTATTAATAACAATATCTTCAATAGTTTGTTTAATACTATCAACAGTTGGAGCACATAGAGTTGCATATTTCATTGGGAAGTTAAATATAAAATGCCTTCCTATTGCTAATGTTTCAATACCAGTTAATGGTTCTCCATCGTGTAATGTAATACGAAGACTACAAAACTTATCTTCCATAAATTTAGAAAAATTTGTAACTTCATTACATGCAATTATATTAGATATATTATTTTGAATACCATTTTTAACATAACCACCTCTATTATAAAAATGAAACTCTATATTTGGTAATTGTTTTGCTACTTCGGTTATAATATTTTCATGATACCATTGATTGTTTCCGGTTATTGGCATATAAACTGCAATTTTATTATATTCTTTAATATCTTTGCAATAACCTGTTAATTCTTGATGTGAATATATAGGCAACACTTCACAATCTAGATTATGAAGTTGTTTAACTTCGTGTTTAATATATTCATTCTCTGTAGCACATATTATATTTTTTGCGTGTTTTATATAAGTTATTAACTCATCTTTTTGAGACGGTGTGAATTTATTATCATATTGGAAATATTTGCCACACATTTGAAGAATATCCGTACCTGTAAATACAATTATGATTCGTTTAAAAGAATCTAATAAATGCTTATAAAAATATTTCCATTGTTGTGGGTCATATAGTCCAAAAAGCAATAAATCAGATGAATTCATATTTTTAATATTTGAATATGATCTATTGGTGATATCAACTGATGAAATATAATGACTATTCATATACAATGAAATTGGTTCTGATATTAATGGACAACCTTTTGATGTAATATACAAATCTTTTTTTTTTAGTTTTTGTTTCATTCTATAAATTAAGAAGCGTTTAATAGTAATTTTTTGATTGATTACAGGGTTTGAAATAGTTAAATATATAATTAAATTTTGTAACTTTTTACAGTTAAAATAATAATATGAAATGTTATTAATATTTATAAAAGAATAATAATTTATATTTTGTGTATTAAATCCTATATTAAACTTTACAGATGGTTCAATAACTAACAAGTAATCACCATTTAAAACCGTTGATTTTAAAAATTCAACTGCTAGTCCTGGCGTAGAATAATTTTGTTTTACTGTTAGTGAAAAATAATTGTCAAAAAAATTCAAATCACATTTTTGATTTGGTTTCAAATTATATTCTTTATTTAATTCTTTTATATATTCCCATTTTTGAATATACCTATTATAAATAGGTAAAGGATCTGTAAAATTATCGTCTGCGATATCTAATAAACTAGAAATATATTTCATATCAGTATAATTTTGATAATATTGTTCAGATTTTAAATGTAAAAAAACCACTAATTCTTTATTATGAATATAATTATATATTTCATTTTTTAGTTCTTCATCACTCATATTATCATCTAATATTATCATATTACCACCATTTAAATTGTATAACTGTTCATTTGTATCACCCATCGGAACGCTCCCTGAAAGTGCAATTTCATTATATTTTCTTACAGTACCTTTAAAATTACTTACACACACAATTGAAACCCATGACTTTGATATATGTTTTGCTAATCCATTATCGCAAGTATCCGGATCATATGTATACTTTCTTGGAAGTATTTTTATATTTAATCCATATTTCAAACAAATATCTTTTATTCTACATCGAAAAGGATAAACATCTGGATTAGCAGTTCCATAAAATAATATATCTACGTCTTTTGTTATATTTCGATTAAATTGAAAGATATTAAATGAGGATGTATCCAAAAAGTGGAAAATAGTTTTAAGACTATCTATACTATCTCCGAAATAATTTCTCAAAAATTTGACTTCTGGATCATTATTTATAGCTACAATTGTTTTAACATTATTTTCTATAATAGTTTGTTTTAAAAGTTGCTTTTCTGGTGTATCATATAAGCAAGGAACGAATGGAGGTATAGGTGTTTCAGTATTAAATCCAAAACTCCATTCATGCGTATCATGCATAAGCATAATTTTTTTATATTTACGAATAGAAAATAATAATTCTTTTAATTCGTTTGGTGTTAATCTTACGGTCGCTTGATCTAGACAAGACCCATCTAAAATATATTTTTTATATTTGTGAATAGATTTATTGTTTTTTATATCTCTTATATCACATATATCAACACGATGTTTCAATAATTGTACAATCGGTGTTTGTAATCTGCACATTTGATGTGTGTTCAAAGTTTCTTTGTCCAAATCAGTAATATAAACAATATCTTTTTCAAAGGTATTAGTTAAGCATTTATATAGATTGTTTAAATTGTTAACATATAACGTTAATGCCAAATAATTTGGTTTAAATATTTTTTCGATTATATGATCGTCATTATTTATAATACTTAGACTTGACGTCATTTGTTGCATATTGTTACTTTTTAGTAAAATTATTGTATGATCTATATCATCTAAAATTTTTCGTTTGAAATTATTGTTTGCCATAATAATATTAACACCTGAATCAATTGACGACCTCTTATCTAATGGAAATAAAAACCAGTTAATTCGGTCTAATGCATCTGATTTAAACATTCTACCTGATCCACATGATGTTGTTTGGTCTTTAAGCGTAATTTTATAAAGACAGTTATGTTCTATCATAATCATTAGACGAGTTTCAACCGTGTCACAATTATTATTATTAAAAATATTTATGCAAAAATTTATATAATTTAAAGTGGAAATATCATCAGAACCTACTGTGAAAACATATTTACTATGATATGTTTTTGCATACAATAATAATGCTTGATACTTATTACTTAATGGTTGATTATCAGTATATACATAATCTATATTTAGATCTACCGCAAATTTTAAATCATCTTGTGTGCTAACTCCTAATATAATATCAGTGTCTATCGTTTGTTTTTGTAATAGTCGAATAACAGTTCGTGTAATTTCGTGTCTGCCGTACATTGGTATTAAAGAAACTGGTTTATTCACTTTATTACAATTATTTGTAAATAACCGTTTAATTCTTGATGTAACTAAAACATTGTTATTAAGTGATTTTACAAAATCTTTTTGTTTATAAAAAATATGCGATATATCTCTGTAAGGAATACAATTTGGTAACGCATAATTTGCTATAGCACAAATTCCATTTTTTCCTAATTTTTCCAAAAATAAAATCGAATGTTTATCTATTTTATCAATAATATATAATTTTTTAATATCAACACTAGTATCCAATATATTAATTTCATTCATAAAGTGACAAGGATTATTAAAAAACCCTTTTTTATTTGATGTATATGTATATATATGTACTACATCGTCTGCAATGGAGATTATTTCTGATTTATTCCCTCCAGTATTATCTATATTTAATTTTGATTTCATCTTTTCTAATGTGGATTTTTTTTTCTTTTTAAACATATAATATTATAATTTAATATAATATCTTAATTATTACAAATATTACATAATTTTATATATCCATTATCAAAACTATAATTATTTTTCATATATTCATTTAATAAACCAGTATTATTTTCTTCATTTATATATTTATTTTCTAAAGCATCTAATATAATTTTTTCTATTTCATTTTCATTTGCATTAAAATCAATATTTACTATTTTTCCATTTAATTGATCAATATATTTTGATGGTATATTTCCAATAGTAGTTGTTCCACATAAAGGTATTTCAATATATTTTTTTACTAAACCATCATATATACTTGACGTTGATATAGAAAACCGACTTTTATTTATTAATAAAGATAACTCCTCATCCATTGGTAATATATTATGTCTTTTATCATATGATTTATGTTCAATAATTTTAATATTATACTTAATATTTGATTTTAATTTTTTTAATATTTTATATATTTTATTTCTCAAAGGATAAACAGGTAAAAAATGTGCGCCATAATATAATATATCATATTCTTTTTCAATATTATCTAATTTTTTAAATATATTGGTATCAATAAAATGACCAAATAAACAATAATTTATATTATTATTATTAAAAAAACTAATAATACTATCATTATATGTAGGTATTAAAACATTTGAAAATTTATATTTGTGATACATACTTTTAATCTTATTTGTATATAAACAATCTTCAAATATCATGTATTTTGTAATATTTATTTTATCTAAATTTCGTATATTTACATTTAACCAAACACTATGATGACTTAAAAAATAATACAATATAATATCTGGTTTCCAGTTATTTTTTATAATCCATTCATGTATATCTACATTTGAATCTTCAATAACTTTAATATTATTTTTAGTATTTAAAAAATTCAAGAAATTTAATCTATTAGAGCTATTCTGAGTTTTAAATAATTCTAATTTTGCAATAATTAATATATTATTATTGTTATTAATTTTTGGTGTATTAATATTACTTATATCTATATTTGGTTGATTTGCTATTAATTTTTGTAAGGGTTTTACTTTTCTATTATTTTTTAACATATTTATATTGTATTATAAATATATTAAATTATTTATTTCTTATTATACTTAATAATTTATAAGCGGTTACTGCAAATAATGGAATAGTACCCATATTTATACTCCAAGATGAAGATGGGTCACCAAGTAATGTTATATTTTGACCAAATAATTCATGAGTAGTTGTATCTGCATCAATTAATCTTAATAGATCATGTAATATCAGAGTCATCCATAAAGACATATTTTTCTTAACTAAATGATTAATATATTTTGAACCAGATAGTTTTTGTACAAAATTTTCGTAACATGTTTCTTTATCTAATTTATATTGAGCTCCAGGATCATTGCCATCATCATCTTTGCCTTTAGTAAATTGATCATTACCTCTGCTTACATTTTCTGCAATTATAGGATCCATTCCAGGAACAGATGGTGGGTATTGACATTGTGTAGTCTTACTATTATATTTTGCATCACTTTCTATAGGATTTGGTTTGCTAGCACTTTTTACTGCATAATTGCCTTTAAAATATGCACCAGCATTAGGATTTTTAACAAAGACAGTTGTGTTATCGTAAAATGGATAAACAAATAAAGTACCTAAAATTACTGCTGGAATAATAAATGCCATTATATGACCAATAAATCCAGGTAATACAAACATCAAATATATTCCAAGAATCCACAATAATAATGATATAATAGAATATATTACCCACATAACGGGTCCTTGTTCTAATGACGCGGACCACCAAGTAAGCATAGAGATAAAGTTCCAATTCCAAAAAGCAAATATAATACTAGAAAACCCTCCTATAAATAATCCAGCAGTAAATGTTAATCCATATATTAATTTACCTAATAAAGCAAATAATAGTGTAATAATTAATTGTTTTCTAAGAATATGTCGCTGTTTAGTATCACTATTTGCATAATTATCAGGTTTGTCTTCATTTCTTTCAAATTCATTCTTTTTGGGATCTTTCCAATACTTAAATTCATTACTATCAAAACTTAAAAATTGTAATATTTTGTTCATTAAATTACGTGTAAATGCCATTGTTCCAACAATTATGAAAAATATATATTTATATATATTATATCCTAATTTTTGTCTATATGCTAGTTGATTTTCACTTAAACCTTCTGGATTATTATCAACAACAAGTGACATAAAAAAATTTATTAGACGTTTCGTAATTTTTTTTGTTACATCAAAATGGGTATTACCTTCATCATCGTAAGCTTGATTGTTTAAATTACTTGGATTACAGAAGGTAGAATTACTATATAACCAGTCATGCAAACTATCACTTTTACTATTATGTGTATAATCTGCAACTTTTTTTCCATATTTGTCTAATTTTTTAGGACAATTTTTACTCCATAAACCAGTAATTTCATTACTCATAGCTACACTATCCATACTAGATATATCAATTGCGTGTTTTTGTTCTTCTAATTTGTCATTTGTAAGATTTTTATCTGAATAATCTTTTTGATTAGGTACAGTTTTTTTTCGCATATCAATAGTGTTTTTATTATTGGGTAAATAAGGAGGTCCATACATATATGATCCAGATAATACACTGTATTCGGTATTTTTACCTGTACGAATATCTTCATCAGTTTCTTTAAATTTTCTAGTTTCTTCTTTTGAAATGTGTAACATATAAATAAAAGAACTAGATCCATAAGCTGCTAATATAACATAAACAGTTGCCCAGATCATATCGCTCACAAAGTTACCAGATGGTTTTTTTTTATCTTCTATAGGGCTATCATTATCATCGTCACTTGACATAATACTTATATATATGAATATACTTTTTTTATGATTATAAATTAATTATTAATTTATAATTATAAAAATTCTAACTATATGTATATGAAATTAAACCGTACAACATATTTTATTATTCTAGTTGTTTTAGCCATATTTTATTTTTCATGTTTAAAAGGTAAAGAAGTATATGAAAACTTTACAAATAATAATAAGAAATCAGAAAATTCATGTTTAAATTGTAAATCAGAATGTAGTCCTAACTATAGTGATTTATGTTTAAAAACTGTACAGTCATGTATTGATTGTAGAAATAGTAAAACAGATGTACTTCCTAAATCATGGATTAATATTGATCGTAATAAAAAAAACAAAGACGATATTTATGAATTATCTAAAAGAATGAATCCAGAAATATTAGTAGTAAATCAAATGATAAATACTGATATGATGCCTAATAGTGGAATTCAGCCTCCTATGACAAATATAGAATTGAGTGCTCATCCTAATTTTGACAAGTTAGATTATATTCCAAGAAACTTAGTAACAGGAATGTTTACAGAGACTGATCCTGTTCCTTCAAATAGTACTTTACAACGTAAAGATGAAATAGAACCTAAATATAAAACACTTTAATTGGAATATACTAAACCACAATTGCCTCCTAAAAAGTAGAGTATATTATATCGTTCTTCAATTACTGTTAAATCATAATTATATTCAAAAATATTCCACGTAGGTTTATTTACACCAATAATATCACCATTATCGTCACAAATAGTTAATGTTTGTGCTTGTTCATCTAATGGTGGTAAAATAGTTGTAAATTCCAATTCTATTTTTTGAAATTTAGACATATCTACAGCACCGCTTGGTTGAGTATCAAATATATTTGTATTTAAGCAAAAATTATAACAATATAATCCTTGTTCATGACCACCATTTGAATGGGAATATTTTTCAATATATTGATATATTTCAAATGAATATTTATCTTCTCTATAATTTCCATCAAATAATATACCAAAATCCTTTAAGATGTCTATTTCATATACTGGATTATATGGTCCGGTAATCATCCATGGTGTTGCTTCTAATCCAGGATTAACACCTGCGCCAAAACCATCTGGTTGAGATTTTTCTAAATTTGTTTTATTTAATCCATAATCTTGATATTTATATATACCATCAATCGGTGCATTATATAATACACTAGGAGGTTGTTTATAATATGGCCAATTGGTATAATTAGACCATTCATTTCGTGATTTTATATCACTTCTTTGAAAAAAATAACTCCAACTTGTAACTAAATGCGTACTATTTATTTGAACTTTTTTACTTCCTGTAACATTTTCAAATTTATATTCATATATTTGTTTAAATAAATAACGATGTTCATTTGATGCAAATAATCTGGATTCTTCATCAGATATAAATCCATATGTTCCAATTAAATGAATATCAGCATTCCATATATTTCGTAAATCGCCATAATCTTCTTGTGCAATACGTTCAGATGGTGGAGGATGTAAAAAGCGATACATTGCCATATGTTCATCGTTAAAATTAGGTCTTACATATGGATAATTATTTTCTTTGTCCTTAATATCTCTTATTCTAAATAAATCATTTATAGGTCTTAATGTAATATCAATAAATAAACTATTATATTGTAAAGCAATAAGAGGAAAAGCAAATTTATTAGATAACATAAACCATGGATTTAACGGAATATATAATTTATGTTCCTTTATAGATGGAATCGCTCCTACAGATTCTCCTAAAAAATATGCATTAGGATATGTATTAATTCTACTTGCTGCTGTACCTGGATTATTTAAAGAATTTATATTACCTGTCATATGATTATATAATTCCTTTTTTTCTGCAGAATAATCTCTTGATATAATTGAGTGTAAATAGTTACCTGAGAATTGTTGAATTATTTGACCTCCTACACGTAATGTAACATTTTGAATAATCATGTTACCAATATCTTCTATCCATTTAAATTCATAGGGTCGCCATTCATCGCCTACAGTTTCTGGAGGATAAATAGGGCTCCATATATGAGGTAGAGACACAACAAGATATGTGTCCATTAATAATTCAGAGTATCTAGGTACTTTAAATGTGAATTTACTTTCTTCACATAATCTTAATGTTCTTAAACCTTCATAATCAATACGGAATTTTTGCAAACCAAAATTTGTGTATTTAGCATATTTGGTCTTAAAAAAAGTTTTAGTAGGATTTCCGTTTAATATAGGATTATTACCAGCGCTAGCTATTAAATTTAATAAACCACCACCCATATAATATGTATTTAAAAGTTTTTAAATTAAAAAATATTAATAATATTATTTAATTTAATTTATTTTTTAATTAATTAACATATATCTGTGTTAATATTTTCGTTAGAATAATCCTTACTTCTTACTCTAGGTACGGCTGGAACATTATTACTGATATTATCTATAATATCGGGTATTTCCAATGACAATTTTAAATTATTTTTTTTATAGTTCAATGCATGAAGCAACATAGCTTCGGGTAGATTATTAACATATGAAATAACATGTGTTTTTTGAAGTGTATATTTATTTGGTCTCAAATCTTGTAAATAGTATTGGTGTAAATTGTAAATATGTGGTTTGAATTCTTTAGGTACGGTATCCATTTGTTTTTTTTTAGTAATATGTGTATCAACATAATATTGATATAGATCAACAGTAAAATCCTTTGTCTTATTCCAGTATTCATCAAAATTTTCTTTATGTTCTGGGAAATATTGCAAATACTTATTAATATTCTTATTCTTCTTTAGTTCTAGATATCTATAATCTAGTTTTGGCTGATTACCTCGTAGTTTTCTAACATATTCATATTTTTGATTTCTTAGTTTGGTTCGAATATCTCTTCTAGTATCGTAAATCACAATACCCATATAATTATAATGTAACATTGTTACAAATGATTCAATTAGCATATAATTAATATTATTATTTACATCGATACATTTATTAATATCCATATTGATTGAATTCATATAATCATCTGGATATTTAATAAGTGTATTAATAATTGTATGTTTAATAGTAGATAAATCATTTAATACTTCAACGTTAAATGTTTCATCTTCGTTATTTGTAATCTTATAAACTTTAACAAGATACAATTCAGGAATATCACATTTAGTAACAATTCTATTATCTGGATGATTCATTACAAAGATATAGCATAGATCCTTATTTAGTTTATTAATATCCAAGAAAGACATATTACACGATTCATCAAACATATTTCTAAAAGTTTTCTTAGACTTATTTTGAAAGAATGATGTGTTTGCGCCGATATTACCTCGTGTGCTGGTTTCCCATTCTTCTGTATCACTATTATAATATAGCATAATCATTGTACCTTCAACAAATAGTTCTAGTTTTATGTTTTCACTATTATTATTATATGTAGTTTTAAATAATTCATATGAAATACTTTTAGGAGGACAGTATCCCAATAACTTATTCTTATAAAATATAAGAGATCTATAATCAAGTAGATCATCTGTAAGTGTGTCTTTCTTATAACCGAATAGTGTATAATCACTGTATTGTTTTTTATTAAGATTATGAATTTTATTTAATTGATTAAAAGAGTTGTATTCAAGATTTTTAGATGAAAACTGCATATTATTGATTTCTATGGTATCGGACATAGTATTAATACCATTATTACTTAGATTTATTTAATTCAATTTTTTAATATATTTATTTATTTTTAATTAATCGTTTATGGCAATAATATCTAGTATATGTATAGAGTAATGTCTATAAATATTGAAAAGACGCAACTGTTACTTGGAGATATTATAAAAATATATTCACCTACAAATACTGATTTGCATGAACAAATATATTTAATAGAATATAGAGATGATCAAAAATTAAAATTACTAGGCGAAGGTGGAAAAGATATTTTGACTTTAGATGAAAGAGGATTTATTAACGATCAGAGTATTGTTAATATTGATATTTTATATAGAAACGACAAAATAGGTTATGTAAAGCAGAATAATTTAGAATTAGATAATTGGATAAATATATATATTGGGGGTGATTTACCTCGAATAATTGTTGGTTTAATAGTTGATATTGAAGAAGACATGATAAAAATAAAATCATATCCTGATGACGATTATTTATATATTGATTTTGGATATCAAGGTATTCCAGAAGAATATAATATAGAAAAAATAGAATTACGTGATCCTCCTGGTACAACAAAAGATAGTAACGAAAAAGTTGAAACAGAATTAAGTGAAGAAAATGATGAATTAGAAGAAGATGATGAATTAAAAGAAATGAAAATACGAGCTACAAAAGACGGGATAGAACTTGAAGAAGGGGAATTATATGAACCAGAAGAATCATTAGATCGTTCAATAAATGAGGATAGATTAGATGATGAGCTAAAAGAAGTAGAAATATTTACTATTGGCGAAAAATTAGGAAAAATTACTCAATATGAAAGATTAAGTGAAGACAAAAAGAAATATGGATTAGATATTCAAATAAATGATTTAGTTGAAAATATGATTAATAAAATACCATTTCATAAACGAAATGATTATCAAGTAGAGAAGTTTAATGTAATGATTGAGAGATTTATAAATTTAAGAAATGATTTTTCCAGAATGGATGAAAATAGTAATCCAATTGGTGTAAAAAAATTATTAACAGATAAACCAATAGTTAATAAACTTATAAATAAAAGTATAAATTATTCCTGGATTTTACCTGTTACAAAAATGACTAAAAAAATATACGATATAGAACAAGATGAAGTAGAAGCAGACGATATATTACAATTAACACTATCAGATACACGTAGTGATGAATATGAAATATATCAAAATTATAATTCCTCCTCTACTGATAATAAATACAAACATTTCACAAGAAAAATGGATAGTTATACTATTCCATTTAAATCGCCATTAGATACTGAAAATTTATATATTAAAAATGCGTCGAAGAGATTAGATACAATTGTAAATAATTTTGGTGATTTTGAAACAACTATTTATAGTCACGACGATAGTTATAAAGATATAGGATTAAATTCAAAAAAATATTTTAATCAAGTATATATTGATGGATTGAAATATGCAGATATTAATATTAATAAAATAAATGAATATAACAGTAAAATATTGAAATTAACAGATAATGATGAATTATATATTTCTTCTTTTATAGAATTACCTCTTATTTTGGGAGAATTAAATAGACCAAAATTTAAATCTACAAATATTTATGATAAAAGTAAAAATACTATATTGGATAATTCAATATTCTCTTATTTAAATAATACAAAAATATTTAATGAAGATTTATCAGATACTTTTGAATTTAATGGTAAGAATCCAGTTAATTATGTTTGGAATAAAACAAATGAAAAAACTGATAATTTTAAAAAATATTTGGAAACGATTATACCATCTACATACGATTTACATAGTAAAATAATAACAAATAGTAATAAATATTCAATAAAGTCTATGATTGATGATTTAATTCCATATGGTATAGAATATGATGATATGAATTATGAAAATTATAAATTATTTAAAGAAACATTAAAAAATAAAATAGATTTATATTTTGATAATTTTAAAGGTCGTAGAAAAAGTTATAATTATTATAATAAATTAAACATACATACTGAATTAAAAAATAAATCAGTATTATTATTAACACCTAATATTGAAGTACAAACAATGGAGGAGTTATTAACAAAATATTTAATAAATAAAGAAAAGACAAATTATAGTAATTTTGAATTAATGAATAAAATGATAAATATAGATAATGGTAAATATTTACAATTTGTACTAAAAAAGCAAATTTCATCATTAAAAAATCCAGATTATAAAGATTTTATGGATAAATATGAAAACCCAAAGATTGATGTAGATGATGAAAAGGAACTATGTAATGCGGTTGTTGTATCTAAAAAATATTATTCAATTAAAGAATTAGAAGATGACAATAATAAAAAAATCTATTATGATAAAAAATTAGATGATACACAATATGATATAATTAAAGCATATGATCGCGAAAAAAAGACAATGAAAGAAGGTGAATTTTATGATTTTTTTGTTAAAAAATTACAAGATGTGAATGGTTTATCAGAGAGTTCGTCAAAAGATATTGCATTAAATATGATAGAGGGTAAAAAACGTGTTAGAGAAAACGATTATGCTATTTTATATAAATATGATGATGAAAATGAAAAAAGTGATAATTTAGAATATTATAAACGTATTAAAAATGAAAAAAATGAATTATGGCAATTAGATGAAAAAGTTACTCGAGAGAAAGGACAAAAATTAGGATCATTTATCGAAAATACATGTGATAATGATTTATATTGTTATCCGGAATCTAGTGCTATGGATATATCTTGTATATCTAAAGATAATAAGTCTGATGTAATAGATGAAAAATTATTAAAAGAAATGGAAGTTGAATACTACAAAAAAATATATAAAACCATAGATGATGACTCAGTATTTGAAGAAAAGTATATTGATTTTTTAGGAAAGTTAAATTTATTTAAAGAAAAGATTTCAGAAAAATATAATAATTTTTATGTAAAAATATCGAAGGATGTAGAAGAAGTACCTGAAGTAAAATCACCATATAAAAAGAAGTTAGATCAAATATTTAATATTGAAAATCTTGTAGAGAGATATAAATTATTATTATTATTTCAACAAAAATATACACGAAATGCAATAGAAAATGAAGATAAATATTATTATTATTGTAAAGAGAGTGGTATAAGTTTATTACCAACATTTTATATTATATTAGCGAATGCATATGTAAATAAAAGTAATTATAGAAAAATATTAGAAGAGTTATGTGATTTACAGGGTGTGGAAGAAGATGGTGTAATTCGTGATAAATACACAGGTTACCCAATAAAAGAGCAAGATTTTAACGAAGACGAAGGATATGATGAATTAGGTTTTAAAGTAGTTACCAAAGAAGTAATAATAGATGACAATGAAGATATGGATGTTGAAACATTAAATCAAGAAATAGAATATATATTATCAGATATAATAAAAGCAGATGATTATGATGAAGACGAACCAATAGATGAAAGTGTTAAAAGTGAAACTGAAGAAATTAAATTTGTTAAAGAGACTATAGAGAGATTAGAAAAAATATTAAAAATAAATATAGGTTCATTGAGACAATTTATTTTATTAAAAACAATTACATTCAATGATAAATATAAAAAGACAGGTAAAGAAAAAACAGATAATAAGTCTAATTTTACCATATTTGTAATTACTCTCTCGTTATTTTTGGTTTCTCTCCAACTCTTATATCCAAACATAAATTTAAAACGAACTATACCTAATTGTACAGTTTCTATAATAGGATATCCTATATTTAAAAATGATGATAACTCAAGTGTAGAATTTATTGCATGTTTGGTAAAACAAAATGAAAAGACAATGACATATAATACAAAAAAATTAAAAATATCAGATTTGAGAGATAATATCAGAAAAATACTAGAAAAAATAGTGGTACCTGAATTGAAAGATATTATTCATCGTAAGAGATTAAGTCTTAAAAAACTGAATACACAAAAAGAAATAATAGCTGAGTCATCAGATTATATATTATTTCACCCCCCATTAATGAGCTATACAATGAAATCGCAAACAAATGTAACGGATAGTGTAATAGATAATATAAATGATAATAGTGTATCAATAACAGATACATTAAATATAATTAAATCAAAAAATATGTCTCTCGCGTATGATGTTATATATAATATAAATTCTATAGTTAAAAAGGAAGATCCACTATTAAAAAATGTATATAATGAACCTTATTTAGAAAATGCTTGTTGTGTAGATGGAGAGAGAGAGAATGCATTTTATTATTTTAAGAATAAAAATAAACATATAGACAATGTTCATACATATATTAAAAGTAATAATAATGTAGTTTTAAAGGTTGAAAAATATATTAAACCACATCAATTATACATTGATATATATACGCGTTTTGATTATCCAATAATTTCGGATACATTAGAAAAGGAAACAATTGATAATATATTAAGAAAAGTAAGTAAAATAGAAAACATAGATGAAATAGTAAATATTCATAAGAATAAATTAATAAAATATACATTAACAGACAATATATATAATTCAATTGAATTATTAAGAAACGAATTGTCTGATATTAAATCAGTATATGGTACAGTAATAGCTAATGATTTTTCACTTATAAAATTCAAACAAGATTTCTATAATTTGATTGATGTATATAGTATATCACTATCAAAAAAAGACGATACAAAAATGATTAAGAGCGAAATATTAAAGTTGAGAGAATATTTAAGTGATTATTTAGATAAATACAATGATGAAGTTGTTAAAAATTTAAAGATAAAAAAATCATCGGATGATAAAAATAAGTTATATAAATTATTTAATGTATCATTAAAATTTGACAAATCAAGATATAATATGTATCAATATATGAAATATATGATAAATATAATAGAAGAAATTGGAATTACCTTTCCATTAATGATAATAAATAATGTATCATTTAAAGATAAAAAGATTCCAGTCCATTGGAATTTAAATAGATTACATATTGGAGAATTGAAGAAAAATATTGAATCATATTATTCATTTATTTCACCTTTTATAGATAATGATGAAATTAAACAAATATTAAATGAAATAAAATTAGAAGTTGGTGAAATAGTGAGATTTTTAAAGAAGATCCCATATTACAATACAAAAGATAGTAATAAAGTTGAGACTATTTTTAATACCAAATTAGTAGAAGATATATTTTATTTTATGTTTGTATATGTAATTCATTTATATCTAAAGAAAAATAATAATACTATAATTAAGAAATTATTAGTAGCATATTTAGAAACAATTTATAGTTCATATAAAAATACATATGTAAATAAAGATGATATTATGAAGAAAGTATTAAGAGATAAAGAAAAAGAAAAAGATAAAATTACAAGAAGATTTAAGAAAGAATTATCAGAGGAAGAAAAAGAAATTTCTTTATTGTTTAAAGGTCATAAATTAGGTGAATGGGGTGTAGGTTTGCAAAAAGAATTTGTAAGATATGATAAAAATATGGATGAACAACGAAGAGCGAATAAAGATCAAGAACAAGATTTGGAAAATAATTATATAGGAAATATAACAGAAGATTATGATCAAGAAATAATAGGATATTAATTTAATTATTTTTGAAAAAATAAAAACAATATATATTAATGTTAGATAGATTTATTCGAAGCAATATAAATAATATATCTATATTCATATTTTTAGTATTATATATAACAATAGTTGCAGCAAAACCAGCTTTTTTATTTAACTTAGATGGCAGTATTAAGCAATTTGGATATGGATATCACGATAAGACAGTAATACCTTTTTGGTTATTATCATATTTACTAGGTGTATTTTCATATTTGGGTGTATTATATTATGTAACATATCCAAGAATAATATATTAAATATAGTTTTTATAATATATTTAATATAACAATGAATTTTTTACAGAATGATTTTTATATTGAAAATATATTTCAAATAAGAGATAATATTTTTAGTATATCAAAATTTAATGAAAAAAAAGTAAGAATTTGCACTATATGTGAAGTTATATTAATACCATCTAAAACTGATATATTGGAAAGTAATTTGAAAGATGTATTATGGTATTCAGAAAATGATTTTAAAAATATGAAAAGTAATTATTTAACAGAATTAACCCTAATAGGAAGAATGAATAATGTAAGTGTTAAAGAATCATTAAGAATATGGAAGGATTGTATGCAAAATAATTATTATTCATCTGTATATGTTTTACCTGAATCTTCCTCTGTATTTTGATTTACTGTATCATTATATTCATCATTTAATTGTTCTTCACTAACAGGAGGTTCAATATCAGTTACAATTCTTTGTACATAAGAACTAATGTATGCACCTGCTAATATATACCATATATATTCTGCTACATTTTCTTTAATATTTACATATTGTTGCAATGTACTTCGTGCTTCTTCTCGTGGTTTATCATAATTTGCTTTATAAACTACTTCTGTTTTTAATATTTTACCTTCATCCATTGTTTTCCAGAAATTATCAAAATTATCACTAGAAACCTCTTGTAATATTAAAGAAGGATCTTGTATAATAGGTTTAACAGTTCTAATTGCTCTATTAAAATTATCATCATCAGTGTCCGGTTCAAGACTATTTCCGCTTTCATCATATGTAATTATTAATTTATTTGCAAGTGTTTTAATTCCTAAAACTTTTACTATTAAAAATCCAATTGTATTAGCAAAAGGTAATTTCCATCCAGGAAATACTTTTAATAGTGCAATTAATGAACCAAACATAACCATCCATGGGAAAAGAGTATATAGTATAATTTGAGGTATTTTAGAAGATATATCAACATCATCTACACCTGTAGTTGTTTGTGCATATTCTTTATATCCCATAATACTAGCAAAAATTTGAAACATAAAAAGTAAAATAATATAAGTAGCAAATATAAATAATTGAACGGTAGCTTTTGGAAATTTTACAATTTTATTACCGTTTTCATCAAGTTCAACTTCGCCTTTATCATTTGTTTTATATACATCACTGTCAAATATAGATTTAAATATAATATAAATTAATGACCAAACTGCTAAAAGAGCAATAGATAATATTCCTATTTCCATATATTATTTTAGTATAATTATTTTTTTGTTTATACTAACATAATATATGTTCAATACTGGAAAACCAATTTTAGTAGAAAATGGTACGCAATATTTTTTGAAATCATTATTAAAACAATGTCATGGTGTTAAGATGGAATATTATAATAATATGTATAATATTGGATTATTATTACTATTTTTTTTTGTCTTATTTACATTTTTAATATATCGATATAAAGGGAGACCAACAGATGAGGAATTAGCAGAAAAAGAACGTGAAAGACAATTATATATATTATCTAAAATTAAGAATTATCAAAGTGCCAGACAACGCATAAGCAATGACAATATAACGGGATTGCCTGAATGGGAAAACGAACAAGAATATATATTTAGAAAAGTTATAAATTCTTAATATTTTTTAAATTACATTAATATATATGTTAAAATTAATATCGATTCCGGTTGTATTAATTAGTTTCGCGATTGGAATGTTTTTTGTATATATAACAGGTGTTGAACCTAAAGTTATTCATATATATCCATCGCCAGAAAATATAAATAAGTATATTTTACAAGATAAAGCTGAAAATTGTTTTGTATATGAAAAACAAGAAGTACCCTGTCCAGAGGATGATGAAGATTTAAATCAAATTCCATTACAGGAGTAAAAACAATTATATTTAGTTATAATATATGAAGGTTAAACAGATTATTAATTCTAAAGAAGGTAAATATATTATATCCATTATTTTAGGGTTAGGATTAGCAACAATGTTTAGAGAAGTATGTAAAGATAAAACATGTACTATATTTAAAGCTGTAGGAGAAAGTGAAATAAAAGATAAAACCTATAAAGTAGATAATAAATGTTATAAATATTCATTAAAATCTACATCATGTAATAAAAATAAACAAATAGTATCTATTGCGTAAATAAACTTTAAGAGCTTTCTTTTTACATATATAATGGATACGACTAGTATTAGCGAATTACCTAGTGTTAATCAAACATCAAATAATATAACATTAACACAAAACGAAGTACAACAACAAATGCCGCAACAAATGCCACAACAAATGCCGCAACAAATGCCACAACAAGATATGCAATCATATCAGCCGATTCCTTTAGAATCAACACCAACACAACAAAATGATAGTGCAGCAAATATTAATAGTGTTTTAGAAAGAGCACGCGAAACAGGATCATTATCATTACCATCTAGAGATATTCCAATGGATACTAGTAGAATTACACAAGATAATCAAGCTCTTCCCGATTATATACCAACTAAAAAGGCAGATTATATTGATGAATTAGTAGATATAGAAGAATTACAAGATAGAAGACGCAGAGAAAGAAATAAAGATGATAGTTTAGAGGAAGTATATAGAGAATTACAAGTACCAATATTTATAGGTATTTTATTCTTTTTATTTAACTTACCGATTACGAATAAATATTTTCATCAATATTTTACTTTTGGACACAATGAAAGTGGATCATTGAACTTACAAGGTTATTTAGTAAAAAGTTTCTTATTTGCATGTATATATTATATATTAAATGTATTTATGGTGAAATTAAGTAATATATAAATTATTATTAAAATTAATTTAAAGATAAATTAATCAACTATAGTAGGACAATGATCCTTATTCTTAATATATAGCGCATAAGCGAGTATATTATGCAATGTTCGCTCCTATAGCTCAGTGGTAGAGCGTTTGCCTTGTAAGCAAAAGGTCTCGAGTTCAAGTCTCGATGGGAGCTATTTAATTATACTTTGAATAATTATTTAAAGTATAATTATCAATATATTTTAAATGGATAGAAACACTTTTGTTGATTTACTTAAAGAAAATCAAGGATTAATTATAATTAAGTTTGGTGCTGAATGGTGTAAGCCATGTAAAACAATAGAAGGTTATGTTGAAAAATGGTTTAATGAAATGCCGAATGATGTAACATGTATTAAAATAGATATTGATGAACATTTAGATCTATATGCATTTTTAAAATCAAAAAAAATGGTAGTAGGAGTACCAACAATATTATGTTACGAAAAGGGTAATATTAGCTATATACCGGTCGATAGTGTATCGGGAACAGATAATAATGAATTAGATGCATTTTTTAAAAGATGTTTAACTATTTTGTCTGAATTATAATATTATAATCTGAAATTATGTTAAATGGATATTGATTTTAATATAAATAATTATAATTTAGATGATATACTAAATTTATTTCAAGTAAAACATGATTTTAATGAAAAAGATTTAAAAAAATCAAAAAAGAAAGTATTGATGTTACATCCAGATAAGAGTAATTTAAAAAAAGAATATTTTTTATTTTTTTCAAAGGCCTATAAAATATTATATCAAATGTATGAATTTAAACAAAAAACAAGAAAATCACAAAGTGATGAATATAGTGATCATGTAGATGAAAGCAAACCTTTACCAAATATGAATAGTATGTTTAAGAATGCAAGTGAATTTTCTGGATGGTTTAATAAAACTTTTGAAGAATTAAGAGTGCAGGATGATAATCAAGATAATGGATACAATGATTGGTTGAAAAATTCAGAAGTTGAAGAAAATACAAGTATTAAATCTAGATCTCATATGCACGATGAAATAGAAAACAGGAAGAAAAAAATGAAGGAAATAATACCATATAGAGGTGTTGAAGATATAACATTAAATTTATCATCAGGAGGGTCAGTGTTGGATAGAACAAAACAAACATATTATGGAAATAGTGATATATTTAGTAAGCTTCCATATGAAGATTTGAAAACTGCACATACCGAAACATTAATACCGGTTAATAATGATGATTATAATAAGAGACCTAAATATGCTAATGTACAAGAATATAATAACCAGAGAGAACAAAATATTCAATTATTATCGCAAGATAAATCCGATCAAATTTTAGCACAAAGAAGAAGAACTGAAGAAGAAAATGCAAATAGAATTGCATTTCAATTACTAGAAAAACAAGAAAAAGTAGAAAAAAATAATGATATTTTTATGAGTAGATTACAAAGAATATCGTATAAATAAATTAGTATTAAGATTTAGTTTAATAATATTTAAGAATAATGTTAATGCTATTAAAAAAATTATATCCTTCATATATTATATATGAAAGATATAATGAATTCAAGTATAATTAAAGTGGGTGCAGCATTATTGTCATTGTATATAATAAGTTCATTATATAAAGAATATGAAAAAAAAGAAAATGACAACGATACTGAAAAAAATAATGTAATGATAAATGATTATTTATTAAAGGAAATAACAAGTAATAGATTAAAAAAACCAATATTATGGATACATGTTCCTTATAAAAAAAATAGTAGAAATTGGGATTCATTTTATTCGCGAAGTAACGAAAACATAAATCAAGATTATATTTATATTTGTGTTAAAAGTATTATTGATAGATGCAGTGATTCATTTCATGTATGTATAATAAATGACGATAGTTTCGAACAGTTGCTACCAAATTGGAAAATAGATATGACATTAATAGACGAACCTATATTGGGATATATGAGAACTCTAGGATTAATGAAACTAATATATAAATATGGAGGATTACTAGCGCCTTATAGTTTTGTTTGTTATCAAGATTTAATAAATATATATAAAAATTCAAATAAACCATTTTTTGGTGAATTTATTGAAAATTCTAATTTATCAGATATGACTATGTTATATCCTAATTATAGATTTATGGGATCAACACGTGAAAATCCTGTAATTAATGAAATTATTAAATCTATTGAAATAACAATTCATAATAATACAACAGATGAAAATAATTTTAATAATTCAATTAATAGATTAATATACGAGAAAATTAAAAACAATGAAGCATCATTAATAAATGCTGATTATCTAGGTGTAAAAACACATAATGGTGAAGTAATGTCACTGGAATTATTTTTTAGTGAAAAACATATATCATTCAATAAAAATATATTAGGTGTTTATATTCCATATGACAAAATTTTAGAAAGACACCACTTTAGTTGGTTTGCTAAAGCAAACTTTGATGAATGCATTAATACAAATTATAATATATCATATATATTAAAAAAATCAGTATCTCAATATTTATAATTTCGGATTGTGATATATATAATATATAATTTCATATGTTGATTTCATATATTTAATTTCAGATCTAAAAAGTATATTATTATTTTTACACACTTGTCTAATAATAGTTAAAAATTTTTTATATGTAACCGCATTTTCTAGATAATGTTTTTTAGAATGATGATAATGTGATGAAATTTCATTATAAAAATCACTTATACTATTGCTAAATAAATGACCTCTTTTAAAACTTTCTTTATTTATTAAATAATATTCATTTTTTTTTTCACAGATGGAAGACAATAAATTCCATAAAATTTGATTATCAAAATCTAATTTAAATATTTGTGAAACCATATACTATTTATTTATATAAAATATTTTTACGCATTACAATTTTATATAAATAGGGACTTAATTTTATTATATATATCAATAGCTAAAAGTGAAACAATTTTAATATCATTTTTAATATAACTATCATTTACATCATTATCATATATTATTCTGATTATACTAAAGTCATCATGGGGATGTTTTTTTAAAAATCCACAATAGCTAATCTTCTTATTTTTATTATCTTTGAAGTATTTAGTATATAGTAAAAATTCAATTACCTTACCAATAGTGTAGTCTTCATTTTCTAAAATGATATCATAAGAATTATTATTAGTATTCTCGCTATTATTAATAGTTAGTGTATCATCATCTATTAGTGATACAACTTTATTAAATTTTTTAATTAATTCATCACATCCTATTTTAACCAAATCCTGATTTTTATAAATACCAATAGTTTCTATTAGAAAGTCAAAACTATTAGCTATATATTGTCTTTTACCATCTAATAACATATAGTTATTATATAATTTTTGTATTTCTTCTTCTGATTTATCTTTAGAATATTGCTTTTCTAATTTATTCCATTCTGATTCAGCTTTAGATGAATCTATTGTATTCCCATAAGAACAAACACTAACATTATTATACATATAATCAATATTGCCTTTTACTTTTGATATTTTACATTTCATAACTAATATTTCTCCTGGAATTTCATCAGAAATAGCAGGTCTTAATCTAGCAAAATCAATATAATGTTTAGTAATAGTGTCTGGTGGAAATATTTTTTTCTGTTCTTCAATTGATAAATATTCATTATTTAATGTATTTTTAATTTTAAAATCTTTAGTTGTAATAAATTCAACCTTATTTGATTCATTTTGTTTATTTATTTCAACTTCATATGTTTCATATGGAAACTTAGGATCAGTAATATGAATAGGAATGCAACTTAAACGTTGTTTTAAAATTTCATTATTAAATCGTGTTGTGTTTTTTTCAATTATTGCATCATTTTTTTCATATGGAGATGTTCTAAATCCAAAACAAGGTATATCGGAAATAATTATTCTACGTAATGAATTAGCAATACTTGTATCTACACCTGTAAGTGTAAATTCAAGATTAGTATTATTATCTGAGATATTTTGCAAAGACGGTTCCATTATATTATATAACTATTTACTTTTAAATTTATTAATCAATTTTATTAAATAATAATAAATAATTAATATTTAATAAATAATACGTATATCTATTGACAATATTATAATGTCAATAATTATATGAATATATTATATTATAGTAGTCATTGTCCTCATTCAAATAAAATTATTACTAAATTATCTAAATCAATGATCAAAGACGAGTTTAATTATATATCTTTAGACAATAGAATATTAAAAAACGATAGTATTTTTGTTAAGTTAAGAAATGGCGATGAATTTGAAGTTGAAAAAACTGTTGATAAAGTTCCTGCTTTATCATTACAAAGTTATGGTAATAGAGTTCTATTTGGAAATGAAATTATTGAATTTATTTCTATGAAAGAAAAAGAAACAAATACGAATGATTTAGAACCTTCACCATTTTCTTTTTTTGGTGGAAGTGATAATATTGTATCTGATTTTTATAGTTATTTAGATACTCCAATACAAGAATTTAGTTCTTCAGATGGAAATGCAGGAATGAGTCAAACATATAGTTATGCGACAATAGATTATAATACATATATGAATACTCCACCAGATACATATACACCAGATAAAATAGGAACAGATGAAAATATGTTAGAGAAATTAGTAGAATCTAGAAATAAAGAAATACCTTTACCAAAACCTCGTACTTAATTAAAATAAAATATATAATAATAAATTATATGTCAGAAGAGTTACCTCTTGTTAGTTTATGTACTCCAACATTTAATAGAAGAAGATACATACCAATGGTAATAAGGTGTATTGAATTACAAGATTATCCCAAAGATAAAATGGAATGGATAATAGTAAATGATGGTGACGAAGAAATAGAAGATATATTAAATGAGGCATCAAAAACAAATAATTTACCAAAAATAAGATATTATAGATATAAAAGAGATAAACCAATTATTTTAGGAGAAAAAAGAAATTTATGTAATTATTATGCAAAAGGTGATATAATAGTAAATATAGACGATGATGATTATTATCCACCCGAAAGAGTATCACATGCAGTTAATATATTAATTAATAGTCCAAATGTTTATTGTGCTGGATCAAATGTATTGTATAATTATTTTAAAAATTATGAAATGATAGGTGCAATTGGTCCAACATCTATAAATCATTGTTTCTCTGGAACATTAGCATTTAAAAAAGATTTATTAAAAATAACTAATTATAATAATGAAGATATAAGTGCAGAGGAAGGTAAATTTCTATTAAATTTAAATCTTCCAGTTATTCAACTGGATCCCTGTAAAACAATATTATCTTTATCACATGAAACTAATCTATCTGGTAGATCTAAATTTGTTGAGAGTTATAATACATGTATATTAGAGAATAAAAAAATAGAAGATTTTATAAAAGATGAATATATAATTAATTTATTTACTCAATAGTTTTTATTATACTTTTTTTTAATAAATTTTTCATAATATAAAAAGGTGTATGTTGAACTTGAATATTTTGCTATATTTTCCATAATGTTATATATAATAACATTAAATTTATAATCAATTTTAAATTATATTAAAGACATATATAATTATAAGTATAATAAGGGATGACAATGGTAAATAATACAGTTTATATGAAAACATTTAACGACCAATTTTTTCAATTTTGTGATGATATATATAGAGTTTTTCCAGATGAAGTAACAATACCGCAAGCAAAAAATTTAGCTATTATGGTTAAAAAAACGAATCCAAAATTATTAATTTCTATATGGCAAAGATATATAACAATACCATACGAAAAAGTAATGTTAAATGGGAATGTAGATGAATGTGAGGCTTTCTTTGTATCTAAAGATTATAGTCATGATGTTCGAAATTTAGGTAGTAATGCAGATCTAACATTAAAAACATTAGAAATGATGCGTCATAGAGTAAAAATAATGCAAACTGATGATAAATCTACAGCAATTAAATATGTAACAAATTTAATTAAATTATCCAATTTATATTGGAATTCTGGAGAAAATCATATTTATTATGGTTAAGAATTTATATTATATAATATGTTAATTATATAATTTAAAAATATAAGATATATAAAAGTATGTCTTTTGAAAGTGAGAAAGAAACAAGAAAGGAGAACAAGGAGGACAAATCAAATCATGCGCCTTATTCTAAAGAGTTTGAAAAAATAATAACAGATTTTATTGATGATATTGAAAATAGTTTTGGAGAATATAAGAATATTATAACTACATATTATATTCATAATGAAGAAGAGAGTGTATTGAATACTCAGTTTCTATTTGATCATGTTATGAGAGAATTTCCTGAGAAATTTTTTGACATTTTGTATCAACGTGAAGAATTATTTGAAAAATCTGAAAATAATAAAAAAGAATTATTACCAAATATTGATTTTGTAGAATTATGGAACTTAGAGGGTATTACAGATACTATGAAAGATAAAATATGGAAATATCTACAATTAGTATTGTTTTCAGTTGTATCTCATGTAAAGTCAAATGAATCATTTGGTGATACAGCTAAATTATTCGAAGCAATTAATGAAACTGATTTTCGTGATAAATTGGAAGATACAATAAAAAATATGTCGAGTATGTTTGAAAATATGGGTATTAATATAGATGAAGAAGACGAAGATGAAGAAG